>JYMV01003832.1_pt1 | contig 17784 bp, 9 predicted proteins | sample 338911 | NCBI WGS metagenome assembly JYMV01 (sample SAMN03354496, study PRJNA234377) | hydrothermal vent metagenome | biome: Deep sea; feature: Hydrothermal plumes at the Eastern Lau Spreading Center, Western Pacific Ocean; material: Seawater | place: Tonga | collected 2009 | depth 2000 m m
AAGGTCGCGGCGACGAACGTGGACGTTTCCGCAGATTTCAATACATATCGCAGGCTGGCAACTTCGGTGCTAAACCGGTTCGTCGATCACAGGATTGGTCAGTGCACCAATATTTTCGATTTCGATCGTCACTTCGTCACCAGCGCCAAGGAACCGCGGGGGATCCTGAGCAAATCCAACACCATGTGGTGTGCCCGTTAGGATAACCGTTCCGGCTTCTAAACAACTGCTACCGCTCAAAAACTCAATTAAAGTTGGCACGTCGAAAATCATATCGTTAGTATTCCAATCTTGCATCGTCTCGCCATTGAGAATCGTCTTGATCGATAGTTGATTTGGATCGGGAATTTCATCGGCGGTAACCAACACGGGGCCCAAGGGACAAAACGTATCAAACGTTTTACCACGGCACCATTGGCTACCACCCCATTTACTTTGCCAATCCCGCGCACTCACATCATTAGCACACGTATAGCCCAGCACGTAATCTAACGCGTTCTCTCGCGATACATTCTTCGCTGTCTTACCAATGACAACTGCTAACTCACATTCATAGTCAACCATTGTACTGGCCAGCTTGACGGGAATCTCAATCGGATCACCGGGATTCTGTACTGTGCTAGGCATCTTCATAAAAACGATAGGATGCTCAGGCATATCAGCCCCACCCTCTTCCGCATGTTTCCGATAATTCAATCCGATACAGACAATCGACTTTGGTTTAAGCGGTGCCAGTGTCTTAACCACAGTTGCTCGCTCGCCAGTATCGGTCGGGTCATCAAACGGACAACCCGTTAGGTAAGTGACCGTTTCATCTGCCTGTAAAACACCATATCGAGTTTCATCGGCATCGTTAATAAATCGTACTATTTTCATAATTGCTTCTTCGTAAATCCAAAAATGGTCAGCTAAATTGAAAAATGAGTATCCATGGTACATTCCTAATAATACTATTTTGACATCTTCACGGCCAACCTCATCGCCGTCTTCATGTCCTCTGGGTCGGCCACTCCCTGGCCAGCAATATCAAACGCCGTACCATGGTCGACCGATGTACGAATAATCGGTAATCCCAAAGTCACATTCACCGTATGCTCGAAATCTAACAACTTCATCGGCACATGACCTTGATCGTGGTACATCGCTACAATCATATCACATTTGCCGCGGACGCCTTGCATGAACAACGTGTCCGCCGGGAACGGACCGGTGATATCAATTCCCTGTTCACGGGCTAGCACCACGGCCGGCGCGATCAACCTAGATTCCTCATCCCCAAACATTCCGTTTTCACCGGCGTGTGGATTTAAGCCACAGATGCATAACCGTGGACTTTCAAACCCTAAGTGCAGCATGGCCTGATGTCCAATTTCAATCGTCTCACGAATCCGTTCGATATCAATTTTCGTCGCCGCGTCAAATAGACTGCAATGCGTCGTGACATGGACTACGCACAACTGATCATTGACTAGCAGCATTCGCGAAGTGTCACGACCACACATCTCTGCAATAAACTCGGTATGCCCGCAAAATCCTTCGCGGCCAGAAGCCACAACCGCTTCCTTATTAATCGGAGCGGTCACAATGGCATTCGATTTTCCGTCGATACACAACTGAGTGGCAATCCGCACATAGTTAACCGCCGCTGCACCACACACGGCACTTACTTGAGCTACCGTGACTTCAGCCTTGGAGATTTGCTCCGCATCCAGCACGGCCACGCGACTGTCATTTGCCAATTCATCAATGTCGGTGATCACCTGATCAACGGTCAAACCGAATTGTTCGGCAAGTTCAGCGACTTGCCATGCTTCACCCACAATGACCCAGCGAGCAAGTGTATGTAGCGACTCATCGGCACATGCTTTAACAGCTACCTCGGGCCCAATACCGGACGGGTCGCCGCTGGAAATCGTAAATACAGGTAACGGTTGATTCATCTTCGCAGTGCTGCCAACAATTCTATGCTATGTGGTTCAAACCAAATGTTCTAATTGGCTTGGGAGCGATTGCGCCGCTGTTTTGCTCCAAGATTTGTGATTGTCATGCTCCGAAACCAGGTTGGATTGCCGTGTTCGGTAAGCATAATCAAACCACTCCGGTTTTCACTAAACTTACGGTGCTTGCTAAATTTACTCTCATCGACTCGCGTCTGCCAGTCTCTTGACCCAATACGACCATCAACTACCAATACACCGTTCAAAAAATGTTGCACATGGTTCCCTTTGACTACAATTCGGCTTTCATTCCATTGCTCCGCAGGATTCTGCACGAACTCACCTGTCGGTTCCCAAATCGCATACAGCGAACCGGTCGCATTCTTAGAGTGTTTACCATACTTATTCTGCGGATCATCTAACATTTGATATTCGCACCCCAATGCCGAGTTACCGTAATTTCGCACGCGATATTTAATCCCACTGTTGCCTGCAGCGGCAATTTTCCACTGCCACACTAATTCGAAATCGCGATACGTTTCCTTCGTTAATAATAAACCCGACCCGCGACCTTCGCACTTGAGGGCTCCATCTTCAAAACTCCAACCCGTCGTTACGCTCTTTCCTGCAGCGGTAACCCAGTGGTCAAGTTTTCCATCTTCAAGTAAGTCAACTGTCTGTGCAGTTGCAATGGTCGAAAACGTAAACAATATACAAAGCGAAAACAAAACCTGACGTTTCATAGTTAAGACCTAATCAATATTTTTTCTGGAGGGACAATGGTACGGGAAAGAACTCGGTTACGATTATTTGTTTATTAGAAACGCTGCAATCGGTGTTGTGTTACAGGCGGACTACTTTTTATACACTGCGTTTGACATTTTACGTATCCATACCCGTGTTTTTAAATGCGACTTTTATGTGCCCACAACCCTAATGCCGGATTGCTCACATAATAAAAGCGTTCGCCCGCATCCGTTTCCTGCCAACCGTTCTGCCGCTCATCGATTTTGTACCGTTCCAGCATCTCATCTAACTCACCGTAAGCGTAGCCAACTCCCTCAATTTCTTCTTTCGTCAACTCACCTGGGCAATAAGTAATTTTGAATCGGTTTTCGGAAGATCCGTGCATCAGATGGGCTACTGCGGAAAGATTGTTCTGGAGATCTTCATTGTCATCCATGAACTTCATGATTTCCGGAGTTGTACGATAACCGTATTTTCTGATCAGCGCATCAATTTGCGAGTCCTCACCAAACGTCTTAACTTTAGGGGCTAGCACAATCAATTCCCCGCCATCGGCGATCGCCATTCGCGTGCGGTAGATTGCTTTATTGCCTAACCAAGTGCTATGAAACTCCTGCGGATCCAAATACACAACGACTTTATCAAATTCTTCATCAAGCTTTTGGAAATTGACTTCCACGGACAACTCGCAAGCTTTCTCAAAACACTCTACGTCGTCCCCAATAAACAATCCGCGGGTTACCAGATTTCCGTCCAGATCGGATCCGACGACAGTCAACACATATACCAGCGGAAGATGTTGGCAAAACTTATCCTCGGCATAATTCAATATTTTTCGCAGCGGTGTGTCTGCTCGCCCCATCATCCGCTCCATCCCATAAGCCGCTCCAATAAAGTGGCTCTCATTAATCCCTTGAACACCTCCGGTGCCGACAAAAATATTCTTGTTGTAGTTTGCCATCCCGATAACTTCATGTGGCACCACTTGTCCAATCGACAGAATCAAGTCATGACCGCCCTCAAACACGAGTTTGTTCATTTGAGCGGGCCACGGTTTTTCCCAAATGCCCGCGGTGACTTGACTCACAAATTCTGCGGGAACCTGTCCAATCGTCAACACGTCATCACGCCAGCGGTGTTCGCGAAAGAGTTCATGAGGGACACCCACAAACATCTTGTCCAATTGCCAAGCAGGCATCGGGACATGTGTTCCGAGTGCCGGCATAATATCAACTAGTTTGTCTTGATAATATTCATAGGTCATACTCGTTAGAGCGCCAGCGCGACTATGAAAGCGAGTGAAATCTGGTGGTATTGCGATGACCTTATTACGAGCGCCCAGCGTCTGAAACACTTGATACAACGCCGTTCGCATTTCCTCAGCGGAAATAGAAGTCTCCGCTGATCCCTCGCCGTGAAACAATGTCATCCTTTAACTCCAAATTACTGCAAGTTCGTAAAACGTTTGCCCCGACGACGAGCTAGGCCCATTGCATCGCGCCGAGTGATTCTAGGGAGCAAGCGATTTCGTCAAGTTCGCCCGCCTGTAACGGTAACACCGGACTACGTACCGTGCCACAATCGATACCAACCAGTTTCATAACTTCCTTCGATGCGGCCAAAAATCCATATTTTTGGAACACACGGATTATATCAACACTCAGATTCTGCAATTCGACTACCCGGCTCTGATCTCCAGTTTCAAACGCAGCAATAATTGCCGTGTACAGTTTCGCGAACTGATTGTAGGTGGACCCAACCGCACCGCGAACACCGTAGGCCCAAGCCGCTGACATAATCTCATCAAAACCAAATAGAATGTTGTAGCGCTCTGGAGCAATTCGCAGTATATCCTGTAAATCAAACAGGCTATCATTGGTGAATTTTAGTCCAGCGAGATTGGGAAACTCCGTTTGGCAGCGTTCTAGGAATTCGACCATCGACAATTCCACATGCGTCATGACGGGGATATCATAAAAGTAAAAGGGCGTGTTGGGAGCAGCTGAGGATATCTCTTTAAGGTATGCGATCAAGACGTCAAGCGTCTGTGGTCTAAAGAAACAGGGAGCCATCGCGGCAATCGCATCCGCTCCACGTGATTCCGCCTGCGCTGCGAGGGTCTGAGCATTGCGGATGCAATTATCGCCGACATGCACAACTAGCGACAAATCTGTATCACTGGCTGCATCGAACCAAGCATCCGCCAGTGCAATGCGTTCGTCACAAGTCAAACTGTAACATTCACCCGTCGTTCCACCAACGTAGACACCGCCACATTGCATTTCAACTAAACGATCCGCTTGCTGAGATACAACACTCAGGTTGATATCGCCAGCTGCGTCAAAAGGAGTGTGAACGGCGGGTAATAAGCCAGTTGGTTTTTTATTCATAGTCTCAATTCTGTGTTGTTAATCAGAGTGCTAATCGACCCTTTATAATCTCACAGATTGATGGCGTTTGATAGAGCCCCTGTGGTCTCATTCACGCCCATTCTCAAACGAAAACTCAGGTTTTTCAATCGTCTTCCCAGCCTTCGATTTCATCTAGTTTTTGTTTAATCCAAGGAGCATATTTTTCACGCGTCATCATCGCTATCATCATGGCCGCTCCGACAACGATAATCACGCCAAACACCCAGACAGTTCCTAGAATCGCTACCTTGGTCAACATGCCACACAACGACAAAATCAAAAACCCGATTCCCAAATAAACGAACTGGCGAATACGAGTCAGCATACCCATGGCGATACCAAACAGTGACAGTATTGCCAGGACGGCGAGCATCAGTACACCTTCGGTACCACTTGCCCACTTCAACAACATTTCACTGGTGGAAGCAAGATAGATTGCCGAAACTGTCACGTAACGAATTGTTGACAAACTGTCTTTTTTCAAGTCGCGCTGGAATATTTGCGAGACAATTAATACCGAAACCGCCGGTGGAATAAGCCAGATTTGAATATGTTCAAGCAACGCAAAATCCAGCCCCACAAACATCATCCACAGACTAGCGTTGCCTGCTAGGGCCGCCAATAATGCATGCATAAATGATCGCCGAAAGAAGGCTAGCATAACGTTCATTAGCGCCGCACCCAAAAACAACAGCTTGTAGTCACTAAATAAGCCTGCACCGTCACCTTGGAATAAGACTAAGCCGAGCAATGGCACGGCTGGTAACAGAAACGACGTATTGTAGATTGGCTCGGACAACACTCGAATTTTGGACTGCCGCAGCACCTCAGATGCAATCGCACCGACAAACGCTAGTCCCATCAAAATAAACGGCCACCAATCGGTGAAGTTCCCAAACAATACCGGTCGTGTTGTCCACAAATGAGCAGCTAATAACAGCGCCATCAGCTCCGCGCAATAGACGTAAACCTGGCGAGCATCATCCGCTAGTGCCAATGGATCATGATCGGGTTTGATCGCAATAATGATTAAGGCAACCCCTAACATGACGATCGACGCCGCTGCCAACCATACTTCAATATGCGACAGGCCCTGCGCATCGCTGCGAAGAACAAAATTAACGCACAACATGACAACTAATGAAATACCCGCTGCCACAATTGCTTGCAGCTGTAGCCGTTTGATTTGTGCTGACCAATGTTCAAATCGTTGGGTGAGTTGCTGTGAAAATACAGCCAGGAATACACCCATGAACGACCCGGCAATAAAGACACGGCTGATACGTCGCAGCCACGCTAAATTGGAACCGAGTGATCCAACATCTGCCCAGAGAACGATTAACAAGGATGCTAAACATAAGGCACTAAACAAATCTCGGCGATGGGTCGCTGTACGATCTAACAACACTTCCATGCCAACGACCAATAGTAAAGGAATTGTCATCGCAAAATAACGATGAACCATGTGTACAGCTGGATCTAGAATGAATGTGCTCAAACAGGCACAACTACACACAATAACACCGACGACCAACTGCACATGTGAGGCTAATGGACGGTGCTGGAGCAATCGTTGTTGAACATTGACGACACCCATTCTTGCAACCGCGGTACGCACCACATCTTGGTACCGATAGACCAAGCCCCAGGCAGCCAAATAACCTGCAATCGCATACAACACAATTAATCCTTGCAGTTGCTGCCCTAGATTACTGCTCGACCCAAACCACATTGCTAACAGCGTTGCCACTAAAGCAAACCCTAAGATGTAGACGCTACGAAACCAACTTGCGTAATCTGCATCGCGACCATAAATGAACAAACTGCTAAGAGGAATCAAGAAAATGATCCACTCCCACTGACCGACAAGTAAAGATTGGCTGCTAGATATCAAATTACCGGTCATTAAGATGAAGAGCGAACTTAGTGCCAACAGAATAACAGCAAGTGAGATATACGAACGCCCCGTTTCCGGTAGGGTCGATGCAGGACGTAACAGGGCACCAGCTAGCTTTCTTAGAGGCCCAGCCGAAACCCAAATTATCAAAGCAATTACCGCCAAGGTAACAATTTCTATACGACCAAGTATGAAAACTTGTGCCGGGTCGTTAAAGAAGCTGTTGACTAACTGGCCATCCGGGTTTAATAACTTCAGATAACATATTGCCACCGTGATTAACGTCAGCGACGTGACCCAGACGATGGAATGCACATTCTGCAGAACTGCCAGTGTCATTACAAACAAAATGGTAATGCAGGCAAACATTCCAATCAGCAACCAATCCGAATATTGCTCAACAAACAACAACATCGACGCAGCGATAAGTACGAGCAGGCTAAGAATGTTTAGCGGAATAAAGAAACGATTTACCCTAACATCTGCTTCGTGATGGTCCTCTTGTGAGGGCGTCAGTCCACTTTGCCAACGTGGAACCAGCCGCCATAGTACGGCGGTTAACCCAATCGCCAGAAACAGCCAACCGAGCATCTGAAACAACAAGACATCACTTACCACAACGTAATCTGAATTGAATTGCGTCGTTGATACTAAACTATGTGCTACCAGAGCGTTGAAAGTCATCACGATCAAACACCACGCCGTGTCAGAATCGGATTTATCTGTGCCTGAGGACGCTGGCGAAAATAGCAACGATGTACCAATTAAAGCCAAGCTAAAGTAGGATCCGATCGAGGCGAACGCAGTCTGCCGCTCTAACCAAAAAGCTCCCGAGATTTGATGTTGTAGCACAAATCCATCGAGAACAGCGACGACCATGTAAAGTGCCAACGACACCCAGGAAAACACAAACAACCAGCGACTCGCATTGCCGCTCTTAAATAACTCCGTTCGCCAATCAAGCCGTACGACATCATCCGCTTGCTGTTGACTAGTTACCCAACGTCGCAAACCACTCCACACAATTCCATAGAGAGCGATGCCGACGAGAAGCCATTGGGCACCGTCCACCACCTCACTGAAAGTCGCTGGATGATCATCTGTCCAGACACCGATCAGGCCAAAGAACATCCAGGCGAACTGCCAAAACAGAAATCCTAAGAGGATGAAGGCGTCACGGCGAGCCCGCATCGCATAGATCCAAGCCGTTACCATCAACAACAACAGTGGACCGGCAAATGCCCATTCTGGGAAATTTTCAAAGATCGCGAACCCACCCGACATCAATATCTGGTCTGAAATGGAATCCAGATCTACTCTCGACAAACGAAGGTCTACTACGTGGATGTAATGCAAAATCGTCAGAAAGACCACAGGTAACGCTGCTGATAACAAGGCGAGCATTCGCAACATGTTCCACGTAGCCTTTGCTTCCTCGCCGCTCGATTTGTCATCCTGATTGTCCATAAACCGAGGGAACATCGCTTGTAGTCTGCGCCACCAAACGAAATCCGTACATACAATCAAAGCAATAATCAATCCGAAGATACCATAGCCCCATCTCAGAAAATGATGCAACGCTTGAGCGCTCTCACCCGCATTGACAACATATCGGCGTATTAAATCATCACCCACTAAAATTGGCAGAGCGCTGAAAACCAATAGTCCACAGATACTTGATATGCGGCGGTGTCGATCCGGGATAACAATCGCCCAGGCAATCAGCGTGGTAAACCACAGAACCCAGTCCCAACGGTTGATGATGTGACCAAAGTTCGCTGACAGCGAATCGAGAATGGCTGAATTGACGTATGTCATGTGCAGCGGTTCAATCAACGAACTCAGCCAGAACACATACATCACAACAGAAGCAAATACTTGCACTACAAAATCGACGTACATCATGTCAGTCAAGACAAACTTCTTGAGCAGGGAAGATTGCTGGCAATGCTTGCGGATAATAACCCAAAAAATCATGCCTGCCGAAATCGCAATTAATTGTGCGCGTAGATGATCCATCGAGGTCAACATAAATTCTTCTTGCCGAATAAACATGGCGACGGTAACCGCCATGGCAATGGTCAGCATGCCTTGGATTTGCACGAACATCCAAGTCCAATCCGTGACGTAACACAAAGCGATGACGACAATACCGACGGTGAGAATTAGAGAATGCACCAAAGAGGATTGATACATTCCCGCGGCGAGATAAAGATGGCTTACCGTAAAAATTGCGGTTAAAACGTACCACAACATACCGCTGCCAATCAGATTAAGGTACGCGATACCTCGGTGACTCTCATGAAGGCTACCGAATCGTCGATACCTCAAAATACACATGCTACCCAGCAAGGCAATCGAACTAATGAACATGCCTAGAGAGATAATGCCGAATTTATCAATCGCGACTAGGTTGTTCCAGGTCGGCCAGCATTGTGTATTGACTGCTTTGAGCCAGCACACAAACAATAGCCCTAGCGATGCCAAACTGATTAAGCGGTTATTTGTTCTTGTCGACGCAAATAGTAGACCAACGGTATATGTGGCAAACACGATCAGTGTTAAATCCGTGGCCGGTTGTTTAAGATAGAAAATTGAGCAGACACCAGCGACAAACAAACCAAGTGCTGCTAATAACAACGACCCGAAGACGCCCGCATTAGCTAAAGGCACAGCTGAAGTGCCTTTCTGATTGTTGTCCTCTGCATTAGCCGATGTGTCATTAGAGCAACTTTCACGATGGTCAAGAAAGAAACCAAATTCGAATGAAGTCAAGCTCGCAACTGTCGCCACAACTCGTGTTACGATAGATTTCGATGCAGCACTTAGATCAGCTGCGGTGTCACCGGCTTCGTCAGCGGTCGCTTGCAGGTGATGATAGATCAATGTCCCAATTGCGATCACTGTCAGTATTAGTGGGTGGTAACCATGAAAGAACAAATCCAGCAGTTGTTTGCTGGTAAATTCAACAGTACCCGCGGATTCAAGCTTGACAAACAAACACCAAGTGGCAAACGCGGTACAGAGTGTTGCGGAGAGAGCCAAGAATGGTAGTCGGCTTACTTTAGCAAATACGTAGGACAATGCCGCAGCCACCAAAGATGTTGTTAACATGGCATTAATATTGGGGACCGCCATAAAGAACCCACCGATGATCCCCATCACGCCTGTCACAGCCATCCACGAGCCGACCATTTTCAAGCGGAGTGATTTCTGGTCTTGTAAGCGCCGGTTAATCAAGGCACCTGAAGAAACTACCATGAAGCAAATTATGATGAAGGGCGTAGCAAGTTGTTGCGCTAAGTTGATGGCGGATTCGGACGAGTCGACTTTGGAGAACAATACTGCAATGCAGGCTCCGAGCGAAAAGACACCAAGCGAAAGAACACGTAATAAACTGATCACATCCTCGTTGCCGACTTGTGCCGATTTTCGGAAATGACGATGCTCTGCCAGGATTGCGAAACTGACTAGTGCCAGCGGTGCCATTAGTAATCCCGCGACCAGCATCACCGAATCCGTTGCGGACCCGCCGATTACCAATTTTATGATGATCTGAAAAAATGCCGGTCCCAAAACAGCTAGGATGATCGGCCAAAACCGAGCGGGGGCGAGGACTTTAGCACTGTAGTAACTCATCGTGCTGAACCCAACTACGCCAATCAAAACGGCCAGGTAGAAAAGCATCCCTTCGGTATTCGGTGATGTTTCATTCAAAGACGCTGCCAGCACATTCAACGGTATTAACAGATTAGCAATATATAAAATGACTCGGCTAGATGATGCTAGGTTCCATTTTTTGTAGGAATAGACGCCGAGTAAATGAAACAGAGCGACGATCGTCATGAACACCGCGGAGGGGAGATAAGCGATTTCATCTTTGAATTGTTGATTTAATGTGACAACTAAACCAACCGAACCAAACACAATCAGCAAGCCACTGATGAACTCCCCAACTTTAATATTGCTCTCATCCATAAACGCGCGCAATATGTCTGAAAGTTTGCGAGCCGGCGGAGCGAGAGCTGGTGGCAGAATGGGAGCCGCCGGTGGAACTGAGGGAGCTGGTGGCAGAATGGGAGTCGCTGGTGGAACTGTGGAAGCTGGTTTCGTCGACTCAGCAGCAGTACGTGTCACACTTGAGGGCACTGCCGGTGGTATGTCAGGTCGCACCGTTGTGGGGACTACAGGCGTAACAGAGGGAACAGTCGGAGTTGGCGTAACAACCGACGGAGGTGGAATCTGCGACTGCGGATCAGTCTGCGAAGTTGTCGTACGACTGAAAACTTCTTCGTCCTTCGCAACGATTTTCTCTAGCTGCTCAATTTCAGCTGGGTTTAACCAGTCCCATTTACTCCAATTACTTACGCGGCGGCGGAGCGCGTCATAAAAACTACTCGGTGTCAAATCACCGGCAAAGGCAGCACCACATGTCGCACAAAATTGGGCCGATTTTGAACTAATCGTATTGCATTTGTAGCACAACAATTCTGCACTATCCGTAGACTCCTGTTGCGTTGACATCGACTGTTTGCGGTTTTTGCCGACGATCAACAGGATAGTAATCACTATCCCCAACAGCATAAAGCAACAACAACCACCGTCCTCAATTAAGAACTCCAATAATTCAAAAATGAACCAGTCTGCATATAAGAGAAGTAGCGTTTCTAAATTCATAAGATTCTCGCGGCGGCACGGGAAATATCAATGCAACATAGAATTGGTATCGGAAGTGTGATAACTACAAAAACAAGAATAACCTATCGAGCAAGTAAACTGCAATCAATAAAAGCCGTACATCACAAGGTGTTTTTGTACATAAAACGCTACAGACGGGATTACAACTTAGGTAGTCTGCACAAAATAGAGCCGAAACGATTCAAGACCGTGGTCCTTAAGGCGGTGTTTTACAAACTACTCGATGTTAAATGGTACCACCTGAACGGGTTAATCCGGTTTTAGTGAAGATTCGGGTTCTAGACGTCGAATATTGTTTCATAGGGTTTTTCTATGCATTTATAGAACATCACCTACCCATTAATGCAGCAACGAACATCGTCTCGGCCTAAGGGGAAAGACATGAAGGTACGCCAACTTATTCCATCAATATCAGCTTATATGTGCATCCTCTGTGTAGGATGTGCGTCGATGGATGCTGTTCAGATGAAAGAAATCCTCAACCCTTTTCCTACTGAGTTTTCGACAACGCAGGGTCAAAAACAATCAGTCAGGTCGATTGCATCGACAACAACATTACCCGCAGAATCCAACGCTGACTTACAGGTAATCCGCGCGAACCTCAAAGCTATTGAGCACCGTGACTTGGAAATTGAAAAAGGTGACACGTTTCTCGCCAAAGGTGACATCGACACAGCCATTGCTTGTTACACGGCTGCCATTCGATTAGATCCAAAATCAATCGATGCCTTTTACAAACGAGGAACCTCTTTCTCGCTCAAAGGTAACATCGACAGAGAAATGGCGGATTACGCATATATCCTGCAACTCGATGCAACCAACACAGCGACCTTTAACCGCCGCGGCATGGCATTCGCCAACATGAACGCTTTTGACCGTGCGATCTCAAACTACAGTGAAGCGATTCGCATCAATCCTAGTTTTGCGGAAGCATACAATAACCGAGCTCTTGCTTACGCCAACCAAGGACAGATTGAAAAATCAATCGTTGACTTAACCCAAGCGATCCAAGTCGACTCGGAAAGTACCAACACATATTTTAACCGAGCTGTGATGTTCAACAATTCGGGTCAATTTGATAAAGCAATTGCAGATTACACGGAAACAATTCGCATTGATGATCAACACGAAATGGCTTACATGAATCGCGCAGAAATTCATATCGGTCAAAAACGATTTGCCGCAGCCGTTGCCGATTACACTCAAGCCATCAGCATCAATCCTGAATCAGCGATGGCATTCTACCAACGTGGCCTGGCACATCGTGCTCTCGGAAATGAAGACGAAGCGTTGTCGGATTATACGACAGCCATTCGCCTCAATCCAAGCAAGAGCAACAACTCTAGCGTTCAGCCAGCTAGCTTTCAAGCGCAACAATAGTAGCTTGTGGCAGTGCATCTAAGACTCGCCGGATATTACTTTCCATCAACAAGCTTCAGAATGGCGGGCAATAGGACCATGTCGCCAATGAGCGCGACGACAACCGCTATGCATGCTAGTTGAGAAAACAGTTGACTGTGGGGCATGACACTTGTAGCACTGGCAGAAAACCCTGCTAATAAAATGAGTGTGCTAACCAGCAACGCGCCACCTACGGAAACAATTGAATTCCGAATCGCATCGTCGACTGAAAGTCCCAACTTGCGCTCGCGTAAATAACGCACGATAAAATGAATCGTATCATCAACTGCAATGCCCAAACTGACAGTGAACAACAGGACACTTGTCAATCGCAGCGCCTGACCAGTCCACACTAAAAATGCAGCCGTAAATAACAACGGCAATAGGTTGGGAACGAGGCTCACTAACCCCATTCGCAGTGAACGAAACATAAGCGTCAACACCACAAAAATAACAGCCGCGGCGATGGCCAAGGATTTCGCTAAGTCCGTTATCATCTTGGAAAGGTTCCGCGTTGCCACGACCGCCGACCCAGATACCGTTATCTCCATTCCAGAGTGTTGCTGTTGAACCTTGGCCAATTGCTCACGAAACCCTATTAGCATTTGCTGGTGAAAGTGGATGCCCTTATCACGCATCCGTGCCACCACAATCGCTCGGCCAAGATCCTCGCGAAACCACTGTGCTTCAATTGTCTTCGGCAGCGTTAAAAGAGTGCAGGACGAGAACATCTCGCGAAAATTAACAATCGACATTGGATTATGTAAATCCGGTTCGCGGTGCACCTCCGTAGCCACTTGTTTGATCGCTGACATAACGGCTGCTTGCTGTTCATCTTCATCGCTTGCTCTCTGCCACTCGACAAGTATGATTGCACTCAGGATCCCGCCAAACTCCGAGTCAATTTTTTGCAGCGCAACGGTACTACGACTATTGACCGGCAATGATTCAGCAATGTGGCTATCGGGATACAAGCGAGTTGCGGTTACGGCCAGCAGGATGATAAAGTGCAATGATCCCAGGAGAATCCAACGACGATGTCGCAGTATCCAGTCAGCGTATTGCACACCCCAGCGCCGCATCATGTCACGTTCCCGGGGCGGGTTACCGCGATACGCACCACCCACCCAAGCTGTACCTGCTAACAAGGGCACCACCAGAATCACAGCGACAAATGTGATCAGAGTGCCCACCGCGCACGTAATCCCAAACTGCCGGATTACGTCAATTTGGCTGAATGCGAGGCTACCAAACCCAATGGCTGTGGTGATGGAGGTTCCGGCACAGGCGATACCGAGTCGACGAACGGCGAGCCAAGACGCGCGGACTGGTTTAATCCCCCGCATCCTTGAATCACGAATATCAAAAACAATGTGCACAGCATCTGTTAACCCGATCACGACAATCAATACTGGCAATATCGTGCTGATCAGATTCAATTTCACTCCCAACAAACTCAACAAGCCCAATGACCAAAAGCCACCCGTCAACGCTCCGACAAACGTCATCAAGGCCAATGCCCAATTTCGGAAAACACAGATGGAAACCAAGCCACCAATAATCGAACCGATCATCATGAGGTGGCGAGTATCTGTTTTGATGCTGTGAAACACTTCGACGCGAACAGGGGGGATGCCAGTTAGATCCGCTACATGCGAGGCCGTCGCATTCCAACGATCGATCACGCCTAGCATCGACCCAACGCTTGTTTCATAATCGCTGACAAGCAGATCCTGTTTACCCATTCGCAATATCAGCAACATGTGCTTTCCATCTGCCGCTAGAAAATTTCCAGCAACCAGCGGGTGTTGATGTGCGTCCCGCTGAACCTGTTGCCAATCTACCGCGTCCAAGGCAACGGCGGGTATTAACGCTTGCGGTAGTTCTTTGCACACAATCATCTCAGGAGACAATGGCGAGAGCACGCTTGTTATTAACGGTATTTGTAATAACTGTTGTTGCAGTTGACGAAGCTCCCGCATCGAACTCGCGTTAAAAAAACCGCCCTCGCCAGCTTCGATGACAACCAAGCAATCGTTTTCGTCAGGTCGAAATTGCTTGAATATCTCCTCCAGCTTGTCAAAGGCCGCGTCGTTGGTGCGGAACAATCCGCGGGCTTCATTATCAAACCCAAAATCTTGATAACCTCTGGCGGCAATTACCGTTAGTACAGCGACAAACACCATCAATAACCAACGCTGTCGCTGATAAAGTGATTTTAGAGATGAATAGAAGATGGCAGACATAAATCGCACAAGAAATGGAGTGGTATTAGGAAGCAGTTGTAAACATAAGAATAGCCGCGGCGGACGTTACCAACAAGAAAACTAGACGAACGCCTCCACAAACGCCGCTTATGTTATCATAATGATAACAGGAGCCTGTGATATGATTGATGAAATACTTGAATTGTCGATAGTTGAACCTAATTATCCTGAGCAGCTATGTCAATTACTCGTCGACCAATTGGGATGCACCTCATCCGCGATTCAGTCAGCGGATGGAGTGCGGTGGCTCGTGCTCGGACAAGCGGGAGATAAATCTCTGCCGCCCGAGGACACGCTGCAGTCGGCACTCGACGGTATTGAAATCCAGTTCTCCGATGGCTGGGCCTGCATTCCCAATTCACAACAACTTGCCAATGGCAAACAACAGCAGGTATTGTCGCTTGAGTGTGATGACCCGCAGCGGGTTGGCGCCATGATCAACGATATTCGCGATCCCTTATTCACGGCGATCAGTAGTTGGTCTCAGTATAAACAACTAACGGATCGAGCATTACGTGCTGAGACGATTCTGGCGATTGCAGCGCAGTGGCACGGCATCAAAGAGACGGACGACTTAGTTACTGAAATTGTAAAAGCTTCGACGACGTTGCTGGGCGCCGAGCGCGCGAGTTTATTCTTGTGGGACCAAGACAACCATGAACTTGTTGCTCGACCCGCCTTAGGCGTTGAGGGTGGTGAACTGCGCGTGCCCGAAGATGCCGGAGTGGTCGGTGAAGTGGTCCGCACGGGTGACTCGTTGCGAGTGGACGAGATTGAGGGCGCTGGGCAAATCAATCGTGACGTTGACAGCGAATTAGATTTCGTCACACGTAACTTAATCTGCTGTCCTCTTAAAAATGAAGCTAACGAGATCCTCGGAGCGTTACAGGTCCTCAATAAACAAGACGGCATTTTCACCTCGGACGATCTTGCCGTTCTGGAAGAATTAGCTAGCCACATCATGTCGGCCTTGCAGACCACACGTCAGATAGAACAGTTGATATCAAGTCGTAGTGTGATCGCGGCAGAAGCAGCTCAGGAACTTGATTTAATCGGCGATTCCCCGCAGATGGTTGCCTTGAAATCGACGATCCATCGCATTGCAGATACTGACTTGTCCATTTTGATTTTAGGCGAAAATGGAACGGGCAAAGAAGTCGTCAGCCAATTGATACATTACCAGAGTGGTCGCAGCGAAGAGCCACTTGTTGCGGTGAATTGTGCGGCATTGACCGAGACGTTATTGGAGAGCGAGTTGTTTGGTCACGTGCGAGGTGCGTTTACCGACGCGCATGCGGACCACGTGGGAAAATTTGAGTTGGCGACTAACGGGACTTTACTATTGGACGAGATTGGTGACATGAGTTTAGCAGGGCAGGCAAAATTACTACGAGTGCTCGAGGCCAAGGAGGTTGTCCGAGTGGGTGGGTCCACACCGATTCGCATTGACACTCGCGTGATCGCAGCGACGAATCAAGATTTAGCAGAGAAGGTGCGCGACAAGACGTTTCGCGAAGATTTGTTTTTTCGTTTGAATGTAGTCACGCTGGAAGTACCAGCTTTACGATTACGGGGTGAGGATATTGTATTGTTAGCGGAGCATTTTTTAGGGGAGTTATCGGTCAAGGCACGCCGCAATATACCGCGACTGAAGGCTAGTGCTCGCAAGCGACTATTAGCCCATACCTGGCCGGGGAATGTGCGTGAGTTGCGCAATGTTGTGGAGCGATTGGTTTATTTGACGGATGGTGATACGGTGGAAGCGGACGACTTAGATTTCGTGGTCGCCCCTGGCGGTAGCGGCCCTCAGGTATCCCTGGAGTTATCGTTAAACGATGCGACCCGCGAGTTTCAGATGCAGTATATTCAAGCGCAGATCAAGCGATTAGGCGGTAACATGACAGAGGTTGCCAAGCATCTGGGAGTCCATCGGTCGAACTTATATCGCAAGTTGCATCAATTAGGATTCGACGTCTCTGAGGAGTAAATCTACCCCTTGGGCAGAATCGTCTAGTAGGTTACGATAGACCTGCATTGGATATAACGGGTCGATTGACCGTTATCATCAAAAGCCCCTATAGCTCAACTGGCAGAGCATCTGACTCTTAATCAGAGGGTTCTAGGTTCGAGTCCTAGTGGGGGCACTGAGGCCATTTGCACTAGATTGCACTGAGGTGCAGGAAGCGGCAAGTGCCCTTTTTTCTTGGTTCTTGGTGGTTCAGTGCCACCCGGTGCACCGCCGTGCTGCAACGTATTTGCAACGGTTCCACAGGCTGCAACGATATCGGCCTGCTGTACATTGCCGTAGTGTTTCATGAAAGTCTTAGAACTATGGCCAACCCACTTAGACTCTAGTAATCCACCATGTACACGCTCAATTTCATTAGCTCGCGTAGCACGTAGATTGTTAAACAGGCGAGGCCAAA
>JYMV01022717.1_pt1 | contig 17783 bp, 13 predicted proteins | sample 338911 | NCBI WGS metagenome assembly JYMV01 (sample SAMN03354496, study PRJNA234377) | hydrothermal vent metagenome | biome: Deep sea; feature: Hydrothermal plumes at the Eastern Lau Spreading Center, Western Pacific Ocean; material: Seawater | place: Tonga | collected 2009 | depth 2000 m m
CGCCCTTGTGCAAATGTTGCCCACGCATTTTGCCGGTGCCGCTGTAAAGGAAACGATTCATGTCTGAATCTAAAAACGATATCGTAAGCAACTTGCTCGAAGCAGGTATCCACTTCGGCCAACGCCGTTCAAGTTGGAACCCAAAAATGAAACCGTACATCTGGGGTGTTCGCAACGGCCTTCATATTATTGACATTCGTGAAACTGTCAAAGGCCTTCTTCGAGCTAAAAAATTTATTCAAGACACTGTTGCAAGTGGCAAAGATGTTGTCTTCGTTGGAACTAAACGACAAGCACAATCTGCAATTCAAAAGTATGCAAGCGAAGCTGGCATGCCTTGGGTTACTGAACGATGGCTTGGTGGCACACTTACAAACTTTGCAACCATTCGTTCACGCCTCAAACGACTTAACGAACTTGAAGATCTAGTTGAATCTGGAGCAATTGACTCTTACTCTAAGAAAATGACATCGCAACTCATGCGAGAAAAAGCGAAAATTACTCGTAACCTTGATGGTATTCGTAACATGAGCAAATTGCCAGGTTGCATGGTTGTCATCGATGCGAATAACGAAACAAACGCATTGCGAGAAGCAAAAGCACTTCGCATTCCAACTATCGGTCTTGTTGACACAGACGGCGACCCACAACTTGTTGACGTTCCTATCCCGGGCAACGATGACTCACTTCGCTCAATTGAAGTTGTCATTGCTGATTTAATGGAAGCAGTAAACGCTGGCCTTCAAGGTCGACGCGCAAAAGAAGTTGCTGCAGAAAAGAAAGATGAAGATGAAGCACGGGCAACAGCTGATCTAGAAGAAAAACGTCAACGATCAACACGAGCTACATTCAAAGCAGATGAATCAGCACCAACACCAGAAACAACTGGCTCAGCTGCAACTGCTATCGCTCAAGAAGATAATGAATCAGCGAACGACGCTGACAAATCATAACCACCGTAAAACTATCGGAGATATAACTATGAGTTTTACCGCTAAAGACGTGATGGGCCTCCGTCAAAAGACTGGCCTAGGCATGATGGATTGTAAAAAAGCACTCACCGAAACAAACGGTGATCCAGTAGCCGCTGAAGAGTGGTTACGAGAAACTAAAAAAGGCAAGATGGACACTCGTACAGAGCGTACAACTGGCGAAGGCCAAATCTGTGTTGCAACAAATGACCGCAGTGCTGTCATTGTTGAAGTGCGAACAGAAACTGACTTTACGGCACGAAACGAAAATTTCGTTGAAGCAGTTGAAAAAATTGCAGACCTAGCACTTACATCTAACGATGGTGCTGTTACTGCAAGCGATGCTATTACAAAATTGGTCGATGACCTTCGGATTACAACTGGCGAAAATACGAATTACGCACGGGGGTTTAAGTACTCTGATGGTAATTACGGTCAATATATTCACCACGATGGCAAGCGTGCTTGCCTTCTTCAATACGAAGGTGAACTTGACGACACAACTGTAAAAGGCATCTGTCAACACATCGTGTTCCATGACCCAATGGGTATTTCTGCTGACGATGTTCCTGCTGATAAGATTGAGCAAATCCGTGTTGACGCAATCCAAGAAGCAAAAGACACCGGCAAGAATGAAGAAATCGCGCAAAAAATGGCTGAAGGAAAAGTCCGAAAGCACTTGCAAGAAAATACACTACTTGCACAAAAATATGTACTCGATGAATCAAAAACAATTCAAGAGTTACTTGCAGACGGATCTTCAATTACTGCATTTACACGCTACACCCTGGGTGGCTAACTAAATACAAACAAATTAAAAAGACCTCGCTTTTAGCGAGGTCTTTTTAATTGAAGCCTGCTGGTTTGCCGCCTTTGCGAGGATCACTAGCCGGCTTAAGATATTCTGTATCGCTTTGAATAACTTGTACAACGCCGATGTTTGTTCGTGCTTTAATGGAATATCCAAAGTGCCTCAACGCATTTTCTAAAGCAATGTCTCGGTACTTATCTTCAACATAAACAACATCTGGCAACCACTGATGATGCACCCTACTTCGTGAAAGCGCTTCAGCCGGAGCATCGCCAAACCAAAGAATAGCCAGCAATACTTGCACGACGCTAGAAATAATCCGAGGTCCGCCTGAAGCGCCAAGAACTAGAATAGGCACTCCGTCCTTTTCAACTATTGTTGGGGACATGCTCGACAGCGGCCTCTTATTTGGCTCTGGCAAATTTTTATTCGACTGTCGTAAACCGTATGCATTTTCGCCACTTGGAGATGAAAAATCATCCATTTCATTATTCAACATAAAACCAAAAGGTTCGACAGTAACCATCGAACCAAACGACGTGTTAATTGTTTCTGTAACCGAGACTGTCATGCCATTTCCATCTATTACACAAATGTGGCTCGTTCCGTCATCCGCAGGTGGGGGTGAATGGGAACCATACTCATGACTCTTTTGTGTTTTTCCTAGAATAATTCTCGATGCTAATTCATCAAGATAGTTTGCATTGAGAAGTTGCTCAACAGGAACTTCAACAAATGCTGCATCAGCCATATGCTCTGCTCGATCTGCAAATGCATGCTTCATCGCTTCAATGAGTAACTGCGTAAATTCTGGCTTGCCTTCGTATTGTTTTGCATTAAGTCGGTCTAACAATCCTATCATTTGAGCAATCGCAACACCACCACTGCTTGGTGGTGGCATACACACGAGCACGTTTCCACTACCAATTGCAATTTGCAACGGAGTTTCCCATCGTGGTGTATATGTATCAAGGTCTTGCATCGAAATATGACCAGACGTTGCACTAACAATTGCTTCCGCAAGTTTGCCCTGATAAAAACCATCAGCACCATAATCCATAATTAATTTCAGAGCGTTATGTTGATTGCGCATATCCAGTTGTTGCCCAACCGCTACACTCGACTGTTTTATTCGTAACGATATAAATTCTGGATTAGACCCCAATGCGTTGTTTGCTAATCGCACTGCATTCACGTAAGCCGAATCTGCTTTGAACCCTTTCGATGCAAGATGTAACGCTGGCATCAAAACTTGTTCTCTTGTTAGAACTCCGAATCGTTCATGTGCAGCTAACAAGCCCGCTACAGTTCCAGGAATACCAACTGAAGTTGCGCCAAATCGACTGCTATTTTCTTGATAGAAATTTGGACCAACGCCATGAGGTGCTGTTTCACGATAATTTAATGCGACTGGTTCCATTACTGGAGAATCAATCAGCATAAAACCTCCCCCGCCAATACCGCACGAAAAAGGTCGAACAACACTCAATGCGAAACTTGTTGCAACTGCTGCATCAACTGCGTTTCCACCCTTTTTTAATATTTCCACTCCGACTTTCGACGCTAAATAGTGGTCCGCCGCTACTGCGCCACCAGTAAAAGTTTGTTGTTTAACCGTGCAACCACACATGCAAACAAATAAAAGTAAACACTTTAGCATGCACCCAATTCCCGAAGCAAAAACGCTGCTTGCCGTATGTCGTCAACACGATTTTTTCCACCCTCGCGTTCAATCACTAAATCTACTTCTTTAGGAACAACTTTCAAAAAATCTTCCCACGGAACATCGCCCTCACCTGCTGGCATTTCTGTTCCCCAAACCCCAACCTGTTCAGATTGTTTCGCATCTTTAATATGTACTTGTTTTACCCAAGGTTGCAGCGCTTCAATTGCTTCTATCGGTTTACCCTTACCGTACAAAATCATATTCGCAGGGTCATAATTTACAACAAGGGAAGGATGAGATAATTCCTTTAAGACACTAACAACATTTGCCGCACATTCTTGACCTGTTTCAAGCCCAAGCAGAATGTCTTTGCTTCCAAAAATATCTGCTAGAACTCGAAGACGATTAAGCATAACTTCTCGCTCTTCGCCCGCATTTTCAGGAATAAACCCAGCGTGAAACGTAACGAGAGGAAGGTGCATCTGGCTTGCGAGGTTTGCAACTTGCTTTGCATTTTCTTCCGTTGAAGGCCACATATGTCCCTGTGCTAAACCACCAGTTTTCGCAATTGTTTCAAGGGTCGTGTAATCTTCCCCTGATGCTTCGAACATTCCACTGAGAACTTGGATGCCCGCATCTTGAAGCATTTCAATACATTGCTCCCATTGGGGTTCATGAAGTAATGGTAGTAAAGCCAACTGAATTGAATCAATTTCACACTCTTTACAAGCGGAAATCAAATCCATGGGGTTTTGCGGCTTCAAACTCCAACTACATACTGCAATGTGTCGACTGGTCATGCTGGATAGCATAGAATACGCAGTCAATCTCGGTACAACATCATGAGCATTACTTCGACCAAATCTTCGTCTCCCAAAGCAAATCCAACACCAACGGAACCTCAAAAGAAAGAGGAAAACCCAAAGGATGACCAATCGGATAAGCCATTGACTTTTTGGGAGCGCACTGAAGCATATATCACTCGCCTTAGTACCAAAAACAATTTTTGGCACCGCGTTTGTTCGTTAATTTGGCTTCCGTTTGCTTTTAGAAGTGGCATCTCCATGCGAAGGATTTCGAGAGATCGATTCACAGCGGTGCTTCCATTCAAACGATCGAATAGAAATTTCTACAACGCAATGGCAGGAGCATCCTTATTAGGCAACAGTGAAGTTGCAGCAGGAATGTTTTTATTCAAGCATTGTGGCAGTGACTATGCTGTTGTTTGTAAACATATGTCATACAAATTTTTGCGCCCGTGTTATGGTCCTGCCATTTACAATGTCCGCGATGCTGAAACGGTTAGCACTGAACTGAGCAATCAAATGTCCGAGCGAATTGAATTCAATATTGAATTCACAATGGACATTACGCAAACACTCCACAAAAAAGGCCGAGAAGTTCGAGTGGGAAGATGTGACATTACTTTCCATTGCACACCAAAGTCCATGATTAAGGATCGGGCTGCAAGACGCAAAGCTCGCGACCAACAGTGAGAACATTAAAAACTGTTGGTTGGGGATTGTATCTAACATGCAGTTGGACATGGTGTATTGGTATGTTTCTGCCTGTCATCCTCATGCACAGGTATGGCTGGCTTGGCTTCTTAATCTTCACAGTGCCAAACGTCATCGGATGTGCTGCTTTTGGGTATGTAGTAAAAACGCCAGAGCGTTCGAAAGCGTTAGTCGAAAAATACAAAACTGCCATTTCCCTTTTTGCTATTGTGACGATTGCGTTTCATGCATTTTTTATAGCGATGCTCGCAAACATGCATGTACCTGAATTTTCGATTTGGATACCTATAGGCATTTTGGTAATCGCAAGTTTACTTTCGTTTTTGCCAACCCGATTGTGGCCCGTCCTAGCAGGATTGCTCTGGTGTTTTTCAATACTACTTGGAATCACCTTGCTACCAATTCAGACTGTCCCACAGGGGTCATTGCCATGGCAAGACGCGATTTGGTTGCTTCCAATTACTACATTTGGTTTTTTCCTGTGCCCCTACCTTGACCCAACATTTCATCGAGCATTGCAATGTTCGCCAAGTAAACATTCGTTTGGAATATTTGGCATCACGTTCATCCTCATGGTATTGGTGACTTACCTCTACCAAGGCACAATTCTTTCAGCACTCACCATCTTGCTTGGTTTACACCTTGCATTGCAATCAATTTTTACAATTAGTGTCCATATAAAAGAAGGTCTTCGAATCGAATCAATTTCCAGAAAAGGCCCATTCATAGCAGTTGGGGTTTTTGCCTACCTAGTTGCAATCGCAATCGCACATCGACCAGGAACTACACCTGAACTTGCAATTGATGATTATTTACGATTCTTCGTTTTCTACGGCCTAGTATTTCCTGGAGTCGTCGCAACCTTCATGCTCACGGATCGGGTATTTACTCCGCTTCGCATTGCACTCTTCGCACTTGTTGCGTTGCTCTCACTTCCACTGCTCGAAGTCGGATACATCGGCAACCAAGCTTGGTTGTCCGTCCTGCCAGTTATCGTCCTGTTGACATGGGCGTTCGCAGACCGAAACACTTATTCGACAAAGCAAATTTAAATATTCAATACTGAATACTATTTAGCTCCACAGCACTTCTTATACTTTTTGCCACTGCCACATGGACAAGGTTCGTTTCTTCCAACCGTCATCGTCCCGCCACCACTTGACTTTGCGGCTTCAGACGCCGCTCGAATAGATTGCTCTGCTGCTTTTGGTTTTGCAAGAGCTGGTCGTGCTTGTGATTTCTGTTGCGCTTGTGCGGGTTGTTGTTGGTTCGGCGGTTGTTGTGCAGGTGGCATGCTTACTTGCATTCTTGCCTTAAATACCAAATCACTAACTCTGTCTTGAATGTGTTCAAACATTTCATCAAACAGGCGAGCACCTTCACGTTTGTATTCAATTCGTGGGTCTAATTGACTAAATGACCTAAAGCCAATGGATTCTTTTGCTTGATCCATTTGGTAGAGGTGGTCTTTCCATACGCCATCAAAAATTTGAAGCAATACACTTCGTTCAAGTTGAGCTAATTCCGCTCGTTGCACTTGTTTGATTTTTGAAGTTGTAACTGCAACTGGGTCTTCAATAACTTGTTCTTTTTCAGAATCAGTTAAACCAAATTGCATATTCTCTTGTAGCCAACCGTCAATGTCTCCGTTGCTTTCATCAACAATTCGTTGTGAACGACGTTCAAATCGTTCTTCGTCCCAACGGTTCGCTTCTTCGAGAAGGAACTTCTTCAAGTCTTCAGGATTATTCGATGGCAATGATTGTGGTGTCCAATCGAGTTCATATTTCAATTTCACCCAACGACAAAAACCTTCAATTGCTTTTGCAGGATCTTGTTGCATTCGAACACCTGTCATGTCAATCATGAATTCGATTGGATACTCGCGTTCTCGTTTTGAATAGACTTCCATCGCTCTGGCCATTACAAGATCAACAGCATCCTCTGATTCAATGTCATCAAAATCACTAGATTCACAAGAAATCTCAAATTTCGATTTTGCCCAAGTCGCTAATTCCTCTTGTGCATGTGCTGGAACCAAATAAGGATCTAGTGGCGCTAAATCCATTGCGAGAATTTTTTGTTTTGCGGCTTCTTCAATACGCACAACTATTTCTTCGCGAGCAAGGTCGGTTGCTTCTGCAATTGTCATATCACAATCCCAAACTGCGCTTGCCCAATTGACCGCACCTTTATAATCCCAAGTAGTTTCGTCACGTTGAGCAACCTTTCCGTCCCCAAGATCAATCGTATCTGGAAGGTATTCGCCAATTGTGACTCGAATAATTTCTATTGATTCTTCTAAAGAATCGCGGATAATTAACTTGTGTAGGTCTTCCCGGTCTTTACCAACAATTCGATCTGGCTCGATACCAATATTCAATTTTTCGCGAATCCATTCGGTCATGCAACTTGCAGAATACGTTGGGTCTGAATAACTAAATACAGATTCATTTACTGCTTTTTCGATGTATTCGAAAATAAGTTCTCGAATTTCAATGCCTTCCAAAACCTGCTGTCGCAAATCATAAAATACATGACGTTGGTGATCCATGACTTCGTCGTACTCAAGGATATTTTTTCGAACAAGAAAGTTTCGCTCTTCAACTTTACGTTGAGCTTTTGTCAATGCTTTAGTAAGCATACTGTGCTCGATAGCCACGCCTTCTTTCATGCCCATTTTACTCAATAACTGCAGAGTTCTTGGGCCTGCGAACATTTTCATCAAATCGTCTTCCAAACTCAAGAAGAATCTAGTTGAGCCCTTGTCACCTTGGCGACCACTTCGACCACGCAACTGATTATCAATTCGTCTCGCTTCATGCCGCTCAGTTGCTATCACATGCAAACCGCCCATGTCTTCAACGCCTTCGTAGAAACGGAGTTTATGCAACATACATGCACCGCTTTTATCGATGTCATCTATTAGTTTTTCATCTTTCATTGAAGATGCCTTATCGCCGTCAACCCACCAGCAACATGTCGCCCACCAATGTTCAAGAAGTTGTCGTCTAATATCCGCATCACTCATTGAATGAACATCTGATTTGCTAATACCAAGTTCTTTTGCTGCAATATGCCGGTAAATTTTAAGTGTGACGTCATCTATATTCATATCCACTGTGACATCACGCGGGCATAGATCTGTTCGTTTCCAATGATCGATCAAATCCGATGGCGTAAATTTAGCCAATTTAATATCAGTACCACGACCAGCCATGTTTGTAGCAACTGTAACGGAACCAAGTTCCCCTGCGAACTTAACAATTTCAGATTCGCGCTCGTGTTGTTCAGCGTTTAACACTTCATGAGAAATGTTGAATCTGTTTTTTAACATTCCACTAAGCTCTTTTGATTTTTCTACGCTTGTTGTGCCTGCAAGTGTCGGTCGCCCAACTCTATACATTGCAAAAATTTCTTCAACTGCCGCGCTTGTTTTATCTTTTGCCGTTGTGAATACGAGGTCGTTGTGGTCATTTCGAATTACTGGCACATTTGTAGGAATAACAATAACATCAAGTCCGTAAATTTCGTAAAACTCAGTTGCTTCAGTGTCTGCGGTACCTGTCATGCCTGCAAGTTTGTCATATAACTTATAAAAGTTTTGGATGGTAATCGTCGCCATCGTTTGCGTTTCTTGCTTAATTTCAACGCCTTCCTTAGCCTCAATTGCTTGATGCAAACCGTCAGACCATTGCCGGCCAACCATTTTACGGCCCGTATTCTGATCAATAATGATTACACCCAAAACACCTTTGTCGTCAGGAGCAATCATGTAATCTCGGTCGCGAAGGTAAACAGTATGCGCCCGAATTGATTGTTCGAGCAGGTGAGGAACATCCATGTTTTCGCCAACATAGAACGAACCAATATTCGCTTCTTTTTGAGCTTTAGCAATACCTTCGTGTGTAATAGTCGCACGTTTCTTATCCAACTCAATTTCGTAAAATTGCGTGAACTGATTACGGTTATTTTCTAATTGAGGTAACTTTGCCTTTGCTAAAGCCATGCGTTCTTTCATCGCAGGAACCGTGTCTTTATCCACCGCATTTCGAATATCGCCTTCAAGACCACTAATCATAACTAAACACGACTGCACTTCTTGATCTAATTTTTCCCAAGGTTTTTGTTTATCAAGTAAGTACCTCGCAAGTTTATCTGCCAGTTCATACCTCGGTTGATCGTCATGAGCTAAACCAGAAATGATAAGTGGTGTTCTCGCCTCATCAATAAGTGTCGAGTCGACTTCGTCAACGATTGCGATGTTCCGTTGTTTTTGCACTTGCTCTTGTGGGCTCATCTTCATGTTGTCACGCAAGTAATCGAAACCAAATTCAGCTGTTGTTCCGTACACAACATCACAGTGGTAAGCCATCTGTTTTAATTGTGGGTGTTGCATATGCTGGGGATGTATCGCTCCAACCGTCATACCAAGCATTCTGAAAAATGGAAATGTCCAATCGCGGTCACGTTGAACAAGATAATCGTTCACTGTCACAACATGTACTTGTTTATTTTCGATTGCAGCAAGGTAACACGAGAGCGGCGCAACAATAGTTTTGCCTTCCCCTGTCTTCATCTCTGCGATTCTGCCTTCATACAAAACTACTGCACCAACTAATTGCACATCAAATGGACGTGCACGAAATGGTGGTTTTGATTTCGGATACAAAGCACGCACAGCTTCATACAGTTCGTTTGGAATGTCGACAAATTGCCACGCCGGTGTTGGCTCAACACATCCAAGCAACTCACGGTCCGGATTACGGTCTTCAGTTGCGTCAATGATTGCTTTTGTTTCGTCGTATAACTTACGAGTTGTATCATCCAATTGCGAAGCATCGAATTCGTGCAACGGGTTGAATATATTTCGAATACCAACAGCACGGTCCATCGCTTCACGAGCAATTGCAAACACTTCAGGAATTAAATCCGTAGCGCTTTCTCCGTCCACTACTCGCTTGCGGAACTCTGCAGTTTTTGCGTACAACTCTGCGTCTGTAAGCACTCTTGTCTCTGCTTCACGGCTTGAGACTTGTTCAACTAATTTTAAATAGCGCTTGACCAAACGATCATTGCGACTACCGAATAACTTACGACCTACTGTACTAATGACTGGAACGCCCATGCGTCACCTCTTATATTTGTTTGAATTGTAAAAATGAATCGAAAAAGAAGACAATTAACCTTGTAAAGGTGGTGGCAAATTTGTCATTTCATCAATATCGGCTAATGGCAGGAGATTTCCATCAAGGATCTGCGGAGTCCAAACTGTAAGAACTTCCAAATCACCCGCAAACGTGTCCACTTCAACATAGGTAGTGCTTCCCGACTGCACGACTGTTCGAATAAGCACTCGATGAGTTGCCATTGAGCCAGCACTAACTGACCCTCCGATGCAGCACATCAAGATTACTATTGTCGCTAAAGTTGTTCCACGATCACTTCGCATTACGTACAGTATACCGCCATTTCCACAAATCTCCAAATTGAGACGGTCCACAAGAGACAGTCCCAAGGGAGTGGCCTAAAACAGAGCGCTGTACGCCACTTCAGGACCACGTTGGGTATCATAAACAGATGGATACAATTGAATTGAAAGTCGATGAACTGAATTGTGCTGCATGTAGTTCCGCAGTTGAAAAAGCGCTCAATTCAGTCGATGGTGTTGTTTCCTCTTCCGTTGCAGTTGCAACTGGGCGCGCAACCATTTCTGGCAATAATCTAAACGGAGAACTTCTTGCAAAAATAGCTACCGACGCTGGATACCCTTCAGAAGTTATAGACGAAGGAATTGACCCTTCGAAACTTGCCACTGAGATTGAAACAAGGCAAAATAAAAATGCAAGCGATTGGAAACGCCGTGCAATCCTCGGCGTGAGTATATGGGCACCATTTGAGGCATTGCACTGGAGTGCCGCCTCTTTAGGTATTGAGGGTTCTTGGATTCCCTGGGTTATGTTCCTTGCCTCTACAACTTCTATGATTCTCGTTGGAGGCGGTTTCTTCAGTTCTGCAATCGGAGCGGCGAAGCGTTTCAAAACGAACATGGATACGCTCATTACTATTGGAGCATCATCAGCGTATTTCTTTTCACTCTTCATTTTTATATCGGAAAAAATATTCGATCACGACTTGGGTTATCCGATGTATTTCATGGAAGCGGCAGCCCTTCTTGCAATTATTAGCATAGGCCACTGGCTTGAAGCAACCTCAACTGCAAAAGCAGGTTCTGCTATTCGGGAACTTTTAAAAATGCAACCCGACACCGCAGAGATAATTGCGGAAGATGGAAGCACAACAAAAATGGCGACTGGCGAAGTCGGCGAAGGAATACGGCTTCTCGTTCGACCTGGAAGTCGTATCCCAATTGACGGAGTAGTCGTTGACGGCATGAGCGAAGTTGATGAATCTATTGTGACAGGCGAACCATTACCAATAGCAAAAAATATCGGCGATACATTAATCGCTGGTTCAATGAATACCACAGGCCAACTCATTCTAGAAACAACCGTCGACGGTCGACACACAACCATTTCAAGAATTGCTCAACTTGTCACATCTGCACAGTCAAGCAAAGCTGGAATTCAAAGAATCGCTGACAAAGTTTCAGCCATTTTCGTACCTATTGTACTGGTAATTGCGGCTATTACAGTTATTGCCTGGGTCATTGCGGGCGATATAGAAACTGGTTTTGTTTCAGCTGTAACTATTTTAGTTATCTCATGTCCATGCGCTCTTGGTCTTGCGACTCCGATGGCTGTAATGGTTGCAGCAGGTGAATCTAGTTTACGAGGCATCCTTGTTAAAGACGCGGGTTCCCTTGAACTCGCAGGCAAAATAGTAACTATCATTTTTGACAAAACAGGAACGCTTACGCAAGGCAAACCAGTTGTTGCAACCATTGAAAGCGAAAACCAATTTTCTGAAGAAGACATATTAAAATATGCCGCTTCAGTTGAAACGCCAAGTGAACACCCAGTTGCCACTGCAATCGTAAAGGAAGCAAGTAATCGCAACATCACCGTTCCAAGTGTTTCAAACTTTGAAGCGACTGCTGGAATTGGCGTGCGTGGAATTGTTGATGGCAAAAACGTTACTGTTATACGGGATGACGCAGCAACTTGCAAAATTGAACTTGACGGAAAAATAATTGGACGCATCACGGTCACTGATGCAATTCGTAAAGAAGCGAAAAGCACAATTGCAGAATTGCAAGCATCCGGCATCGATGTTCACATGCTCTCGGGTGACCGAAAAGAAACTGCACTATCAGTCGCGAAAGAAGTCGGCATCAAGCCAGAAAATGTCCACGCTGAAGCTTCGCCTTCTGACAAAACAGATATCATTTCTTCTCTTCCACGTCCGTCTATGATGGTTGGCGACGGCATCAATGATGCTGCTGCTCTTGCGGCATCGGATGTTGGGGTAGCGATTGCTTCTGGGACGAATGTAGCGATGGAATCAGCATCAATCATTATTCCAGCAAATAGGATTGAAGCAACCGCAGAATCGATACACATTGCAAAGGATGCACTAACGACAATCAAGCAGAACCTGGTTTTTGCCTTTATGTATAACGTCGCTGCAATTCCACTTGCTGCTTTTGGCCTTTTAGGCGAAAACGGGCCATTAATTGCTGCAGCAGCGATGGGTTTCAGTGATATTACGGTAATTGGAAACGCGATACGCTTGAAACATAAATTGCGTAAACGTCGTATTAAAACGCAATAGTAATTTAATTGCTTTCGTTACACTAACGAAGCATTACCCAAAAAGCCATGTCAGGCTTTTACAAAATACTTGGAGCGAACTATGACTGTTTCTTCACTACAACCACTTGATCCAAAGCAATTTGATCATAGATGCGCACTACATCTACTTCAAAGAGCAGGTTTTGGTGGAACACCACAACAAGCCCAAGCACTCGCTGACCTCGGAGTTGAACAAGCCGTTGACTATATTGTCAATTATAAAAAACTACCAGACCCCGACCCGCCGAACGTGGATGATTACGACAAAGATATCATTAAACCACCTACTCCCACCGAACGATCTGCCATACGTGCTGCTCGCAATTCTGGCGATGAAAAAATGGTTGACCAATATAGAAAAGAACGTCAGAGTAGACAGCGTGCAGATCGAAAACAAATTGCAGAGATGGAACAATGGTGGTTCCGAAGATTTGTATCGACACCAAGACCTCTTGAAGAAAAACTAACACTTTTTTGGCATGGACATTTTGCAACAGGGTATCGATCAATCGAAAATAGTTACCACATGTATTTGCAAAATATGTTTTTTCGCAAAAACGCAATGGGTAACTTTAAAGAAGATTTAGTCCGAGGAATCATCCACGACCCCGCGATGATTAAATATTTAAACAATGACAAAAATAAAAAACAAGCACCGAATGAAAATTTAGCGCGAGAGTTAATGGAATTATTCACATTAGGTGAAGGTGATGGTTATAGCGAAGATGACATCAAAGAAGGCGCTCGAACTCTAACCGGTTTCGCAGTCAATGATGACGACTTTGTATTACGTCCTAATCTTCACGATACTGGGACTAAAAAGATATTCGGGAGGACTGGAAGATTCGACGGGGACGATTTCATCGATTTAATTTTCACAAGACCAAGCGCATCCACTTTTATCATTGAAAAATTATATCGGTTCTTCGTAAATGATTTGCCACATGGCGAAACCGCAGATTCAAAAGCATTTATCCGTGCACTTTCAAAAAAGTTCAAACAAAATGATTGGAATATAAAACCAGTCATCAAGGCGGTTTTTCTTTCACAACATTTTTACGAAGAAGCAAACCGAAATGCAATTATTAAAAGTCCAGTTCAATTAATAGTCCAAGCTACACGATCATTAAATCCACCGCAAAGGAAAAAAATGGCGCAAACACTTGCTGTTGCTTCAGATATAATGGGGCAACGACTCTTTGCTCCCCCTTCTGTAAAAGGATGGGATGGCGGAAGAACTTGGATTAATACATCAACCGTGTTTATGCGACAAAACACTCTGCTCTATTTACTTACAGGTCAACGGCCAGATAGCAATGCATGGGAAGCCGATGGTACTCATTTTGATGCGATGCAACTTGTTGCGGGAAAAACCAGAACACCAAAAACAACCATCAAATATTTACTGTCATCTATTTTAAATGTAGAGAAACCAGAGAACGATCGAATAGCTACTCTTGAAGATTACATTAAAACACAAAACAATAAAATCAATAACGAAACTGTAACTGGATTACTCACTCTAATTACTGCGATGCCAGAATACCAACTCTGTTAGGAATTATATATATGTCACATCACTCTGATAACGAATTTGAATCAACTTCTAGTACTGGTTCGACAAATCCATACAGCCGTAGATTATTCATGCAACAAGGCATGGCATTCCTCTCAATGGCGACAACCGTTCCACTGTTTATGCAACGCTCTGCGCAGGGAATCATGATTCCGCTTGGTTCACTCGTCTCGTCACAAGCCGGCGTTCCTGAAGACCATACACTTGTTGTCATACAACTTGGCGGTGGCAACGATGGATTGAATACAGTCATCCCTTATGGGGACAGATCTTACTATAAAAATAGACCACAACTTGCTATTAGCGCTCCAGGAAAATCTAGCAACGGATCTGGAACAGCGCTTCCAATTCCAGGAGCAGATGGTTTTGGTTTACATCCAAACTTAACCGGATTACTCGAACTGATTGATGATGGCCAAGCCGCAATTATCCAAGGAGTTGGTTACCCAAATCCTAATCGTTCTCACTTTACTTCAACGGATATCTGGCACACCGGTAATCATAGTGGGCAAGGATATGGTTGGCTTGGTAAATATTTCGATAACACGTGTGCAGGAAAACCAAATCCAGATGGCTCCATTGCAATCGGAAACAAAGCCCCGCTTGCGCTCCTTGGTAAAACTCAAAAAGCCGTAAATTTTGAAACGGAAGAACTTTTCAAATGGGCTGGCGGAATCGGCAACGACGATCTTGAGCAACCGTACAGCGACATCAATCGTAAAGAAACTTCACAATCCAATGCCAACGACAGCCAACTTGATTTCCTTCTTCGAACATCTCTGGATGCTCAAGTGTCATCAGATCGAATCCGGGCTGCAGTTTCAAAACGTCCCCTGATTAACTATCCTGACGGACAATTAGCACAACAATTACAATTAATTGCGTCAATGATTCGAGCTGATTTGCCAACTCGTGTTTATTATGCGAGTCTTGGTGGTTTTGACACACATGCTAATCAACTAAACAGCCATTCCAATCTGATGAAACAACTCGGCGACGCTCTAAACGCATTTCAAAAAGACTTGAAGAAACAAGGAAATACAGGAAAAGTCAAGACTATGGTCTTCAGTGAGTTCGGTAGAAGAGTCGCACAAAATGGTAGCGGTGGAACTGACCACGGTACTGCGGCTCCAATGTTTGTGATTGGCGACGGTGTTCAAAATGGTTTGCTTGGAAAACATCCTTCACTTACCAATCTTGACAGTGGTGATTTAAAATTCAATACTGACTTTCGTGAAGTATACGCAGCTATTCTCGAAGATTGGTTAGGTGCCGATTCAAAAGCAATCCTTGGCAAATCGTATACTAAATTCAACATGTTCAGTGCATAAACCAAACTTATGGTTTTGTAATAATTACTGGCTCATATTCATTTAACTCTGTCACTACTTGCCTCACATTGTTGTGCCAAATCACTTCGACTTCGATGGCATCCTTCTGATTTGCAAATAAATGTTGAGACGGTGAGGAAGATGACTGAAAACCAAAACCATCTGTATTCCACCTCGTTGAGGTAGAACCATCAGAATAGGTAACTGTAATTTTTGCGCCAAGACCTTTTGGATTTTTAGCATTACCCTTAAGTTGAATAGTAAGTGTTCTCTTTTCAATCAAATCATTACGCAAAATTCGTAGCGCACCACTTCGTTGTGCGATAAGCACATCAATGTCACCATCGCTGTCTAAATCACCAAACACAGCCGTGCGATCTGTATGCGCATTCTTTTGCTCAATTGCAACGAATCTATTCCCAACGCGTTCAAGTAACAAAAGTGTCTGTGCTCTTTCGCTGTCCATTGTTGCCATTGTTGCCTCTGGATACACATGCCCATTTACGATTAACAAATCTTCATCGCCGTCTAAATCAAAATCATAAAAACCGCAAGTCCAACCCAAAAACGAACGACTTACTAATCCAAGTCCATACCGTTTTGTTTGATCGTTAAAATAACCATCTTGGTCATTAGTCAATAAAGTATTAGTGTCGCTTGAAAAATTAGTCGTAAATATATCTGGATGACTATTCCCACTTACGTCTGCAACACCAATACCCATTGTTGCTTGCATGGCCCCGTCACCATTTGTCGCTGCACCAAAACGAATTGCTTTGTTTTCAAATCGTATTGGAGTCTCTCCAGTATTTATAAAAAGATTATTTGACATCGAGTCGTTACCTACAAATACATCTTGTAAACCGTCGCCAGTGAAATCTAAAATTGCGACGTTTAAGGAATAGGCAGGGTCATTCCCAAATCCCCATTCGTTCGTTACATCTTTAAATGTTCGATTGTCAACATTTTCATAGACGATGTCGCTCGTTGGCAACATACCATGCGGCCCTCCTAGAACACGATTACCTTTGTAGATAGAACGAGGTGGCGGATTATCAAAATCGAATTCTAAATAATTACAGACATATAAATCTAAATCACCATCCCCGTCTAAGTCACCAAAGCGAGCACTCGTTCCCCAGCCAGTATCTCCAACACCGTATTTTCCCGTTTCGTCTTTGAAAGATTCACCATGCTGATTGATCAAAAGGACATTACTTCCATGGCAGGTGATATATAAATCGTCAAAACCATCACCGTTCACATCGCCAACTGCAACACCGTTGGCCCACCTTTCTATTTGGATCCCTAATTTATCTGTAACTTCAACAAAAGAAATTTCATCTTTTGAAACATTCTCATACAAACGACATGGATGATTAGAAGCACTCACTACAAATACATCTAAATCGTTGTCGTTATCAAAATCAAGTAGTGCGATACCCGTTCCATTGACTTCGATTATTTGTGTAGGAGTATCTGCGCCGCAAACAGATGGTTTAATATCTGTAGCAATTTCAGAAAATAAAATAGTAGACGAACTTTGGTCAACTTTTGTTGGCAAATTTCTTGAAGCAGTTTCATTCCCACTACAACCGCACAGCAAAAGTAAAACCAGTTGGCGCTTCATTCTGGAAACTCCGTTGTTTGCATTAAATCTGGACGAATTCGATTGCGGGCTGATTCACTTTCACTAAAAGCTGTAAGTGCTTCTTCTTCTCTGCCAACTCGTTGCAATACTGTTGCTAGACGGTGCCATGCTTCATAAAGATCTGGATTACGACCGAGTGCATCGTTGTAGAGAAGAATCGCCGAGTCCAATCGGCCTAACTCCACTTGGACATCTGCCAAGCGCGCGCTCGCTTTTGCACGAATCAAGCGGTTTCTACTTTGTGCTGTGATTTGCACAACCCGACCAAACAATTCTTCAGCACTCTCGAATTCCCCTTCTTCCATAGCGAGTAAACCCAACGCAAAAATAGTATCCGGCTCATCTGGTTGAATTACTAAATATTGCTCAAAAGCATCATTTGCTTGTGCACCATTGCCTAAATAGAAGTGAGACCACCCTAAATAATGCCAAGACGGTGGATACATGTCTTTTTGCGTTGGGTTTACTCGCTATGGAAGAAGGGGAATTCGAGAGTGCTGAAGAAT
>JYMV01001081.1_pt1 | contig 17781 bp, 14 predicted proteins | sample 338911 | NCBI WGS metagenome assembly JYMV01 (sample SAMN03354496, study PRJNA234377) | hydrothermal vent metagenome | biome: Deep sea; feature: Hydrothermal plumes at the Eastern Lau Spreading Center, Western Pacific Ocean; material: Seawater | place: Tonga | collected 2009 | depth 2000 m m
AAACGAGCCGCCGAAAAAGGTTTTAAAAGATGCCTACCTTTTGAGCGAACAGGTGATCAAGGAATATTTTGAGAACATCGGCTCCTCGCGCATTTTACGTACCCTGGAAGGTCTGGTTAAAATAATTCAGGAATGCATGGATCGTGGAGACCTTGAATTTATAGATATTTTCCAGGTCACTAAAAAGGATTATCATTCCTATACCCATTGCATCAACATTGGTATGTATTGCATGGCACTGGCAAATAAATTGCAAATGCAACCGGAAGCCGTGCGCGAGATCGGTCTGGGCGGCATGCTATTCGATATTGGCAAAAAGTCCGTTCCCTATGAAATTATAATGAAAGAGGGGAAACTGGAGCCGGAGGAGTTCCAGTTCATTCGCAAACATCCGTCAGCGGGCCGAAAGGCGCTCAACGATATGAAATGTTATAGCGAAAACATTCTAAGAATGGTGGCGGAACATCATGAAAAGTTTGACGGCACCGGCTACCCGTTCGAATTAAAGGGAGAGAAGATTTCCCTGTACGCAAGAATTTGTAACATCATGGATGTTTTTGGGGCTTTAACCGCCCCCCGTAAAAATCGACCGGGCATGACTCCTTTTGCCGCCCTGACTGAAATGAAAAACAATATGGAAGGGCAGTTTGATATACGAATTTTGGTCAATTTCATCAAAACTCTTGCGGATGCCGCCGCGGCAAAAGTTTCTGCGTCCAAAACAGCGGGCACTTCGCGATCATCCAGCAACCAGGTAGCGGCTAGCGCCTGATTGGTACTGTCCCTGAAAAACCACCCCCGGATTTTTCCAGCATATCTGCTTTTTGTACCTTTTTCCTTTCGGCCAGATTCAAGTGACTTGTTCTTTACCCTGCCTGCTGAATAAAGGTAAGATAGGCTCTATCAATACTTGCATGGAGAATGCCTGTGTTTGTCGAGGTCGATTCCAACACCAATACGGACCGGAGCTTCAATATGATTTTTCGGGATATCAGTCTCCCCCGGGAATTGTATTGCATCAAATACCCGGTAAACGGGGAGGAACAACCGGTTCAGATCACGGGTTGGGACGCGGAGTCCAATACATCATGCCCCGCTTATGCCTGCAAAGTGGAAGAATCCGGAGATGGGGTTGCCCTGCTCATTTATGGCGGGTCCGGTGGGGTGCGTATGAAATCACTTGAAGACGAAACACAATGGGACACCGGGTCTTCCAGTCAGTGGGGAGACACACATTTGGTCTATCCGGCGGATTGTTTTATCGTTTATAAAGACGAGTTGTAACCCGGGCAACGCCCGGTGGTAATGAGCAGTAGCTTATTAAGCCGAGATAACTCTTTGCTCGCCAGTGAAAGCTATTGTAAATTGGCCCCACGCCGAGTGGCGGGCAGGACCAGTTGGCGGATGGTCTCTTCCTCTATTGGATTTGCGAATTGGCTATGGACACAATGAGCCAGGAATTCCCGATTGCCTTTTTGACCGGTAATGGGAGATTCAGTCACAGCTTTCACTGCCCACCCTTTTTCTTCAATGAATCGGTGCAAATCAAGCAATACCCGAATATGTTTTGCCGGGTCTTTGATGATGCCACGGTTTTCCACCTCCTCTTTTCCAACTTCAAACTGGGGTTTGACCAGGGTAATCAATTCCCCCTCCGGCTTGAGGATTTCCAGTAAAGGGGGTATGACAAGCTTGAGGGAGATGAACGACACATCGACCACGGCCAAGTCCAGCATTTCCCCGATATCCTCTTTGGATAAGGTTCGGGCGTTTTTCCGGTCCAGACAAATGACCCGGGGGTCGCTCCGGAGTTTCCAGTCCAACTGTCCGTAGCCCACATCCACCGCATACACTTTTTCAGCGCCATTTTGTAAAAGACAATCGGTAAAACCGCCGGTGGAGGCTCCCACATCTATAGCGATTTTTCCTGAAAGCAATACCCGGAATTGTTTTAAGGCATGATCCAGCTTCAATCCGCCCCTGCTGGCAAAGGGTTGGAGCTCACCAATAATAACGGGAAGACAATCTACAGGAACCAGTCGGCCAGGTTTATCGGCAAGGGTATCCCGCACCCTTACTTTTCCCGAGAGGATGATGCTCCTGGCTTTTTCCCGGGTGGAGACGAGTTTTTTTTTACCAGTAACTGGTCCAGACGAATTTTTTCAATCTTTCGCGTCATCTTCATCCTCAACCGGAAACAGCTCGGTTGCCAGCTCACCTTTCTGGTTTTTGGTGAGCTTTTCTATTTTTGCTTCGGCTTCATTCAATTTCTTGGAACAAACACGCGACATTTTAATTCCTTCTTCAAAAATCTCGAGGGACTTATCAATATCCAGTTCTCCTTTTTCCAGGTCATCGACTATTTTTTCGAGCCTTTGTATGGCCTTTTCAAATTTTATTTCACCCATAATCGGCCTCTTTGAAAACGAGTTTATATTGACAATAAACCGTTGTTAGAATTATATTAGCTTTTTTCCCGTTTTTTCCTAAAAACTATTTTTTGGTTTAGCTATGGAAACTGTTGGCGATCGTATGACAAGTCCTGTTCTAAGTATTGAGCAAGATGAAAGCGTTAAAAATGCCGCCGAAAAAATTTATGCCAATGGAATCGGGTCACTTCTTGCAACCAGCAACGAAAACTTTATCGGAATCATTACCAAAACTGATTTGATGACCCGAGTTCTTATAAAAAACCTTAGCGCCGAATCGATCCGGGTTGCTGAGGTAATGTCGCAGCCAATAATATCGATTGATGCCAGCGAAACCCTTGATTCCGCCAGAAAACTGCTGCGGGAAAAATCCATTCGCCATCTGGCAGTTACCCGGGACAAGGAAATTGTCGGCATTTTGTCTATAAAAAACCTGTAATAAAATTCGTCTTAGTTTTCCTCTATTATTTTTTTTACTGTGCAATCCAAGCCTCCGCGGGAAAGCCTTACTTGGACCTTATCTCCCGGATCGATCCCTTCAGTATTTTTCAAGGATTTTTCATTTTTCGAACAAATGCTATATCCTCTTTCTAAAATAGCTAGCGGGTTGATGGCGTTCATGTTTTTTAATATCCCTTCAAAGCGCTCCTTATTGAAACGCAGCTGGGCTTGGATGATATGCAGCATTCTTTTTTCCAGCATTACCCGGTTTTCTTTCATATGTTGAATGTATTTTCCCGGTGAGGCTTGAAACAATCGGTGTATTTTGTCTTGCAATCTTTGTTGATGCGATCCCAGTCGTTGCTCCAGGCCTCGAACCAGTCGAGCATACAAATCATCAAGACGTTGAACATGAGGACTGAATATTTCCTTAGGTTGGTGAAAAAACCGGCGATCCATCAACCGCTTTAAAAATTCTCTGTAAGCCTCCACCTGTTGGCATAATGCCTCTATCAGTTCTCCTGTCAGGGATCGGATATCTTTAAGAATTTCATTCAAGACGGGTACGGTCAATTCTGCGGCAACTGAAGGAGTGGGAGCCCTGAGGTCGGCGACAAAATCAGCAATGGTAAAATCTATTTCATGCCCCACGGCAGAAACTATCGGAATGCGGGATGCAAATATCGCCCGTGCCACCTCTTCTTCATTAAACGCCCATAAGTCTTCCAACGACCCTCCTCCTCGCCCGATGATTATGACATCCACATCCTTCATGGTGTTCAAGTCGCGAATGCCTTGGGCAATATCCTTTGCAGATCCTTCCCCTTGCACTTTCGCCGGACGGAGTAGAACAGAAACCTTACTGTTTCTCCTGCGAATGACATTAAGGATATCGCGGACAGCGGCACCGGTTGGAGAGGTGACCACTCCTATTTTCCAGGGAAAAGCGGGAAGCGGTTTCTTTGCTTCATCATCAAACAAGCCTTCCTTTTCCAGTTTTGCCTTCAACTGCTCGAAGGCTTTTTGCAGGGCACCCAGTCCTCTTGGCTCCAGGGACTCGGTAATGATCTGGTATTCGCCGCGGGCATCGTAAACGGTGATCCGGCCAAACATTAAAACCTGGTCGCCATCCTCGGGCTGGAATTTGATGCCGGCCCGGTAGCCTTTGAAAAGAACACAGCGGATCTGTGCTTTGTCATCTTTTAAAACAAAATAACTGTGGCCGGAAGCCGCGGTTCTGAAGTTGGAAATTTCTCCCTCCACCCAAACCGAGTCAAACGCCGCTTCCATAATAGCGCGAATATCCCGAGTCAATCCGCTTACACTGTATACCTGCGATTGCGCACTTTTCGCTGCAAGAAGATTCGAAGTCTCAGCGGTTTTTTCAGGCCTGAGTTGTTTTTGGGATTTGCTAAGACGGTTTTGCTTTTTGCGGATCATAAAATTGTTTTGGTTGATAACCGCCCTCTAACGAGGGAGGCAGATAGCATTGTCTTTATATTACAGGTAAAGAGTTTTCGCGGCCCAAAGAACTGTTGCTCATTTGCCCCACGCCCAGTGGCCCTCTAGCGAGGGAGGCAGATAGCAATGTCTTATTTTGCGGGCAAAGAGTTTTCGCGCCCCACGCCGAGCGGAAGGCTTGCTTTAAAGGCTTTTAATGTATTTTGCATGAGCAGGGCGATGGTCATGGGACCCACTCCGCCCGGAACAGGGGTGATGAACCCCGCTTTTTCAGAGACCGGAGTAAAATCAACATCGCCGGTCAGTTTCCCGTCAACACGGTTGATTCCCACATCAATTACCACCGTCCCCTCCTTTACCATTGCTGAAGTTACAAAATGGGGCCGCCCTACCGCCGCGATCAATATATCCGCTTGATGGACCACTTGTTCCAAGTTGACCGTTTTTGAATGGCATATGGTCACCGTAGCATGACGTTGCAGTAACAAATGTGCCACCGGTTTTCCCACAATATTACTTCGGCCTAAAACTACCGCGTGTTTGCCGGCAATTTCAATACTATAATAATCCAGCAGGGCAATGATTCCTGTTGGTGTGCACGGGGTGAGTAGGGCATTGCCGAGTGCCAACTTACCAACATTGATGGGATGGAACCCGTCCACATCCTTTTCCGGATCAATGGACAATAAAATCTTTTGCGAATCAATATGATCCGGAAGCGGCAATTGAACAAGAATACCGTTTACCGCATCATTTCCGTTCAGTTCATTGATGAGGTCTATCAATTGTGCCTCGGTAGTTTCCGCTGGCAGGTTTTGTTCAAAGGATTGAAATCCGACCTCATGGCATATTTTATTTTTGTTGCGCACATAAACCGCCGAGGCGGGGTCCTCTCCGACCAAAACTGTTGCCAGACCTGGCACAAGACCTGTTTTGCTTTTTAGTTCCGCAGTCTCTTTAGTCAGGCGGCTACGGATTTCCGCGGACACTTTCTTCCCATCAATAAGAACCATAATTTTCCTTCTACCCACTAGGCGTGGGGCGGTGATATTTTTCCTCAGCTTTCCTGCCCCGAAAGGGGTACAGCACTGCATTGCCCATTAAGCAAACTGAGCACTCGAGCGCACGTGATATTTTCCCTGAGCTTTTACCCTTGCAGGGGTAAAAAGACCATTGCCCAGTTGCCTCCACGGCTAGTGGAGTTTAGCAGATTTTCCGATTTATCAAAGGGTGTGGTTCTCTTTATTTAATTTCCAATTCCTTGATCAGCCGGGAAAGGTAGGAACGTTGAATATCCAGAATCCGCGCGGCTTTGGTCCGGTTGCCGCTAGTGGATTTAAGCGTATTGGAAATAAAAGTACTGCGAAACAAATCGCTGGCTTGCTTGAGGGTGGAACCCACATTGAGTTCAATGGGGGCCTGGGAAGTTTCAAAGGGAAACGCTTCAGGAAGCAGTTCATCCTCGTCTGTTAAAACAATAGCCCGCTCCACGGAGTTTTCCAGTTCCCGGATGTTACCCGGCCAGGAATAACTCATAAGATGAGAGACCAGTCCCTTGCCCGGCTTTTTAACGGGCTGGTTTTCCGGGCTGTGCTTTTTGATGAAATAGGTTAGTAAATCGGAGATATCTTCCAGTTTTTCACGCAGGGGAGGCAGGGTTATTTTTATTACATTGATTCGGTAAAACAGGTCCTGGCGGAAATTTCCTTCCTGGACTTCTTTATCCAAATTGAGGTTGGTCGCCGTTATCAACCGGACATCGACCTTGATGGTTTCGGTACCCCCTAAACGGATGAACGACTCTTCCTGAATAATCCGCAGTAGTTTTACCTGCATATCCAAAGGCATTTCCCCTATTTCATCCAGGAAAAGCGTACCTGTATCAGCGGCTTCAAACAGACCTATCTTTTGCGTGTCCGCACCCGTAAAGGCACCTTTCTCGTGCCCAAAGAGTTCACGTTCCAGAATGGATGCCGGCAAGGCCCCGCAACTGACCGAAACAAAAGGCTTGTTTTGCCTTTGGCTCCGATCATGGACCAGATGAGCAAACAATTCCTTTCCCGTTCCGCTTTCACCGGTTAACAAGACAGAGGCCTTGGAATCGGCCACCTTTTCGGCCATAACAATGCACTTTTGGATAGCTTTGCTCTCGCCCACTATCGTGTAACGATGCAGATATTGTTCTTTAAGCCTACCAAACTCCTCACCCAGCAACTTTCTGCTTTTTGAGACTTGAAAAAATTTTGCCATTAACTTGGCAAAATGTTCCAATATCTCAACATTTTTTTCATCGAAGACAGTTCCATCCACCTTATCCAGAAACTGGACGACACCGATCACTTTTTTATCAATATTTAATGGAAAACTGGCCATGGACTGGACAGGGACCCGCATTTTTTCACTGACTCCCTGGTACCACCGGGGATCTTTGGCCACATCATTGGAGATTATCGATTCTCCGGTTTTTGCGACATGACCGGAAATTCCTACACCGGGCGGTAAATCAATATCTTTTAATTGGCCCATATTTTTTCCGGAGGCTTGGTAAAACTGTAGCTTGTAGGTTTTTTCATCCTGAACCAACAATAATGAGCCGTTTTTTACTCCCACAATATCTTTAGCCGCGTTCATTACCATGGCCAATAATTCATCCACCTCTAAAGAAGTCGTTTGAAAAAGGTTGGATATTTTACGCAACGTTTGAATATTGGTTTCTTTGCCAATCCGTTTCATGGAAAATCCTGTTATTAAATCAATAATACGATTTATACAAGTTGCACTTTATTGCCCACTATAAAAATTATGTATGATTTTATTTTACGCCTTTGGGGAGGTTTTGAAAAGTGCTAATATTTAGAGGTTTAGGACAAAGTTGCTATTAATATTGAGGCGAAATCAAACGATAATTATATTAAGGGTTATTAGAAATATGAACCCTTATCAATCACAAATAAGAATGGGGTGAATGGGCGTTTCTAGTCTGCTTACATCCCCTGCTAAATTTTTTAAGTTTAAAACCTGATTATTTCGTTCAATAAGGCGTTCAAGCCACAGTTCTACCAGTCATTCACCCTGCGATTCATTAATTCTTCAGGACCTGATGATATCCACCCCGCCAGAAATAAAAAAATTTATAGGATGTTTGCTTCTTTTAATCCTGGCAAATATCGCGGTATATTTTAATTCCCTGAAAGGTACGTTTCAGTTTGATGATTTGCCGCTCATCCAAAGCCAGTGGGTGGCAGACCTAGACGCATTCGACCGCCAGGTTCGTTTCTCCGCCTTTGAAAACCGCCCTGTCGTTCTCTGGACCTACGCATTAAACAACACGCTTGGAAAAAATCGGGTTTTTGGTTTCCATTTATTTAATCTCGCGGTTCATATTGGTGTCACACTATTAATCTTTTTCACTATTTCACGAACCCAATACCTGACGGCGGGAAAAGATTTTTCTTGGCGCAACGAGCCCTTGCTATCTGCCTCCCGCGCTAGTGGGTTTCCCTTGGCAACAGCTTTGCTTTTTGCATTGCACCCTTTGAACACCGACTCGGTATCTTATATATCTTCCCGTTCCACATTATTAGCAACTTTTTTCTACTTACTGGCGCTTTACCTGTTCACTTGTCTGTTTTCGCGTAAAAATAAAATCCCGCAATTTAATCTTCGTTGGGTACTTTGCATAACAATTCTAATAAGCGCGTATATGAGCATTGCCTCAAAACTTATTGGCGCAACCTTGCCCTTTCTGATGGGACTTTGGTATCTAGGCTTTATAGTTTCAACACAGAAACCGCAGTTCGCTGAAAAATTTTCACAACCCAAATGGGTGGCTGGTCTTTTCCTGTTAGCAGGAGCTTCTTTTGCGGGGGCCTACATCGTTACTGATTCCTGGCTTTTTATAGCCAAAGACCAAGGACTGGAACTCTATGGAAGAATGCCTTATTTTCTGGTGCAGATAAAAGTAATCGTCTTTTATTATCTCAAGCTGTTCCTGTTTCCCTTCAACCTGAACGTGGACAGCGGCCTGCCGTTCAGCACCCCTGCATCCGACCCTTTCATATTTTTAGCAGGATTGGTTATAATCGGGATTTTTTTCGTAGTTACAAGAGGCAGGAATCTTTGGGTTGCCATTGGCTTCATCTGGTTTTTCATTACGCTTGCCCCCACCTCCAGCATCATTCCCCTTAACGATCTGGCTGTGGAACATCGTACTTATCTTCCTATGACATTAGGACTTTGCATGGTTGTGGGATTGGGCGTCCTATCCGGCCCTTGGCGCTGTTTAATGTTGCTTGTACTTTTACCCATGTTCGCCCTGGGAACAGCAACCCGGAATAATGATTGGATCAGCGAAATTAGCTTGTGGAAAGACTCAGCTCAAAAGAATCCTAAATCGACAAGAACCCATAACAATCTTGGCAAAGCCTATTTTGAAAAGGGCGATCTTGCCCTCGCGGCTCATCATCTGGAAAAAAGCGTTGCCATTATCCCTCATTTTATCGACACCCAGTACAATATAAAAAGCGCTGAAAATTTTTTAAAAAGACGAGAAAAAGTGACTGACCAGAAATCCGCCAATATATTTATTCATTCAAAATCTATCAGACTCCTGGCCGAACTGGTGGAACCTCACTATAACCTGGCTAGCGTTTATCTGGATCAAGGACGACTTGATGATGCGGAAAAAGAATACCTGAAAACCCTGGCATTGAGGCCGGGTCATTTTTCATCCAAAATAGGATTGAGTTCGGTTTATAACCGACAAGGGTTGTACAACCAAGCCACGGTAACGTTGGAACTGGCAATCAAAGAGAATTTGGCAAATGCCGATCACAGTTTTGCTTTGGCCCGATCAAACTTGGGAGAACTTTATGGAAAAACCGGAAAAATTGAAAACGCGATAACGGAATGGGAAGCAGCCCTCAAAATAGACCCGTCTTTATTACCTGCTCATTTCAACCTGGGAACCGCCTATATGATGACTGGAAAATTTGAGTTGGCGGTAAACGCCTTCAAACATTGCCTGAAGCTGAACAGCCGGTATGAACCCGCACTGTTTAACCTTGCTAAGGTTTATCAAAAACAGAAAAAATGGGACGAATCCACCCAGCAATTTAAAAACTTCCTTGAAGTTACCGGCCCCAGACCTTCTGCCTACGCTCAAATCGGTTTCAATTTAAATCGACAAGCAGACTGGAAAAATGCACAGGAGTTTCTTAAAAATTCCCTTTCGCTCCAACCCCATAATTTTAATGCCCGGATCTCTCTGGCAGAAACTCTTGCTAACCTTGGCCAGATGAAAAAAGCTCGGGAACTTTTGCAAACGGCTTTAAAAATGGACCCGAGTCCGGCTCAAAATGAAGCGATAAATAAAATGATGGTTGATTTAACCGGCCCGCAAAACGCGACTCCATGAATCCCAAAACCACAAACATTGGTTCCATCGGGTATCAACTAAAGGCCGTTACGATTCTCACCTGTATGGGCCTTCTGGCTTTCTGGGCCACTTTTTACTCGCCTTTTCTTTACGATGATGCCCATGCCATTGTTGAGAATCCTTATATTCAACATTTGAGTGATTTTCAAAAGAACGTTGGCATCGGAAATATTTTTAACCGTTCCGTTCTTTTGCTGACATTTTCAGTGAACCGGGAAATAGGTGGGCTGGATGTATTCGGATATCATCTTACCAATATCCTTGTCCATATTCTGACCGGATTGGTCTGGTATTTTCTGGTCAGCGAATTGTTGCTTTTTGAGCCACCTCGACATCGGCTCAAACGCTTGCCTGTAATTTGCGCTTCCATTCATCTTGTCAATCCTCTCACTGTTGAAACGGTCACTTATATTTCAAGCCGCTCATCAGGATTGGCGACATTTTTTTATCTGGTTGCCTTTTATATTTTTTGCAGGCTGGTCCGGCCCCGGAAAGAAAACCTGGCTTGGAACTACTTTTCATTGCGGGGATTTCAGGTTTTCTTTTTCTCGGAGCTGGAACCAAGGAAATTATCATCACTTTTCCTCTAATGGCAATCGTCTATATCTGGCTCATCACACCAGCCGGTGAGAGAAAATCTTTGACGACAAAAATCGCAGCCATTCTTCTGCCTCTTGTCCTTTATTTTTTTTATCGCTATATGGAGCAGGGCAATATTTTTTCTTTAAAAGCCGATCCAGTCTCCGGGGAGACCAGCCGGTTTTTATATTTATTCAGTCAAATCAAGGTAGTGATTCACTATTACCTGCTCAAGCTCCTCCTTCCTTTTAACCTCAACTTTGAACCGGATATACGTTTATTACCTGGGTTCATAGACGGGCAGTTAATTTTTGCTGTCGGAATTTTAGGCACCGGAGCGATAATGGTATTCCGCCATAAATCTCCTATTTTGCAATTTGCCGCTCTCTGGTTTTTTATCACATTGCTTCCCTCATCCAGTTTTATTCCTCTCAAACAAATTGTCACCGAGCACCGCACCTATTTACCCGGATTGGGATTCAGCCTAGCGCTGGGCTGGTTGTTCCTGAACGCTCCATCGGTCCGCGCTTTGGCAACTGGCCTTTTGTTGGCATTTTTATCTCTTAATTTTTTGCTCACAGTAAACCGCTCTCTTGATTACCGATCTGAAATTATTCTGTGGAAAGATACAGTGGAAAAGTCGCCGAATAAAGCGCTGGTTCATAACAACCTGGCCAGCGCATATATGGAAAGCGAAATGCTCGAAGAGGCAAAAGAAGAGCTGGGGATTACCCTTCAGTTAAATCCTGCCCAGTCAGACGCTTATGCAAACTTTGGCCATATCCATTTCCGACAGGAACACTGGAATAAAGCCATTGAAGAATTTGATCATGCTATCGCCCTGGGTTCTAACAAACCGGATACCTATTATTTTGCGGGCCTTGCCCGGAGCAAACAGAAGGCCTATGGAGAAGCCATTCCGTTTTTGCAAAAGGCCGTCAGGTTGCGGTCGCATAAAGCCAGTTATCACTTTTATTTGGGAAACGCGTTCCGACATTTAGGATCTTTTGATGAAGCGCTTCAAGAATTTCGCCGGACGCTTGAAATTCAACCAATGCATTCACAGGCACAAAATAACATTGGTGTCATTTTCTGGAATTTAAAAGCCTATGAAAGAGCTGAGGTTGAATTTAACAAAGCATTGGACATTCAGCAAAATCTTCCGGAAATCCACCAAAACCTGGCCACCCTGCATCTGAAAAATAATCGTTATGCAAACGCCATTCCCCATCTGGACCAGGTTCTCAAGTTGCAACCGGGAAACACAACCGCCCAGAAGTTGCTTGACCATGCCTTGGGCCAGATGAAGAAAGGGCCGTCATGAAATCTGGCAATTCAAGATTTTCAGAGACTCTGCTTAGCCAACTAAGCTACTGCCTGTTTATCTCTTTGCTTGGAGTTTTATTTTTCGCCAATCATCTCAATAATCCCTTTCAATTTGACAGCGTTGCCTACATTGTAAACAGCCCTTACTTAAAAAATCCGGAGACCCTGCTAACCGCTGAGTTCTGGCAAAAAGGATTCCTGTCACGCGGCTTGTTAATAATGTCCCTTGCCATTAATACGTACCTGGATGGCTTTCGGCCCTTTGGATACCATATCTTCAATCTCGCTTTTCACATTATTAATGCCCTGCTTCTCTTTTTTGTATTACAAAAATCCTTTCGCCGTTTTGGCATGGAAGCGATGGGTTGGGGGAGTAAAAGAATCCGCACCGTTTCTTTCTTTTCAGCCGTTTTTTTTCTTTGCCACCCAATCCAAACAGAATCCGTAATTTATATTATAAGCCGTTCAGAAGTCCTCGCCTCGACCTTTTACCTTGCCGGATTTTTACTGTTTCAACAATTATTGGAACGACCCTCCACCTCCCGTCTGCAATATGGTCTTTATTTTCTGGTTATATTTTTAATCGCCCTGATTGGTTTTAGCGCCAAACAGATTGTCGCGACTCTGCCCGCTATAATGATCTTATATTACCTTTGTAGTTGCCCCGAACGGTCGCCTGCTTTGCTGTTTTTAAAAAAACGGAAATGGGCGATTATTGGCACCATTGCCGCAGTTGCCAGCTTTTTGTTCTATAAACTCCTTACCGATGAGACATTTCTTATAGGCCCATCACGACCCGAGGAGATGGTAGGCAGAGCCAAGTACATGCTCAGTCAACCGAATGTGATCATTTTTTATTATGTAAACAAGTTGCTCTTTCCGATGAACCTCAATATCGACCCCGATATAGAGGTTGTCACCAGTCTGGTATCCTGGAACTTTTTGATCCCACTGCTTTGCATAGCTTTTTTGTTGCTTTGCTCCCTGAAAGTTTTTAAAACCCGTTTTATTTTCTTTTTTCTGTGCTGGTTTTTCATCATCCTTTCCCCGTCCTCTTCCATTGTCACCCTGCACGATCTTGCCGCGGAACACCGGATCTATCTTGCATCAGCGGGAATTTTCATTCTTTTTGCTTTCGGCGTCTCCCAGGTGGTCTGTAAATGCGGAGAAACCCAACCACTAAAAATTTCCAGCACCCTCATTTTTTTTGTGTTCGTGGGAGTCTTGGGAATTATGACCATGAAACGGAATGCGGTGTGGCAATCGGAACTATCGCTTTGGCAGGATACGTATCAGAAGTCACCGCAGAAACTACGTCCCCTCATTAACCTGGCGCGGGCTCACAGCATGGAAGGAGACAGCGATAAAGCCATAAAATATTATCAAGAATCGCTTGTTAAAGGACCTGGAGTTTTTGCCACTAATTACAATTTGGGGGACCTTTATCTTAAAAAAGGCTTGGTAACCGAAGCCATCCGGCATTTTCAGCTTGCCAGTCGCATCAAGCCTGAAATTCCCGAATCTTTTGCCAAGCTCGGCGAAATTTATCTATCACAAAAAAATTTCAAGCTGGCAGACTCTTATTTCAAGCGTGCTGTGGAACTCAATCCCCAGTTTGCCCAGGTATTCAAAAACCTGGGCGTTGTAAATTTTTATCACCTCAATCAGCCCAAGCAGGGACTGGCCTATTTTACCCGCTCCCTGACTCTGGACCCCGACCAGCCCGAGGCTGATAAAATCCGCGAACTTCTGGCCCAATCCAAACCTGGATAAAATCTGAGCTAATGACCTCCAACACCAACAACCATCCAATTTCCAAAGCTAAATTTGATTTATGAAAAGCAATTGGGTTTTAAAATTAATTAACTTAGCCCTGTTCGTTTTTGGGGCGGCCTTTGTAGTCCTGCACGTCGAATTTAACGAGGGGAACTTCTTATATTATTTCTTTAAAGCACAAGTTTATTATTCGGTTTTTAATAAAATAATTTTTCCTGTTGGTTTTTGGGTTTGTTTTGCCCTTTTTTATGCCATTTACTACCTCTTAAACCAAGTACAAGAAGGCCATCGCGAACCTTTATTGCATAGTTTGCGCTACGCTTTGTTTTATCATCTATATCTCCTTCTACTTACTCATTCCAATGAAATCGTTTCGGGTTTCTATGACTCACCTCCGCTATTTATATTCTATGAAAAGTTATTTATATCTGTAGCTTTTGTTGGCTATTACCTGGCAGGAATCGACGTTATTCATAAGGCGATAAAATCCGGTTGTCGCTTATGGCAATTAATCCTTCCTGTTTCAGCAATAATTCCTTATTTATATTTGCCCTCACCGCTCATTCATATTTTTTATCTTACAATCAGTCTTGGGCTCTATGGTGCCTGGCAATTTTTAAACCGGGAAAAATGGGGGATTTTATTGAGGGATTTAATATCTAATGACCGGTTTATAATATGTATTATTTTCCTTCTGAGTTTGGGTTTCCGTTTATGGTATGCCTATCCTTATGCCACATTGGACCTAGTAGGTTATAGTGCGGATGGGCCTATTTATTTTGAATCTGCATTGGCTTTTTTAAAAGGCAATTGGGGCGATGTGAATTATTGGCATGCCCCTTTTTATTCCTTGTACCTTTCTGTATTCCTCTTTTTATTTGGTGAAAGCTCCGCTGTGGTTTTTTATAGCCAGGCTCTCATCGGAGCATTTACCCCAATAATTATATTTTTGATTTGTCGAAAACTGCTGCTTAAACAGGCATCCTTTATTGCTGGGCTACTGGTCGCCACATCCCACCTGAGCATTCACTATTCAGTAGTGATTAATCGTGCGGCCCCCCTGACGATAACTATTCCATTATTAGTGTATTTGCTTCTGTGTCTGCGTGAGACATTTGGCGCTAAAAATTGTTTGCAACTGGGCTTTCTTTTGGGCGCTACCTTTTATTTTGGCCAGGAAACCCTGCCTATCCTTGCCTTGTTTGCAGTTTATTTGGCGCGCCATCTATGGAAATCAGGGCTCCCCTATAAGAAGCTCGTTTTCCACTCGTCATTAATCGGGCTGGGAGTTGTATCCGTCTTTTTTAGCTTAAACGGAATTTATCACGCCCACACCGATCAATGGTTACCACTAGGAAGAGCTTCTAATCCGGAGCATGCAAGCTCCGCCTGGAATTATAATAATAATCCCTATGCAAAAGAAATGATTAACTTGGGCTTTGATCCACTGAAGTCTCCAGCCGAAAGTTCTGAAATAATTTTTGAAAATCCGCTACAAATTAGCAGTTTATTGTTAGGAAAGTTATTTTTAGAAATTCCAGGTTTCCTGTTCGACCCGGGAGGCACCCAATTAATGCCATTGCACCTGGCCTTTGAGACCTTTTATTCCGCAAATCTACAATTTTATTTTTATCTTTTTGTCACTATTGGATTGGTCATTTTTATTTCCAATGAATCAATTGAAAAGGTGAATAGACTTCTCATATTTGGTCCAATACTTGCTCAAATCATTTTTTGTTCTTTTCTCTGGGGAACTTTTCGATTTCGAGCTCCCATTACTCCCCTAAATATGATTTTGATGGCTTCGGCAATCGAGTGGTTTCTTTTTAGAAGAAAATTTCTTAAAGATAGTCCTTTACAATTAGTAAAGCTTAAAATGTCGCTGCCATTGAAAGGCGCAATTCAACAGAGGACCAAATACCTGGTTGCCAGCGGACTAATTGTATTTTTATCTTTTTGGGGAATTTATAAAAATTTATTTCCTTCCTTGGCAGAAATCAATTCTCAATATCGATTGACTTTCTGGACCACAATTGATTCAAAGCAAAATCTTATTTTTTCCAAATTCCTGGGTCTCAATAGAACAACATTTTCCTATTATAATAAGAACCCAGCTATAAATAGCCATTCCGACATGGAAATACAATTTAAAATGTGCCGAGCCTTAATGCCGGGAATCAAACCTTTTTACCAGTTGGCTATTGATGGGATGTTAATAGGGAGACCTAAGAAGATGTTGAGCGGCTGTTCCATGGTTAAGGAACGTATAAAATTATATTATGATATGGGAATGATAAGCTTGTTTGTTTTTATTTCACCAAATGGCAAAATTGGTAAATTGAAACCAGTTTCTTTCTCGGTTAATTTAGATGACAATGAAAAGGGAACCGTAACAATGCCTGTAGCCAACCCTATTCCTCTTGATCGGGAGTTGGAACAGTATGTAGAACAATTCCAGATTTATGCTCAAAATGTAAAAATTGATGAACCCGCTTTATTTCTCTTACCAAAATAATTTTTATTGTAAAAAAGTGGGACATTCATTGCAATACCAAGAGGCCTCTCTATCGCACCAAGAGTCGGCGGATGATGTCGGCTCCGGGGGTCTTGACAAGTTCTTTTTATCCCTCGGCTTAGAGCTGGCCGTTTAAGATATTATGTGGCCCAGTGTCAAGAAAAAACCTGCTCTTGCATTTAATTCTGGAGCGTCTTTTCGAGGTTGTCCCTCATGCCTGAACCGTTTAAAAATATGCTCAACAAGACGATTATCAGCGGCATGGGTGATCATTTTTCCAAAGCCTGGCCTGAGTTTGACCGAGCGGCTTTTATCATTACGGCTACGAAAAATCTGGATACGTTGGAACTGAAAGAGCGCTCAGCCCAGATAACCCATGCAATGGAAACTTTCCTGCCAAACAATTTTAAAGGGGCGGCGGCAATCATACTAGGGAGCCTTGCACCTGATGATGGACTCGATATTAGTAACTTTGAAGCGGATAGCCGAGGTATTGCGGGTTGGGCCGTCATGCCCATGGCCCATTATGTTGGCCTTTACGGTCTCGGGCATTTCGTTCTTTCTATGACGCTACTCAAGGAAATGACCAAGCGGTCCAGCTCGGAGTTTGGCATTCGTTTTTTCTTGCTCAAGGAATCAAAACGTACGTTGTCCGTACTCGAAAAATGGACACGCGATTCCAGCCACCATGTCCGCAGGCTTGTCTCCGAGGGCACACGTCCCCGCCTCCCTTGGGCCATGAGATTGCCAAACTTTGTCAAAGATCCTTCGCCAATCCTTCCACTTCTTGAGGCACTCAAGGATGACGAAGAAGAGTATGTCCGCCGCTCCGTTGCAAACAATCTCAACGATATCGCCAAGGATCATCCGGACGTGGTTGCGAAGATAGCTAAACGTTGGCTAAACGGGGCCAGCAAAGAGCGGAAAAAGCTGGTCCGTCATGCTTGCCGCACACTGATTAAACAAGGACACCCGAAGACACTGAAAGCCCTCGGTTATGGGCCGCCCTGCATTAAACTGGAAAAACTGAAAATATTGACTGCTCGTGTGCCCTTTGGCGATTCCCTTTTGGTTGAGTTGTGCCTGACCTCGACCTCCAAAAAGGCCCAACCGCTGATCATCGACTATGCCATTCATCATCGCAAAGCCAATGGAGGTACAAAAGCAAAAGTCTTCAAGTGGAAAAAGACGACACTTACGCCCCTTGCAACACTTAAGGCAAAACGGAAACACGCATTCAAGAAGATTACCACTCGGGTTTATTATCCTGGCACGCATAAATTTGAAATCCTGATTAACGGCATTTCTTTTGGAATCAAAACTTTTAAGTTAATAATGTGAAAACAAAGATTGGAATGGAAAGAAAGTGGGTGAAGAGTATTGCAATTGGGAAACAGATGATAGTATCTTTCCACTCATCCCACCTATCATTCTATTGTCGGTAATCAACTATGAATGAAGAAGAAAAAGTAGTCTCAAGAAATAAGTTGGAACAGGATGGAGAAGTTGTCCTGTTTGAAGGAAAACCGTTCAGTGGTGTTCGTATTGATTCCTATGAAAATGGACAAAAATCGGGTGAAGGACATTTCAAACATGGAAAAGAAGAGGGTCTTCATACTGAATGGTATGAAAACGGACAGAAATCGGGTGAAGGACATTTCAAACATGGAAAAGAAGAGGGTCTTCATACTGAATGGTATGAAAACGGGCAGAAAGAATTGGAAGGACAATACAAAGATGGCAAAGAAGAGGGTCTTCATACTAGTTGGTATGAAAACGGACAGAAAGCGGGTGAAGAACATTACAAAAATGGAAAA
>JYMV01026368.1_pt1 | contig 17768 bp, 15 predicted proteins | sample 338911 | NCBI WGS metagenome assembly JYMV01 (sample SAMN03354496, study PRJNA234377) | hydrothermal vent metagenome | biome: Deep sea; feature: Hydrothermal plumes at the Eastern Lau Spreading Center, Western Pacific Ocean; material: Seawater | place: Tonga | collected 2009 | depth 2000 m m
CTTCCCAGCTATCATGGTCTCGTATAGCTTGAGGGGCTTTGAAGCCTGAGCTTTGGGTTTCGCCTGGTCTTTGAGGCCCGAAGGGCCGCTATGAGGGTGTGCCTACTGACTTCTTTGGTTAGACAAGCCAGGTAATTTGGCGGCGTGAAACTGTCGTGAAACGGGACGGAAATTACTTTAGCGTAATGTCTTCGAGTGGGATGTCGTTATCAAGCATTAGAAAGATCTGGTTCCTGAATCCATCGAGATTGATTTCGGTAGAAAGATCGCCGGAAGTTTCAATGTCGACTCTCTGAATAGAACGAATGGGTGCATCCATATCTATTGGGTCAAACGAGACTTCAACTTTGGTCACACCCTCGATCGAAAACAAAAGAGCTTCTAGCTCTTGTTTAACGTGTTCTCTCCACGCTTGACGCGCAGTCAGAGCTTCTTGCAGCTCTCCCGGCATTTCGAAATAAGGACCTGCAATCTCGGTTGGCGTGGCAGCTTCTTTAACTTCTATCAGGGTGTCTTGAGACGGAATTCCATTCTTCGCCAAAAGCGCTCGGATTTCATGGCGCTGTGAGAAGGCCACGCGTGGTTGATACTTGTCCCTGGCATTCTCGTCAAAGGTACACCAATATCCGGATTTGTTGAGAAAGCTAACCGTGCTTCGAAGACCCTCCTTGCTTATTCGATGAGATCGGTAAAGTGGCCACTCTCTTACAAAGTTGTCGGGTCTGGGGACCTGCTTGTCCGTTCTTGATCTTGAAATTACCGCAAAAGAGGCCAGCAGCAGAATAAGAATGGAGAGATTTATTATTATCGCTCTGCGGTGTTTCACAAAACTCCTTTCAGGGAAAGATTTTATCGCCCTTGGGAGGGGTAATCAATGTTACGAAGCTTGTTTTTAGCAGCACTTTTTTCTTTTATTCTATTAGCACCGATTTCCGCCGGAGACCTCGAGCCGGATGGCTCTGGAAGGTACGGCGTAGAACTGAATGTCGGCTTCTTGTACAAAGAAGAAGATGTCGATAAATGGAAACCTATCTTCACTAAGGGTTCGCAGATGCTCTGGGATGCTACCGCTTCTCAGATTTACATCAAGAAAGTCACATTTTATAACGATTGTCCTACTATTGACGCTAACGATTTGGATAGCTCCGGCCTTCGAACTTCCGTTCGGAACAAGGCTAACCAGATGGACGTTCTTATCTACAAAGCAACAGGAGGTGGAATTCGGACGAGTACGACCGTAGGACGCCTCCATAGCAAGTCGAGTGGTCCAATAGTTCTCTACGAAGAGCACGCTCTCGCTCCGAATTTTCAAGAGACCTTGGGTCACGAGTTGGCGCACTATGTCTTAGATGTTGCCGATGAGTACAAGGGCGTTCTTCGACCACTCGGTTTAGCTTCCGAGGAGCAGGCCGAATTCCAGCAAACCCTTATGAGCGGACTTGGAAGGGTTGTGCTATCGAATAGCCGAGACATAGAATTTCGGAACGCCAAGGTCGCGCCCGGATTGCCGGAAGCGACGCGCTCTCTGCTTCTTCGCAAGGGGCTATTCTTCTGTTCTGAGCCATTTGATAGTGACCCAAGGCCTGCAAGCTCGATCATGGACGCGTTCATTTCCGCGAGTGGTGCCGTAGACTATCATAAGTTTCTTTGTAACCCGAGGGACCACATTGCCGCGCATTTAGTTCATGTTAGTCTACCCCGTAGCACTGTTTATAGGGGTGGCGACTTCGCCAACCTCACGCGAGACCAGATTATTAACGAGCTGGACGTAAATCGGATCTATCTAGACGATGGAGAGCTCTTGGTGGCCGAAACCCAACAGCAGCAAGTTAGATTTTCTAGCTGCGCTACACAGGGGGAAGAAACTCTTAGAAAGTGGTGGGGAGCTAATGTCAACTTCTCAGATCGGGCGGGAGATCTAGCCGGTTCCGCCCCTGGTATCGAATTTAAAGAAGAGGATGACTGTAAGAGCATTGTCATTTTCTTGATCGACAAGTCAGGTAGTATGCAAGGCGCTCGTCTCAATGCTACCAAAAGAGCCGCAATCGGTGCCATTGATGCCCTGGATGGCGACGAGGTCAAGTTGGGCATAGTCGCATTTGATAGCCAACCGAGAGTCGCCGTCGGCATTACCGAGCTGGACGAGGTTCGTGATGCCGCCAAAGCTGCTGTCTCAACGTTGAACGCGAGCGGTGGGACTAGAATAGGTTTTGGTCTCGGCATTGCCTATGAGCAACTAAGAATGCTGAGAGACGATCCCGACCAGGCCGAAGAGAGAGAAATCATATTCTTAATGACTGATGGAGTGTCGGAGGACGATACGACAACCGTCACTGAGGTTATTAAGAACGATGGAGTGGAGATCTCCGTAGTTGCCCTAGGTGAAGCGGTTGACCTGGCGGTGCTCAATGGGATTGTTATCGAAACGGGCGGAACTTTCTATCAAGCAGCTCAGGACGAAGACATACCAACCGTTTTTACGCAGGGAGTTCTCCAAGATTTAGAGGGACTTGAGCCGCTGAGTCGCTCTGTGGAAAGAGCTGGAGAAGGGGCTTCCCTAGAGACGCTCAACTTTTTTGTGGATCGGTACGCGGAGAGAGTGAGTGTTCTTATACAACTTACAGACGTGGACACGGCGAGTCTCGCTCTTTCGGATTTCATAGTCACTGCACCAGACGGCTCAGTTCTGTCGTCCTCGTTGCGTGGTGAAATAAGGGATGGGGAGCTGACGCTTATCATTCCCTTTGATTCGAACGTCTCGGGAGATTATAGCGTTCGAGTGCCTAGCAGTATCCTCAGGTCAGGTTCTGTTGCTGAGATTCTGGCTTTCTCCAGGTCGGATAAGATGAAGGTATTTGGAGGCATAGGCGCACGGGAGGATGATATTACCGGGGACGCCGGCACCTTTGAATTTCCAGAAGCAGTACCGCTGAACGTTTCTGTCTCATCAGAGATAGGTAACGCTCAGAATGTGTCTGTTGTCGCCGAGATCACAAGACCTGATGAAACCGTTGTCAGAGTGCCTCTCCGAGATACGGGTGCGAAAAGTTTTGGAGATGCGACTGCGAGCGACGGGGAATACTCGGCCTTGTTTCGTGCCTTTAATGGTGATGGAACATACTCTGTCGAGATTCTGATAGACAACGAAGCGCTCACGGGGGTTGGCTCCTTCGGTGTGCATTCCGAACCGGAAGACATTCCTTTTGGAAGATTTGATCGTTTCTTTCGCACCATCAACACGAGCTTTACTGTTACCGGATATCAAAACTTAGGAGCTTCAGAGCTTAAGATCAGCGACCTCGACTATCCTCTTGAGACGAGATTTGTTCCCTATCTTGAATCAGGGGAGAACGCTATGTCGGAGGTTATTATGGGCTTTGCGGCTGAAGTCACGGGGCCTCAGCCGATCTTGATTAGTTCCTTCCCGATCGAAGTCGACGGTGACCTGGATATCGCGACAATCAGCGGGATTGAACTCTATGTTGACTCCGACAATGACGGTTTTCCCGACAATTCGGGGGAAACTTTCCAGGCGATAGCCACCGCGGATTTTAGTATTGTCGACAAAAAGCTTATCTTGAATGACCCCTTGATAATCGAGCCTGGAACAAAGCTGAACCTGCTGGTCCTGGCCAGGTTTGATCAAAAGATCCGTAGTGAGATACCCGTAGAGGCTGGTTTCCCATTAATGGCGATACTAGCGATCTTCTCCGGTAGTCTGTTCCGTCGCCGGAAGAGTGGCTTTGTAGCGATGATGTTGATAGTGGCAGCGACCAGTTTGTTAATTGGGTGCGGCTCTTCTAACCATAGCTTTTTTCAAACCTCTCCCGTATCGCCAACGGGGGATGGTGAATCCTCGGTGGCATTAGAGATACGGCAGGCTTCTTTTCGAGTTGATGTTACGGGTGTTAAGGCCGTGGGGGCTTTTGACGCTTTGCCTGCAACGGTCACTGTTGATGACGAGGTTCAAGGGCCGAATCTCGTTTTGGAAGTTAACAGAGTCGCTGAATGACGCCTGCCTTTAAAACGGCACTATTAGAAATAGTCTCGGCAAGACTCTTTGAGGACTCGGCCGATGGCCATTTAAGGGGTTGCATCTACTGACTTCTTAGGGATGGCAGCGTCATTGTCGAAGTCGGTCGAGTGCTTGTTCGATTCGGGCTACAGTGTCCTCGGGAGTGCACTCGGGGAAGGAGAGTCTGGTGGCTCGGCCTTCGATGAATCCGCTATTGTAGGCCAATTGGTCCGAGGCGAGCGGCTTTCGCTCTTTGGTTCCTTGCAAACCGTCCTGATAGCCGAGTTGCCAGCTTTCGGGGTCTTGTCGAATTCTTGCCACCGATTGGTCTTCGATGGCTTAATAGCTATGCCTTTCACTCGGTAGCTGCAGGTCGGTGTTTGGCGTGGAACATTTGCCCCAAGCTGTGAAACTTTATGCGGGTCTTCTGATCGAAGGGGAGAATCGAGTTGCATGGCTGGAAGAAACGACCCTTGCCCTTGTGGGAGCGGGAAAAAGTATAAGAAGTGTTGTTTGCGTCGAGCTGAGGAGTTGGAGGCTCGAGCCCGACATCATGACGAAGTGAGAGAGCGGTGGAGTGAGCTGGTTTTCGCGATTCACGAGGAGCTGCGGGAGAAGTACCCTCGTGAGGCTTTGATGACGTGGAGCGCGAGTTTTGGCTATCAACCCTTGGAAGAGGAAGAGATGCCCTTTTTGCTGGACTTTCTAGCCTTCTACCATCCGTTCGAGGGCGGGAAGACGCCGGCGGAGATGTATTTCGGCGACGGAAGCCGATTTGAAAGCGCTGAAGGCGAGATGGTTTGGATGACACGGCCTTATTCGCTCTATAAAGTGACGGCGCAGACGGGACCGGACGAGTTTGTGCTTCGCGACCTGCTGCGGAAAGATACGCCATACGTGGTGAGATCTGGTCGTGTTGACGAGGGGCTGACTGTGGGAGGGACCCTGTTCGGGAAGTTTGTCTCGGATAGTGATGTCTGGGTGCCGGTTTCGGTTCATCCTCGATGTCTACTCGGTAAGGGCGGAGACTGGGTGGCCGAGGATTTCTTGAGGGGCCGCAAGAGCTGTCATTCCTCGACATTGAAGAAGCCGAAGAACGCGAGGAAGATTTATCTAGCCTGGATGGAGGCCGTGGAGGGTGCTCTTTCTCGGGAAGGGCCTCCGGAAATGGTGAACTTTGACGGTGAGCCGATCGCCTTGAGTCGTGATGTTTGGAGCTTTGATCCGAAGAGGAAAAGGTGGCTGACTGAAGGGCTTTCGCGCGTGGATGGGCTGAAGGAGTTGGGGGCGGACTCTTTTGTTTACGGGACGGAGGAGAGGCCGGTGATGGGGTTCGTGACGTTGAAGGAGAGCGAGCTTTGGGTGGACTCGAACTCGTTCGAGCGAGTGGACCGAATCTCAGGAGCGGTTTGTGAACAGTGTGGGGATCTCCTGACCTTCGTGCGCGAAGTGGGTCAGGATGAGATCACGGCTTCGATGCCGCGCATAAAAGGGCCCGCGATAGATGAACCGATCGAGAAGATGGGCGGTCGATCGATGCGGGAGCTACTGGAAGACCCGGATATTCGAGCGCAATTGGAGGCTCAGTTGCCCGAAGGGGTGAGCTTTGACCATCTGCTGAATTAAGTCAGTTCGATTGCCAACAGTTTTGTCGAGCCTCCTGGAGCCTCTGAGCGGATTGGGTGGCGATGCCGCACGGCGAGGAGCAGACATCGCAGGAAGCGGTCATGACCTGCTCGATGACGCGGCCGTCTTCAATTTTGAAGGAGGCGTAGTTCCAGGTTCCGGGTTGAAGCGCTTGGCACTTCTCGCAAGGTACTTTGGTCTTTTCTCCGGGGGGGGGCGAGTTTTCATGGGGTTTTCCAATTTCGCGAGGCGTAAGCAAACGGGTAGTCCGCGAGGCTCGTCTTTGGTGAGGGCTATACCAAGGCGAACTGTTTGAGATTGTCTTCGATTTCGCTGTCTTCGAGTAAGATGGCTCTACGAACGAAGTCGCTTCGGTTGAATTGGAAATCCTGGATCATCCGTTCGGCTTTGGGACTGAGTCGAATGGTGACTTTGGTATCCCATTTGCCCTGGTTCAGGAGCGGGTCTTCGGCGGCCTCGTCGAGGAGCTTAAGGACCTTTTCTCGATGTTGGGGACCTTTCTCGATAGCCGCGAGAACAGCTAGGATGACCGCTTCGATGGAACTCATCGTGCTGGAGCCCAGGGTGTGAAGTCGGGACTCGGCCAAGTCTCTGAGAGCTTTTGACAGGGTTACATTTGTCCGGAGTCTTTTTTGCCTCTCTTCTCGAGCTTCGCGCAAGAGATAGGATGACTGGGAGGCGAAACCGGCCTGCTCATGACATTCGTCGCAGAAAGCGAGCATGACCCCGCTCACGACGGTTCCGTTTTCGAGCTCGAAATCTCCGTAGTTCCAGGTCGCGGAACGAAGGTCTCCACAGTTCTCACATAGGAGTTTGGTCTTCTCGCCGGGGACTCGTATCTTTCGTTTCACTTTTTGCTCCTAATACTCGGTCGGGTGGAAAGAGATAAACCAGGTCTGCTCCTCGGCGAAGTAGCCCTTGATGTACCATCGAACTCCTTCGATCTCGGGTTCCATTATCCAGAGCTGGAGCGAACGCGATTGGTCGTGCTGCGCGTTTCTGTGTTTTCTGCCGGGAGTGGCCTTGATGATCTCGGAAGCCTGCTCCACGGAGATGAAACCCGCCGCAAGGTGGTTCTTCTCGGCCGTTCTAGCCTGGTGGTCATAGTTCTGGTTGAGAAGATCTGCGAGAATCTTCTCTTTGTCACTTTTAAAACCCATAGCTATTATATGTAGTTCTACACATTGTGGCAATTCGTTTTAGAAATATCGGCACGGTTCCTCCGGTTTTAGGTGAATCTTGTAAAGAGGCCGGTCTCTTGCTCGATCAGATCGTGGAGCATATCGCAGTAGATATCGCTGTGGGTGCTGACCATTTGCCAGGTGGCCTCCGTGTAAGAGATTCCGAGGTTGGTCTTTTTCTGGTACTCGAGCTTTCCGAATTTGACGGTGTAAGTGTCGCTGGGATCGAGGATGATCTGAATGATATTGATCTTGGAGCAGCCGCGGATGTGGAACTGGAGTCCGTCCTCTAGATCTACGAGTGTGTGGGCACCCAGAAGGGCGAAGGCGGGAATACCGATTTGATGTGCGATGGTTTGGGCGATCATTTGTTTGAATTCTCCTTTTGATGGACTGGGAAGTGATGGGATAGAATTTAAAAAGGGCCTCAACCCCCCAGCGCGCGATAGTGCTGATGCTGTGACTCCGCCGAACCGACGCCAAGATATCGTTCGGTGGTTTTTAGACGACGATGACCGAGACCGGCTTGTACAACCCGAGAGGGAGCACCTGACTCGTGAAGAGCTGTGGCATGAGTGTGCCGAAGAGTGTGGGGGGTGGCGGCAATTTCAAGACCTGAATCCTCTCTGTATTTTTGAATAAGGAGCTGAATGGAACGGACGGACAGGGGGCAATGTTTGCTGTTTTGGAACAACGGAGCGGCGGGAGCAACGGAAAGACCACGAGATCTATTAAACTGGAGCATTTTTTCGATACAGGCACGAGCAGCAGCATTTAACGGGACAACGCGGCCCCGAGGACCTTTGCAGAACATGGCGGGGAGATCCAAAGATTCGAAAGCCAGGCCATCCCGCGAGACCAGGCGGACCAGAAGACGAGAGCACTCACCGACCCGAAGACCGGTGTGATAGAGAAACATGATGAGGAGATAATCCCGGCGGCCGAAAGGCGACCTGAGATCGACTGCGGAGAGAAGCTGGCGGATTTCTGAGTTTGATAAGTGACGACGCATAATGCGCACCTCCTGATTGTGATGATGCTTCCCGACAGAGCGAAAGGGCTCGGGCGTGTCAAGAAAGACCCCCCAGGTGTAGCGAAGGAGAGCCTGGGCGATCTTGGGATCGTCGAGAAGCCAGATCGGCCGGATCAGATGCGTAGCGGCTGGGGCCGAAGGCCCCCTGCATAAAAGCTCTTGAAGCTTTGGAGGGAGTCCGGACCAGGAGCTCGCGGACTCGAAAGACGCCGGCGTTTTTGCCGGGGTCTAGCGAAGCGGTTCTTGACTCGCCCGAGCGATTTCGCTATCACTTTGCATCATCACAATCAGGAGGTGCGCATTGTGTGGCGGTGCTCGAACTCAGGGAGCCGCCGGCTTCTCTCTCGGTTGTTTGGGTGGGGAGCCTTTCGGCGTTGAGTACAAGATAGTGTTTGAAGGATACGTGGCGCCTTAATAGCAACTGGGGGTCTGCCTTGCAATGGAACAAAAACGTTATATAAGAGGGTCAGAGGTTAGCGGACCAGATCGAAGCACTGTCCCGTCGCCTTGGTGGGCGTGCTAATGAAATTCCAACAGAACCCTAATGCCTGTTTTGCGCCGATACCGATAAAATTGAAATAAACGCAAGGCGCTGAGCTTTGCCGAGAGGAGAATCAATATAAGGAAATAGGAGGTTTTATGAATCCTGAAAGGCTTAGAATTCAGAGGTTATTAGCAACAGCTCTCCTGGCTCTTTCGTTTGTTTTCGCAGGATGTACGGAGAATAAACCGGTTTCTCCGGTGCAGGCAGAGACCCGGACCCCGGAGATTGCTGAATCGCCAACGAGTTCACCGGTGCCTCTTGCCACGGTGACTGAAGAGGACCGTGAGGCCGGGGAACGGGCAAGAGAAGACGTCGAAGAACAGCGTTTCGAGAAGCAGAAGAGGATTGTTTCAGAGGCCGTGACGGCTTTGCACGAAACCTATTACGCGCTGGAGTTCCTGGCCCAGAATGAGCCGAAGGAGGCTCTTTCCGCGATAGAAAAGGCTATCGGGAAATTAGAGATCGTTCTAGCCCGCGACCCGAGTTTAGCCCTGGCTCCGGTGGCGATCACGGTCCGTACGGAGGATCTGATAGCGGACCCGGACGACGTGAAGAAGGTGGTCAAGGAAACAGAGGAACTCCTTGAAGACGGAAAAGTCCAGCAAGCGCGTCAAATTTTGGCCACATTAGCGTCTGAGACGGTGATTTCCACCACAAGTATACCGCTGGGCACTTACCCGGACGCGTTGAAGGTGGCAGCCAAGAATATTGATGACGGCGAGCTTGGGAAAGCAGCCTCGATTCTTAACGAAGCGTTGTCGACACAAGTGGTCACGGATGTCTTGATTCCTCTACCTTTGGCCAGGGCGGAAGCTGCCTTGGATGCGGCCGAGAAGTTGGCTGAGAAATCGTCCAGAAGTAATGAAGAAAGCGCCGAACTCAGTCGACATCTTGATTCGGCTGAGAAATCCGCTCGGTTGGCTGAAGCCCTCGGTTATGGAACGGAGGCGGATTTTAAGGACTACTTCGAAGAGATCGGAAAGCTTCGCGAGAAAACATCCGACGGCAAGGCCGGGAAAGGCTTCTTCGACAAGATTAAGGAGTCTCTAAAGGGTTTGAGCGAGCAGGCTCGCTGGCTGAAGGTCTAGTGCCGGTCACGACCGATTCACAGCTGCATTCATGCCTTGAAGGCATTAGAAACGGAAAGGAAATGTCATGAGTCATTTAATCGCACTTACGTTCGATAACAAACTGGAAGCCCAAAGGGCGCGTCATCAATTCGCCGAGATGGAGAAGCGTCACCTGGTGGAGCTGGAAGACTCCGCCGTTGTGTTCAAGGATAAGAAAGGCAAGGTTAAGATTGATCAGACGTTCGACCTTACCGCGGCCGGCGCCGCATCGGGGGGGTTTTGGGGACTGCTGATCGGCTTTCTTCTGAGTCTTCCTCTCGGAGGTCCTCTTCTGCCTTTCATTACGGGAGTGTTCGGAGTCGGATTCGGCGCTCTCAGCGGTCATCTGTCGGACTACGGGATCAATGACGAGATGATGAAAGAGCTAGGTAAGGATCTTGACGACGGGAGGGCCGCCCTTTTTGTTCTTGTTCGTCGACAGACGGTGGATAAGGTTCTGGATTCTCTGAAAGAGCTGAGCGGTCGTGCTCGGATTCTTCAAACATCTTTTCCCAAGAAGCTTGATGACCAGTTCAGAGAGGTTCTGGAATCGTCGGCTATCGAGTCGACACCGATGATCCACTAATGTCAGGACGCAAATTAAGAGATGGGTGTTAGGCTGTTTCGCTCGGCACCCATCTTGTCATTCTAGAGTGCGACCACTTCTAGAAAGGCCAGATGTAGGGGATAAGAACGCTTGCCGCTACTAAGCAGATGATGTTGAGGGGGGTTCCTACCTTGAGAAAGTGCTCGAAACGATATCGACCCGCCCCGTAGATCATGAGATTGGTTTGATAGCCCATGGGTGTCATGAAAGCGGTTGAGGCCCCGAAAGTGACGGCGACCAGGAAAGGCCGCGGGTCGACCTGCATGCTGTAAGCGGTGTTGATGGCCAGAGGCGTGAGAAGGGCGGCGGTGGCGTTGTTGGACATGAGGGCCGTCAGGAGCGACGTCATGAGAAAAAGAGTGGCGAGCACGGCCCGGGGGCCGTACTCGCCTACCCCGGATAGTAGGGTTTCCGCCAAGAGGCGAGCGGCGCCGGTGTTTTCCATGGCGATGCCGAGTGGCAGGACACCGGCAAGCAGGAAGATGACTTTCCACTCGATGGATTGATAGGCTTCCTCGAGAGTCAGAACCCCGGCAATACACATTGCCACGCAGCCCGTAACCGCCGCCACCACGACGGGTATGATCCCGCCGGCGGCGAGCAGGATCACCGCCACCAGGATAAGTAAGGCTTTGAAGGTTCCCACTCTAGTGGGTTTGGGTTCCTCCAGTTCAGAGACAACCACGAAGTCGGGATCGGAAACTAGATTGGGGAGCTGATTTTTTCGGATTCGGAGAAGCAGAGCCGAGCCCGCGCTGAGTGTGGTGCTCAGAAGACCCTCGTGCTGAAGTCCGCCGTGTTGGCGCAAAGCGAGTACCAGCGCTTCATAACGCTGAGGGAAAACGTGTTCTTCATTTAGAGTTCGACCCACCAGCGATGAACTGGGAGCAACTACGGCCTCGACCAGAGTGGTGTCTTCGCCACCCAGGAGGAGATCTGTCCATCGTTGCTTGGGGAGAAGGCTCACGCCCTCTTTTTGCTCAAGCTCTCTGAGTCTCTTGACGTCGCATCTGATTCTGAGGATGTCGCCGGATAAAAGTTCCGGGTCCGCTTCCAAGAGGACGTTGTCATCTCGAACTACTTGCAAGATATCGAGATCGTCTATCTGATATAGGGGGGATTCAAAGGTCTTTTCCCCGACCAAGTCCGACTTGGGTAGTATGACGACATCAGTCACGTATTCGGCCATCTCGAAGCTGTCCGAGAGCTCATCGTTTGAAGCGGTCTCAGGTAGAAAACGATGACCCAAGGTAAAGAGGTAGAAAGCTCCGAGCAGATAGAGACAGAGACCCAGGGGAGCGAACTCGAACATGCTGAAAGGTTCGAGTTTGGCCTGTTTGGCCAATGAGCTTACCAGAATGTTGGTGGAGGTGCCGATCAGAGTACACATCCCACCCAGTAGTGAAGCAAAGGAAAGGGGCATCAAAAGTTTGGCGGGGCTTAGGCTGGTTTGCCTGCATACATTGAGAATGACCGGGATGAGAAGGGCTACAGTGGCGGTGTTGTTGACGAAGGCGGAGATGGTACCCACGCAGAGCATCATGATACCGAGGGCCGGTAGATAGCCTTTTCGGGCCAGTTGTGCCAGCTGCAGGCCGAATTTTTCGATGGCCTCGGTTTTTGCCACCCCGGCCGAGAGGATGAACATAGCGGTGACGGTGACGGTAGCGGGATGGCTAAATCCGGAAAGACCCTCGGCAGGAGTGACGATGCCTGTCAGCATCAGGAATACCGCGACTGAAACCGCGATGAGATCGACCGGCAAGCGCTCCTGCGCGAACAGAATAAGAGAGCAGAGAAGTACTCCGAATACGGTCCAGATCTCTAACGTCATTCTTCCTAACCCTTTCCATATTTCTTCCATAGGCAAAGACGGTGCGGGACCAGATCCGTTTGCTTTTCCGAACTTCCCATCCTTCACCCCAATGGCGAGTGACAGTCGTGCGAACTATCGTTAACGGAAGACTAATTTTGCTCAAACCTGATGCTTACTTTGGCTTGAGATAATATATGCGCGGAAAACTGAATTTAAGGAGGTCTATAATGAATCTTTCAAAGTGGAAACCCTGGAATTGGTTTAAGCAAGAGGAGAAAGAGTCGTCCCGAACCGTACCGGCCCGGTACGAGAACAACAACGAATCACTTCTTCCGGTCTTGAGACTTCAAAGAGACATGGATCGATTGTTCGATAGCTTTTTCAAGGACTTTGGTTCTTTCCCGTCGCTGGGCGGTTTTCCTGAGATGAGAATGCCTCGACTGGATATTTCGGAGACGAAGGATGATTACCGGATAGCGATCGACGTGCCCGGTATGGCACCTGAAGATATCGATATCACGGTGAAAGACGGCGTTCTTCGAGTGAAAGGAGAACGGACCAAGGAAGAAGCCGGGGAAGAGCATCGTACGGAACGTGTTTACGGTATGTTCGAGCGGGTGCTCTCGCTGCCTGATAATGCCGATGAGAGTACGATCAAAGCCGATTTCAAGAACGGTGTTCTGAATCTGACCGTGAAAAAGACAGCGTCAGATGAGATTGAAGAGCAAGCTCGCCGGATCCCGATCACTCCGGGATAGACTGGTGTGATATTGCCCGGGATATCCCGGGCAATAGTTGTTTTAGGGTGTCCCATTTCGCGAAGGGGGGCGAGGCACGTCCCCTTTCGGATCTAAAGAAGGGATGGAAGCTTGAGTCAAGATCTCGAATTGAAACCCACTGGTAGATTGTTCGGTGGATTGGCGGCCGATCTGAGGCGTAAGGGTCCTTTCTATTTGAGCGACTTCCGAGACGGCCTGAGCATGAAGGTCGCCGGTACCACCTTGTTTTTATACTTCGCTGTCCTGGCCAATGCGATCGCTTTCGGTGCGTTGACGGGGGTTCTAACTGATGGGCAGATCGGGATTAGTGAGATGCTTGTGGTGACAGCGGTCGGTGGGGTGCTTTTCGCTCTTTTTTCGGGTCAGCCCCTGACGATTCTTGGTGGTACGGGCCCGATCACGATCTTTACGGGAATTTTGTACACAGCCTGTCTTCGATGGGAGCTACCTTTTCTTCCGGTTTATGCCTGGGTGGGAATCTGGGCGGGATTGATGCTTCTGGTCTGTGCGGTGACGGATGCGAGTTGCCTGATGCGGTTTTTTACCCGTTTCACCGATGAGATTTTCGTGGTCTTGATCTCGGTGATCTTTGTCTCTGAGGCACTGAAAGATATCCACGAGACGTTTGCTTCTCCCGAATTTCCTCTAGACAGCGCTCTTTTGACCCTGATCCTGTCCCTGGGGACGTTTATGATCGCCAGGGGATTGAGGCGGGCCGTCAATACACCGTTTTTGACGAGGGGTTTTCGGGAGTTTCTTAGTGATTTTGGGCCGAGTATCTCGATCGTTTTGATGACGATGCTGGCTCTTTCTTTCTCGGAGGTGAAGTTGGAGATGCCGACGGTGCCTCCGAAGCTGGCTCCCACGGTCGAACGCTCTTGGCTGGTCGATCTGTTTTCGGTGCCGACCTGGGTGATCGCGGCCACGCTCTTGCCTGGAATGATGGCGGGGATACTCCTCTTCTTGGACCAGAACATCACGACGAGGCTTGTTAACTCAAAGGACTATATGCTGAAAAAGGGGGGCGGATATCATCTCGATATCGCCGTGGTGGGTCTTCTTGTCGTGGTGGGGAGTTTGTTCGCGCTTCCCTGGATCGTGGCGGCCACTGTTCACTCGATCAATCACGTGAAGAGTTTGTCCGAGACGGAAATCGTGGAGTTAGACGGAGAGCGGCGGGAGCTCATTAAGGGCGTGCGGGAAAACAGATTGTCGAACTTGCTTATTCATTTGTTGATGGGGGCTTCACTGGTTCTGCTGGATATGATCCGGGTGATTCCGATGCCGGTTCTTTACGGCTTGTTCCTGTACATGGGAATCACGTCTCTCGTGGGTAACCGATTTTATGAGAGGTTGATGTTGTGGATCACGGATCCCCGGCTTTATCCGGATAATCACTTTACTCGTTTCGTGTCTGCGCGGACGCTGAACGTGTTCACGGCTATTCAACTGCTGTGTTTGGTGGCCCTGTGGGTGCTTAAGGGTTCCAAGTTGGGGATTCTGTTTCCGTTGATGATCGCGGGGTTAGTGCCGTTTCGAATGTTTCTTAGACGGTTCTTTCCTGGACCGGAGTTTGACCTGTTGGTGGCTGAGGAGCCAGAGGAGGTTGTGAAAAGGTTTCGAGGTGAGTGAGGCTCGGAAAATACAGAGCTTTAACAGAAGGAGCCCCGGGCGGTCTGCCCGGGGCTAGATGATTGTGTTTCCGCGAAGATTTCGCAGTCGAGACAATCCCTTAGAAGCCTTTGGGGGGGGGAGGGTTAGGGCTTCCAAGATTCATATATTCAGGAAGCCTGATGGGAATCCCCCTGCAGTTGCCTCAAAAGCTAGGACAAACTACCCATAAGTATAAGACAAATGGACTGTCTGGGTGTTTTTTCTTGTACCTGGGAAAGCTACTCTAGTAGAGGAGCCACCCCTGTGACCATTGGAAATCGAAGAAAAACTGAGCGCTTGCACATGCTCGCTGGAGCCCGGGTTCGAGTCGGAGGAGTCTCTCACGAAGCACTGCTGCACGATTGTAGTCGAATTGGTTGTAGGCTCACAATGGACCAGGAACTGCCTAGAGGGGAAGAAGTGCACTTGACGTTAGCTCTTCCGGGATCGAATTTTCCGATCGAGGTTGAGGGTGTCGTGACTTGGTGTTCGCCAATCGATTTTTCTCAGAGTTTTCAGCTCGGATTTTCTTTTCTTCAATTCGCGCGACCCGCCTACTTTGGGCAACTCGCGCTAGCAGTGGAAAACGAACAAAACCGCAGAGAAGAACTCTTGAATCCCGGCGCCTTGCGGGCTGAAGACGTGATGTTGGCACAAATGAGCCCGTTTGAGGTTAGGCGGCTTGCTTTTCTCACTACTCTGAGTCGTCAATTGAACAGGTCCCATGATACGGCTGAAGTCGCCCAGATCGCTGTTGACAATATAAGCGGAGCCATGCGAGCGGAAAGAGTTCTCATAATCCTTGGCCGTGGTGGAGCCGATCTTGAAATTCTGGCGGCTCGAGGGACGGGACCGGAACCCTCAAGCGCGTCTACTTCACCCATTTATAGCTTCAGTCGTTCCCTTGCCCAAAGGGTCCTAGAAGATGGACAACCTGTTCTCTCGTTCGATGTCGAGTCAGACGAAGCCCTCTCAAACTCGGCCTCTCTTGATTTGATCGGCACGCGTTCTATCCTATGCATTCCCTTGCTCTGTAGAGACAAGACTTTCGGTTTGCTTTATCTGGACAATCAGATGGAGAGGGCGGCCTTCTCCCAAAGTGACCTGGAGATTGCTCGGGTACTTTCGGAATTAGTCGCCGCCGCGCTGGAAAGAGGACGTCTTTTCAGTCAGCTGGTTCAGACGGAGAAGATGAGTGCCTTGGGCACTCTCACAGCGAGCCTGGCCCACGAGCTTGCCAATCCACTTGCGGTGGTTTCGGGTATTTCCGAACTTCTTGAGTCCGAGCCGATCGACCAAGATCTGGTTCAGGATCTGGTAAGCGCTACTCGCAGATGCCATGCATTGATAAAGGATATCACCAACTGGAGTCGGCTAGACGAAGAGGTCCCCGAGGATATTCAGTTCAAGGAAGTAATGTCGGCCACTCTGCCTTTGATTCTTCCCGAAATCCAGAGATCCAGAGTTCAGTTCACGTTGAATATGGAGCCGGATTTGCCTCCGGTCAGAGCCAATGTTAACAAGCTCAGCCAGGTGCTGGTCAACCTCATTAACAATTCAATACAAGCGCTTAAAGGTCGGAAGGATGGAGAAGTCTCCGTTGTTGCTTCAGCCAACACTTCCGATATGTTTGTACGCGTGACGGACAACGGTCCGGGTATCCCGGCGGCTCACTTGGGCCGAATTTTCGACCCGTTCTTTACCACCAAGGCGAAAGGCGAAGGTACCGGACTCGGCCTAAGCATCTCTCGTGACATCCTTAGCCGGTATGGCGGAACTATCGAGGCACGAAATCTTCCCACCGGAGGGGCACAACTGACGTTTCAGCTTGCTGCTCGAGAGAAAGTGAAAGTGCTTGCCGGGTGACACACCCAGGTAAGCTCGGGCCTCAACCTTTTTTCACAATGGATTTCTCTTTCTCCCTGGCGGTCGGCGGCCTAGAATTCGGTGTAATCGATACTCTCTTACCTGCTGAGACAGACTATGACTTTCTTCGACTGCTTAGCAGGAAGCTCTCTACTTGGGGAAGGGTTTAGACGTGTTTTCTCGGGAATACAGCCTTGAAGGATTGGGAGGGTTTGATGGATAGATGGAAGTTTGATGAGAGTCCGGAGCCTTATGAACTGAAGTATCGCGACGCGAAGTATGCCGTTGTGATGATTATGGCGGGCGATGACGATGATATGGGGGGGGCGATTCATCCGGATTTTGCTGAGATGACAAAGGCGGTGAATAAGGACTTTGCGGCTCTGGCGCTGGTGGATTATCCGGAGCCGGCGGAGGATGACGATTATCCGAAGACGTCGAGAGTTCTGGAGGTCTTGCCCTCGATGACGAAGACGGTGGAGTTTTTGCCGGAGGTCAATACGGGGGATCCGCGACCGCTGGCGGACTTTTTGGCCCGGGCTTTGGTGAGTTTTTCGGAGGAGACTCGGATCGCGATCGGGTTCTGGGGCCACGGGAGTGGGGTTTTCGGAGACTACGACTTGGAAGAAGTCGTTCTCTCACGGGAGATTCGGTTTGGTCCGTTGGGGGCGGCCGTGTCGAAGGCGAAGCCGGCGGAGCGGGTGTTGGTGAATAAGGAAGTGCTGTCGCGGGCGATGTTGCCGGACGCGACCTCGGAGAACGCTTTGACAAATCGAGAGGCGAGTTCGGCTTTGGCGGCGGCTTTTAGCCGCGCGGGGCGGACGGAGCCGGTGGATTTGCTTTTCTTCGATACCTGTATGAACGCGTCGGTGGAGGTTTTTACGGAGCTTCGGAGGTTTGCGAAGACGTTTGTGGCTTCGTCCTTGTTAGTGCCGGGGCCGGGTTGGGATTACGATCTGTGGATTAAGGCGACGTTGTACAAGCGACCAGCTTCGGCGGAGGAATGGGCGGACGTGTCGGTGGAGGCTTTTGGGGACGCCTATGACCAACGGATTTCTAGGATGGAAGCCCAGATGGGGGCTTTTTCCACGTCGATGGAACTTGATTTCGTGGGCCGGTTCGGCGAGCTGGTGGCGGAGCTGCGCAAGCATGGCCTGGCCGGGGTGAGGCTGGCTGTTCTCGCGGCGGAGCGAGCCGACACGACAGTCCACGGCGAGAACGTGGATCTGGGCCACCTGGTGAGGCGGATTCAGGAGTCGACGAAAGACGAGGGGGTTCTGAAGGCGGCGGCTCGATTTCGTGAGGTGTATGAAAAGGCTCTGGTTAGGTTGAGCATGGCGCCCGCGGGACGGGAAAATTTGACGGGGATGACGGTGTGGTGTCCGCTTCGGGGGGATGTTTTTGGTGTCGGCCGATACTATGAAGGGCTGGAGTTTGAGCGGGTGACGGGGTGGTTGGACTTTATTCGTCTTTTGGCGCGGCCGGCGGAAAAGCCGGACGCACCGGTTTTTTGTATGT
>JYMV01038913.1_pt1 | contig 17760 bp, 17 predicted proteins | sample 338911 | NCBI WGS metagenome assembly JYMV01 (sample SAMN03354496, study PRJNA234377) | hydrothermal vent metagenome | biome: Deep sea; feature: Hydrothermal plumes at the Eastern Lau Spreading Center, Western Pacific Ocean; material: Seawater | place: Tonga | collected 2009 | depth 2000 m m
TAATAAAGTGATTGAGTCAATTTTAAATAAAGATATTTATTCTGCAATTTTTGGAATTTCTGTTTTTATGGAAATGTATATGAGAAAAATTTTAATACAAAAAGGTGTTGCGAAGATAAAAATACCAGAAAATAATAAATACAAAAAAATACATAGAGCGCTATTAAACGAATTGATAAATGAAGCTTACTCCCATAAAATATTTAATATAAATGAAAAAAATATATTCAAGTATTTTTTATGTAATTCAGAAGACTTAGGCTTGGATTTCAGAAATCAAGTGATGCATGGTTTTTTATCTGTAAAAAACATTAAAAACGAATTTAATGTTGAGGCTTGGAATCTAATAATGTACTTTATTGGATTTATTTTAAATAATACTTGTTTTAATATTTATGATGAGGAAAAAATTGATTTTTTTGATTTTATATTTTCTGCCGTTAATGAAGATATCTCTAGAAAAGAAAAAATAATGACCAAAAATTCTACATGTGGTGATTAAAATGAAAATATCAAATAAAATTTGAAAAAAAATATATTTAGTGAATAATGTCAAATAGAAAGGACTTAAAAATAATAATAAAGGGCAATTATGGAGAACAAAGGAGAATTTTCATCTTTCGATGAATTATTAGAAGAATTAAATAAGATAAAAAATACAAAAGATATCGAAAATATAGAAGAAATCATTCAAAAAGCTCACCGAATAAAGAATTCAACACAAGAATTAAAAAAAGAAAATGAAAGGCTAAGCAATCGTTTTGGACTTGTCTGGAAAAATATTCCAGAAAAATTTGTAAAATACGTGTCTGACACTGAAATTGTTTATGATAGAAAACTTTATGAATATATGTGTGAGAGAAAAAACTCTAACGAAAAGTCACAAACATTGGTTCAGTTTGAATTAGAGAATGAAGTGGTAAAAGCTAAAAAAGAGGCAACGAGTTTTTCATTTTCTTTTAAGGGTGAAGAATATTTAACTTATTCAAATAATATTTACAAATTCAGAAAGAATGTGAAAGAAGATTTTGTGCCTTATTTGAAGAAAAAAGGAAACGATTTTGAATTTGGTGACAATAAAAAAAATTTAATAATTGAAGGGGATAATTATTTTGCACTTCAGGCGCTACTTTATACGCATAAGAATAAAATAGATATGATTTACATTGATCCTCCATATAATACAGGTAATGAAGACTTTAAATACAATGATTCTTTTATAAAAGAAGAGAATGGCGATAAACATTCTTCTTGGTTGTCTTTTATGTTTAAAAGATTGCTTTTATCAAAAGAGCTTTTGTCAAGTTCAGGTCTAATTGCTATTCAAATAAATGACAAAGAACATGCAAATTTAAAATTAATATGTGACTCTATATTTAATGAGGAAAATAGAATAAATGATATTTCGGTGAAGATGAGTCAGTTGTCCGGTGTTAAAATGAGTAGTGTGTCAAATAAGTTTCCAAAAATAAAGGAAAATATATTATTTTACGCCAAAAACAAAGAAAAATTAACTATAAATATACCTAAAATAAAAAAAGATAGTGGGATTGAGGGTTATTTAAAATATTATTCAAAAATAATATTAAATCCAAATGATGCAGTAGAAAATTGGGAAATCGTTTCATTAAAAGATTATGGTGAAAAAAATAAAATAAAAATAACAAAAGATTTCAAAATAAAAAATGCAAATAGAATTATTTATAGAACAAGCAACAAAACTCTAAAAAAATATTATGAAAAAAATCAGGAAAAAAAAATTTCAGAAATTGTTTCGCCAACAGGTATTAAATATATTCAGTGGGAAGGAAAAGAAATGTTGTTTTTAAGTAATTATCTTGATGAATATTTAAGTGATATTTGGATGGATATAGCAACTATAAACTTAAATAAAGAAAATGCTGGTTTGCCGGTTTTTAATAACGGACAAAAACCTCTTAAATTAATGAAAAGAATAATAAATTTAATAGATAATAAAGATATAAAAGTTTTAGATTTTTTTGCGGGCTCTGGAACAACGGGTCAAGCTGTTTGGGAATTAAATAAAGAAGATGGGGGAAATCGTCAATTCATATTATGTACAAACAATGAAAATAATATTTGTGAAGATATTACTTTTGAAAGATTAAAAAGGGCCAATGAAAAATATGGTTATAACAAATCATTAGAATACTTAAAACTACAGCATGCATCTATAAGCCAAATAAAAAATGCAGATAAAAATAAAAACTTTGAATTTCTAAAAGAACTCATTAATTTAAAATACAATTCTTTTAAAACTATTGTTGATGATGAAAATTTTTACGTTAATGAGAATATAGCTGTTTTAAAAGAAGAAGGTAAAATGGAAGAGTTTTTTGAAACTTATAAAGATCATAAAAACTTTGCTTTTCTTTCTCCCTACAAGACAGGTGGTAATGAAAAGTTTAAAAAGTTGGCAAAAAATATAACAGGTGCAAAAGAAGAAAATATAATTTTACTTTCAGATAATTACATTGAAGAAATTAAAGAAATAATAAAAGAGGAAGAATAATGGATATTCAAAACAACCCAATACTAAGCGATCTCTATAGTTATCAGAATAATACGGTTTCAAAAATGTTTAATCGTCTTTTAAATAAATGGGATCAAAAAGGGAATAATTTTAAAGATGCTATGATTTTAAAATCAATTACCGGCTCTGGTAAAACTGTTATGCTAATAAAACTGTTAGATTTGTTGTACGAAGCAAGGCAACACCATGATTTACCAGATTTTAAAGTTATTTGGTTCAGTTATAGCCCTGAATTGAATACGCAATCTAAAAGCCGTTTTCAGGAATTTAATTCTTTGTTCTCTGGTGGTTTCAAAAGTGATTTAATTGAAGTTAAAAGTGATGAATTCAACAGTTTCCAGAAAAATAAAGTTTATTTTATAAATGCTCAAAAAATGAGCAAAAGCGCAAAGCTTTCAAAACAAAGAGAACAAAGTGGCTATAAAACAATACTAGAACATCTACAAGAAGACGATGAGTGCTTGAAAGTTATGATTTTTGATGAATGCCATAACGGAATGAAAGAAAAGAGTGTTGTTGATACATTTATCAATAATTACAACCCTAATGTAATCGTGGGTGCAAGCGCAACACCTGAAAGCTTTATTGAATATTACAACAATACGCTAAATAGTGATTATACCAAAGAAGAATTCAAAACAAATATAGCATCTGTAAAAGAAAGCGGTGCAATAAAACAAAAGATAACATTACTACAAGAGAACAAAGATACTGATGCCATAAGTAATACACTAACAAACGTTGTTGTCAATGATTATTTAAATGTTGTTAAAAATTGGGAAGGTTTCATAAACGAATACAAAGATTCTATAAAAACAGAACATCTTGAATTACCTCCAGTTATAATGATTCAAGTTCCCAATAAATTTGAAAATAATATAAACGAATTTTCTAGTATTGTGAATTCTTGTGTTCAAAATTCCAAGGGTTTAATAAATTTTGACAATATTTATCATTCAATTCCCGACGTGGGAAAAATAAAACTTAATGTAAAAAATAGTTTGGGAGATGAAGTTGTCATTCCATTTATAAAGCCTAGCTCTATCGATAAAGAAAAAAAATTAAAAGTTGTTCTTTTTAAAGCGAATTTGATAGAGGGCTGGGATTGTCCGAGAGCTGAAATTTTATATTCTTTACGAAAAGTGCAAAGTGAAAAAGACACGGCTCAAATTATGGGTAGAATATTAAGAAATCCATTCAAGACAGTCATAAATGATGATAAATATAAGGATTTAATGTCTGTCTCATTTTATGCACCTAAATACAATAACAGTCTAATTAAAAATATATCAGAGGCAATTAATACAACCGGAATAAAAATTGTTGAAGATAATGCCGAATTAAATAAGGCACAAAATTATGTCTTAGAGTTTGACGATGATTTCAAAGACGCTATAAACAAAAAAAATCTTCCAACATATCTTAAAAATATTAACGAGAAGTCCGATTATGAACGTTATATGGAAGCAGATAAAGGGCCTTCAAATAAAAAAGTTGAAGATTATGCGAAGAAAATCGTATTTAATGGAATCGATGTCTTTGAAAGACAAAACATAAAGAAGGCGATTCAAGAAACAGTGTATTCTGAAAAGTATGATGTCGAATCCCTTCATTCCAAAGATTATAATCATGAAGTACAAGATAAAAAACAATATAAATTAAATTTTGAGGACATTCATTTAGAATTTCAGAAGTTAGAGAAAACAATTGTTGCTTTTGAAGACGTACTTAGTTTTCAAAAGGATATGAATTCAGATAGATTAAATAGCTGCATAAATAAAATCAAAGAAATATATCCTGAATACAAAAATGAAGATCATTTGTTTGAGATTTTCTGGTTTGTTGTGAATAGGGATAAAGCTCTAAAAACGATTTATAAAGAAGTTATAGATGATTTGATTACAGATCTCCAAGGAAAAGGTATTCCAATACAAACAATTAAAAATATAGATGAAAAAATATTTCAATTACCAAACAATTTTGAAAAAACATTTTCAAAAAATAGAATAAAAAAAGTTGGGTTACAAAATGCATCTTATCATTTATTAAATGAAAAAAACAAAGTCATTATTGACTCTGATAGTGAAATTGAAAAGGATGCTATTGATTATTTAAATCAAAATTTCAAACAATGGTCAAGAAATTATCCGGATAAAAATTTCTTGGGTATAAAGTATCACCATGAGAATATCGATAAAGTTTTTTATCCTGATTTTATAGGTGTAAATGAACATGATGTGATTTCTATAATTGAGACAAAAGCAAAAGTTTTTTCCGATAATGTTGAAAAACTTAAAGGCGCTTTAAGGTATTGCAAAGAAAATGGTTGTCATTTAACATGGATAGTAGAAGATAAAAGCAAAAGTTATTATCTAATTAACTTTGGTAAGGCTGTTAATGAAATAGAAAATATAACGGTTAATAATCTTGTAAGCTATTATGGAAAACAAGTGATGAATTAATTTTTATTAAAGCTTAATATTGCGACCCTGATTGACATTTTAACAGGGTCGTTTTTTTCTTCTCCTAAAAGTTCAATAATAGATTCCTCTTCAAAATATCCTAACTGTCTTAATTCAGCTTCTATGTCAGAGATGGAAGGTAATTTGTTTGCTTCAATTTTAACTTGCAAGTAGTTTGAATAAACGGATTTTATTTTTTCATGCCAATTTTTGGCCAAAAGTTTTTTGTTTTCAAAATTTTCATAACTTTTTATAATTGCATCTTTATTAATAGTGTTGCCGTTATAGATGTATTTTTCAAGCATTTGAAGGGCTCTTTTTTGCTCACCTGAAGGTGATTTTAATTCTGGGTGTTTTGCTGAGTTTAAAGCATTGAGTATTCTTGTCTCAAGTTCTTTAATATTAACACTATCAAAAATGACTTTTTTAATTCTTTCAAATTTATCTCCTATCATTTGATTGATTTCGATGAGGTCATTGGTTGCTTTTCCTGTGTCATAATCGACGTAATAAAGAAGTGGATATCCATTTTTTTTATCGTATAGGTAAAAGAGTCCCCAATTTGTGTCAGATTCTACAAAACTATAAATACTTCCCTTTCCGCCTATGATTTGTTTTAAGTTTTTAGGTAAGTGAGAAATTCGATATTTTTCTAAATTTTTATATCCTGTAAAGGCATCATTTATTTTAATAAGCTCTTTATCATCAACTAGTTCATCTTTATCAACATCTTTTTCATCTTCAACTTCTTCTATAATTTTTTCATCGCCACTATCAATAACATCAGTATTTTTTTTATCGTTCGAAATTCTTTCATACTCTTCAAAGAATTCTGGTAATTCGTAGTTGCTGCCAATAATTTCTGAAATTGTATTGTATCGACTTCTGAATTCATAGTCATTTGGCATTAATAAATCGTCCGGATATCGACACCAAACAACATTAACTTCTTTATGATTAGAGTCCATTCTATCAATCCGTCCGATTCTTTGTTCCACAATTTTAGGCGTATAAGGCAAGTCCAGAAATATAAGTGTATTAGCACTTTGAAGATTTACGCCCTCAGAAAATACATCTGTGCAAAAGGCGATATCAAAACTTTTTTTATTCTCATCTTCAGGTGCAAAGAGTTTTTTTATTTTTTCTTTGTATTCAGGGGTGCTACCTGTTGTATACAATAAGTTATCAATTTCATAGTTTCCTTTTTCCATTATATGATAAAAATACAAAACAGTTATGGGTTTTCTATCGAAGATTAATATTTTCCTGTAATCGCCATCATTATGTTTCTCATATTCTTGAATTAAATATTCTACAATTTGATTGAATTTTGACTCATCGAATTTATCAGAAAGCTGTTCTGTTAATCGTCCGATTTCTTTGTATTTATTGATTTCATTATCAATAACACTGCTTTTTGTGTGTTTATAATTGTATTTTTTTTTGTTGATAATGTTGATAGCCCCTTCTGTAAGATTGTGGTTTTTAACAAGCCTATCATCCATTTTTTCTTTTTCTAAAACATAAGAGGTGCCATAAATATGCTCTAAGGCAGCAGCTTTACTGGATCTTAAACAATACATATAATGATGAAAGGCAAGGCCTTTTGCTCGTTTTTTCTGTATGGTGTCTTTCTTTGAGTCATTTGTAATATAAAGGTAACCATCAATGGTTTTAAATATATCTTTAATTTGCTGAATGGTTTCTGAGTCTTTTTCTATGATGTTAACATTATAATAAAATGACTTTTTCTCTGGGTATAAAGGAATAAAGTCTCGTTTGCCATTGGAAGATAAAGAGATGTTGTTAAGCTCTGATTTTGTTCTTCGAACAGTAAATTTACTCAAGCTTTTTGAAATACCTTTTTTAATAGTTTCAACAAGCTCTTCAGAATGTTTGTAAGAGTCTTTACTTGAGAAAAAATCATTCAAATTGTTAAAAGTTTCATCATCAAGGTTGTCAGCGCCAAATTGCATAAGTAATCCATAATAATCTCTTATTCTTTTATTAATAGGGGTAGCTGTTAAGAATATCTTATAATCTGCTTTATTTAATAAGAGGTTCTTACTGAATTCTGAATTAAAGTTTATACAGGAGTGCGCCTCATCAACGACAATAACTTTTGCTTTTAGGATTTCTTCAGAAAAATCTTTTGAGTTTGATATAACCTTATACGTTATCAGTCCTAAGTCGCCTAATGTTTTTTCCCAAGAGTCGGACACATTAGGTGGGCAAATAATCAATATGGTATCTTTATCGAGTTTTCCAACCTTATTATATCTGTCATGTAAATGCTTTAAAGTGTAAGAAACCTGCCTTGTTTTACCAGATCCTGTTGGGTCAGCTACAATTAAACCATCATACATTTCGAGTAATATTAGTGATCTTGAAAGATATTGTTTTTGAGTTTTCCAAAGGTTTTTATAAATATCTTTGTCATAATCGTCTGAGTACCATTTGCCTAAAAAGAATTCATCATAGATAATCGTAAATGATTTTCTCCAGTCGTCATCAATAACCTGTAATATTTTCTCAAGTAGCTCACAAAATTCGCCATTATATGGAGTGCCTTCTTCCCAATACTCTTCAGCAAGTTGTTCTAAATTTAAATATTCAGGCTGTTTTTTGTGAAAAATGAAATTGGTTTCTTTTTGATACTTAAAGCCACTTTGACTGAAGTTGCTTGATCCCAAGGTTATAAAATTCTCGTTTTTATAAATCTTAGAGTGTTGTTTCTTATCAATTTTAATGTGAATGTCACCAATAAGAATGGCATCATAAAGTTTTTTAATATTTTTAATGTTTTTATATTGAAAAGATTTGTTGCCCCAGAAATTTTCTATTCTGTTTTCAATTTTTTTTATTTCATCTTCTTCACAAAACTCGTTACCTATTAAAAAACGAATGCTATTATATTTACTAATATTAAGGCTTCCGAATTTAGATGCTAAGTATTCAATAGAAGAAAATCCAGAAATCAAAAGTAAATCAGAGCCGTTTTTTAATTCTTTCCAAATATTTTGCTCAACATTTCCGTTGTCTTTATTGTTCGATATTGGGAATTGATTTTCCATAATAAAATTATTATTTTATTCCTTTATTTTAATACTAACTGAAAAATATCAATAATCAATCTTAATCTATGTTTTTATTGAAAATATTATCTTTCCAATAAATCATTTATTGGAATATTTTTATAATATGATAAATTTAAATTAGTGAACTAAAAGGTTAAATATGAGCAGAACTATTATAGATTATCAAATATGGGATGAATCAATGCAAAGGCCAACAGGTGAAAATGTATTTAGACAAGAATTAAATGCTGGTGAGCAGGTTATAGTGCCAAATATAGGAGACTATATTGATTTAAATCCAACAGATTTTATTGATAGTGATGGGAATAAGAGAAATGTTGTTTTTGGTGTTGTTCGTTCAAGATTAATACAACATTTTACTAAAGATTTTGGTTTCAAACACAATGATATTGATAATTGCTATGTAAATATAGTGATTGAATTAATAGATGATGATTTAGGAAAAGTATCCAGTAAATTAATAAAACAATAAAACTGCCTTAAAGCGGTTTTTATGAAGTTAAGGTTTGATTTTATTTCTAGCTTTACTCTTTTCTTTACTATTAAATTTTTTATCTATAAAGTTTTTAATATCTGCGTCATCTTCTTTTTTAGAAAAACTACACAGGTTTGCTTGTTCTAATTTGTTATCTTCGTTTTCAATAGATTGAATCCAATTAATAGGTATGTCAGCATAAAATCCATGAATTTGTTGTTCAGAAAATGCTTCGACTTCTTCTGGTGATGAAAACGCTTCGTTATTTACAGTGTAAATAGATGCTTTAACTTTAAAAGAGGATGAATTATCTGTATTTCCAGATATCTTATGTGCTTTCATAAAATCCTGTTCTTCAGAGATTCCACAAAGTTCAACAAAGATTTCTTTTTTATCAAGATTTCCTTCTTCAAAGACTTTAGAAATTTCACAACCATCTGGGATTTTAATGATCGCGTTTTTGTCTTTAAAGTGATTTTTGGTTTTAAACTTAAAGTTATCTAAATCTTCTAATAGTTTTAACCTTAGTTTTTTATCTATTTCACCATCAATCTCAATGATTTTTCTATTTGGCATAGTTTTGCTCTGATAAGCCAGAACGCGCTCACTAAAATCGATTAAGTTTAAAGCAAAGAATTTATCATTATTGTCTTCGACTTTATCAAACCATTTAACCAATAACTTAGAGAAATCTTTAGCTTCTTTTTTATCAAGATTATTGTCGCTCAAATAATCAGAGAAGTTTTGTAATGTTTTTTCGTAATAATATTGGTCGGTTTTATTAAGAACGCCACAAGAAAAAGATTTCTTTAAAACATCAATGAGTTCCGGTATTTCAGTTTTGGTGTTTAAATTTTTATCTAAGGTAACTGTTGTAGTTCGAGACTGCCTTTCTTTTTCGTCATTATTTCTCTTTTTTTCTCTCATGCAATCTTGGTTGCAATATTTTCTTTGAGTATTGAGTTCTTTGCCGCAGTTTTGGCAGTTGGATGTTTTGTTATTTGGCATTTTTATTCTTATATTTGTTTATAAAATAATTATAGCATGGATTTAAAATATAATAAAACATTTGCTCTTTTCAAGATTTTCTTCATTATATAACATATTGATGTTGTTGCCTTTTATTTTTCATGTGATATTATATTTTTAATATAATTAAAATAAGGTGCTTAATGGAAGAAGAATTAAGAATAAAAAAAAGATTAATTGATTTATTAAATGAGAAAGAATCAATAAAAGTATTTGAACTATTAAATAATGAATTTTATATAGAACACCAAAGAATAGAAACTAAATTAAAAGAAAATGATAATAATGCAAATAAATTAAATGATAATGACAGAGTTTCTCTAAAAGAGATTGATAAAAAAGAAGAAGAAATTGAGCAATTATTATATATTTTAGAAAATGAAAAAATTATTAATGTGGAGAAATTCATAGGTTCTAATAAAATCAAAAAATCATTAAATTTTAAAAATTTCAAAAAAGGGTTCTATATTAAATTAATATTGAATGAATTATTTGAGAATTATAATTTATCGTTAATTGATCATGAAAAAATTTCTTTAGGTGTTGTACATGAAAAAGATTTAGATATGTTTTATGCACAAGGGAGATTGTTAATAAGAGGAAATATAATTAAAGGTAGTGATTATAACTCAGATGCCTTTACAAAAAAAGGTGCGTGGCGTGGTTTGATAAAACCTGAAATTATAATAAATGACTTTAAATTAGATATAATTTTGGATACAGATGAATTAGAAATGATGTCAAAAATTGAAAAGGTTATGTCAGAAGGTAAGATAAGCTCAACAAGTATATCAGTTTCAGGTAGCAATATAAATGTTGCGAATGGTGATAACAATGCTCAAACAATAAATATAAATGAAAGTGAGTTAATACAGGAATTGTTGGAAACAACTAACAAAATAAAAGATGAAATAGGAGAAGCTAGGCATAAAGAAATAGTTTCTGTTTTAAATGAGATTAAAAGTTCAAAAAATAAAACTCCGTTATGGGAGAGGTTTATAAGTCTAACGGCTGATATTGGAACTTTGAGTACGATTATTCTGCAATCAGTTGTGCCAGTTTTGGCGATGCTTAAGTAAATAGAAATAATTGAAGTAAAGCCTGATGACTCAACTGAAAATAAAGGCGCTCGTGTTAAGAAAGTTAAGAAAAAATTACAAGATCTCAAAAAAGAGAAAGTTAAGACTAAAACAATTTTTTTATAATAAAATTAAATATGCTATAAAACGATTTAATTTTAATGAAGAATTAAGAAGGTTTTGGTTTCGTTCGTCTTTTTAATGATATCTAATCTGATAGCAATCTTATAAATTTGAAACCTACTATTATCTTGTCATCGTTTTTCACAAGTTAAATCCTATTTAAAGATTAACTCATCAATTGACTTTTAATAGTATAATGCTATTTTTAAATAAAAACTTAAATACAAAAGTCATGAATAAAAAATCAATCGTATTAACAATAGCAACATTACTTCCTTTTTCAGGGGTAACCAGTGCGGAGTATGTAATTCAATTCAGTAACAGCCAAAGTAAAGGCATGATTCCAGAAGCATCTGTTCAAACTAGTTATTCTAGTTGTAAAGACTTGTTGGATAATGGTCAGAGCACGGGTGATGGAGTTTACACAATTACAGTTAATTCGAAAGATGTTGATGTTTATTGTGACATGAGTACAGATGGTGGTGGATGGACAGTGATTCAAAGACGCCTTAATGGCAGCGTTGATTTTTATAGAAACTGGGCTGATTATAAAGCAGGTTTTGGAAATGTTTCAGGTGAGTATTGGTTAGGCAATGATAATATCCATAACTTAACCAAAGGTGGAAAAGAACTGATGTTGATTATGGAGGATGCTGGAAATGAAATTTTTGCGAGATATAATAGTACATTCGAAGTCGGAAATGAAGCAACAGAATATTATATGACATTAGATTCTGGAAGTTACACTGGAAATGCTGGGAATGATTTTGGTTCTAACCGAAACCACCCCTTTACAACACTTGATAGAGATAATGATGATTCAACAATAAACTGTGCTGTTGATCGTTCCAGTGGTTGGTGGCATTATAATTGTAACCGAATTAATTTAAATGGGCTATATAATGTAGACGCAAAAAATGGAATAGTTGTTCCAAGCTATAGCGGCTTTGATAATAGTATGGATAAAGCAAAAATGATGATAAGATAAATAGTAACTTTTATCATCATCTTTTACTAATTGAATCAATTTATAAAATCCGGTAAAATCAAATATTTCATTGAATTCTAACAACCTAATGATATATTCTAACAATAAATTAATTCAGGAGATGTCATGGTCATTTTAAAAGAAATTAAAGCCGACAGAATTGATGACTCTTATGTAAAAGAAGGCCAATTCGAAAATGAATAAAAAGAAGCTATTAGATATCATCAAAAACAAATTATACTAGAATGCAGTAAACAACCTCGCCCTAAAGTACGGGGTTTCCAAGTCGATATTAAAGGCATCTTGGCTGATGAAAGCCTTAATCCTTAAGTCTTGTTGATATAAAATTCTTATATTGTTTTTTTATGTTTTCGTGGTATTCTTCTTTTTTAAAACCAATTGGAAAAAATTAATATGGACAACAAATCTTTCAAGAGTCTCCCAGAAACAGTGTGTGCTGCTGAGATGGCCACAATCAAAAGTCCTTATACATCAGTTCAAGAAAAAATAAGAGCAAAAAATAACATAAAAATAATTTAATTGCGTTTATTTTGAAAATGTTTTTAGGCGCGTTAATTATTTCACCATTTTTTTTATCTAAGGATTTAATCACTTTTGTTTTAGCATTTATTGTTGTGGTAATAATTCATGAAATTTTTGATACTTTATTCATTGAGTCTTACATAAGAAAATCTCATGATATGGCCAAGCCCTTGGAGGAAAAACTCTTAAAAAGTTTTTGTAAAAATAACAAGAAAAAAGAAGGCGAAGGCACTATTTATGATAGGAAATCCAGTTTATTAAAATGGTTTTTTGAAAATTTTGACAAACCAGAATATATAAAGTCCTTTAGAGAAACCGGTTTGGAAGATGAATATCTAGAAAGAGCGTTTTGTCGGACTTATGAAGAAATATTAGCTATTGCTTTAAAAATAAAATCTGTTGATCTGTTTAATGATTTTTTCAACTATTATTACAATGAATTAGAAGTAGATTCTGACAGATTGCGAGTTATGAATGAGTTGCTTATGGAAGTATCAGACTTATATAAGGTTACAAAATTTAATAAATATAAGGCGTTGTCGGATTTGGCAAAATCGATTCTTGTTAATGGTAAGGAAAATGAATTTCCTTATGTGTCAGTTTGGAAAGAGATGCCTAATGATGAGAGAAAAAAGAAAGTGATTGCAAGGTTTTTGGATGAACGCGCTCTGGATACGGACATTCAGAGAATTTTAAATTTAAAACTGAAATCTAGAACAGACGTTGAAAAACTGTTCGCGTTTGGAATTGATGTGGAGCTTAAAAGAAAAGCTATTGAAGCCTCTTATGAAAGAAAAATAGCAGAAGCTGGTTATGAGCCAGTTGAGTTTACACAATCTGAACTTGAACAGATAGGTAGAGTTAATAATAATTCTAAAAAAGAACAATCTACAGAGAGCAAAAAACAACAGGATTAATGATTCTTCTTATATAAAAGACTACTAATTCAAAACCGGTTGCTTTAAATATAAAAAGTTCTCATAATAAAAATAGTTTAATCGTAAATATTGTATCTAGGTTTCATATTAAAACAAGTTGACTTATTATAGTGCGGTGTTATTTTTAAATAAATACTTTAATAATAAAAATCATGAATAAAAAATCAATCGTATTAACCATAACAACCTTACTTTCTTTTTCTGGAGTTGCCAGTGCAGAATACGTAATAAAGTTTAATCACAGTCAAAGCAAAGGTCTAATTCCAGAAAAAAGCCAACCAAGTGCCTATTCAAGTTGTAAAGATGCCTTGGAACAAGGTAATACTGCTAGTGGATTGTATGTTATGGACATTAATGGAAAACAGTTTGATGCGTATTGTGATATGGCATCAGCCGGTGGCGGTTGGACAATGGTTGCGGCACAATTCGAATCCAATCCAGCGAGCAATTGGAACGAAGGTATCCAGTCAGACTATGATCCATCGCTTTCAAGTGGAAAAACATTTTTATTAAACGACTTGGAAGTACCTTCTCATACCCAAACGGCTTTCGGAAAAGATTTCGATGCTACTTATGTGGACTATTTTAACTATGTATACAATAGTTCTGGTGAAGTAAATCGTGTGAGTCTAGTCGGTTTAAAAGCCAATGAAAACTACAGGATCCAAAGAAATTTCTATAAAGGCCCTGATTATTGTAATACTTATAATTCAAATTCGTCATCAAACAAAAATCAATTTGCGTTGGATAAAGAAAGTGGAACTCATTATTCGTGGTGCTTTGACCCAGCCCCTTCATACTACCATACACCGGGAAAAGGCATGCTTGGTAACGTAGCTGGATCATCTGAAAGTTACGCTTGGACTATCTGGGTGAGGTAAGGTTTTAAAACTCTCAATTAATAAATAAAAGTTTTTTTCAATTTTATTATTGTAATACACTGAAACAGTTGTTATATTGAATATGCCGGTTTTAACCGGCATGTTTGTTATATAATTAAATATCTTGCTATAAAAAAACTCTTATTAAAGCTCCGCAAACTTATCTTTAATATCTTCTTTATCTTCATTCACTTTAATGTTATCTGGCAAATACAAGACAACATCTTTGAACTGTTTTTCGATACGCTCCAGTGTTCGGATGTTTTTAATCAGTTCGTATAGGTTGTCATAATAAGTCTGAATATTCTTCTGGAGAGCGTTGTTAGCATCGACAACCCTATGATACATCTTATTGAAAGATTCATCTCCAAGCAAATCTTCAAGATCACTTTTCTCAAACAAATTGTAGTTAAAGTAGCGCTTTGATACAAATCTATCAGAGACTTCAATAAGGCCATCATTGTTTGAAAAATAAAAAAAGACATCATTCTTCGAGTTAACATTCACCTTGACGGTTTCAATGTGAATCGGCAACGCAAAACTGCCAATGTTAATGGATTCCCTGAAATAGTTCCGTATTAAAGGAGGAGCTTTATTGATTCCATCAATCAAATTTTCAAAGTCACTCTCGTTGCTGCCATTAATAACTAAAATGGTTGAACGATAGGCTTCAATAAAATCCGCCATCAGGGCAACAAGTTGCTCCTGTTCGTCTTTGGATTTTGCCAACGCATAATTCAAGGCAATTTGTTGTTTGGTTTCTTTAGATAGATTTGGCATATTATGTTCCTTTTAAATAATTAAAGAAGTTCAAAACGTTCGCTTAAAGACAGTTTTTGTGGCTCTTCCACTTCGATATCTTCAGGAAGATATTTATGAGCATCTGACCAGTGTTTCATGAGCAGTTCAGCCGTTCTTACTTTAGAAAGTAATTCGTAACACAGGTCAAATCGCTCCCAGATACTCTTTCTGATGTCTTTAACGTTGTTTTCAAATTCAAAAAGTGTTCTGTTAACATCGCTGTTTTTATGATTAACAAATACCGTGTAATCAATTCTTGCATCCGATACATTTTGATTGTCCAGAAATGGAGATGAATCATTGTCCCGGAGATACAATTGAACAGCATTGTCACAATAAATTTTCAGAGAAAGAGAAACGTCTCCAGAGCGAAAGTGACTGTGCAACAAGCCTTTTTTATAAGTTCCGTTAATGCCCACTTTTTTAAGACTTTCTTCTATTTTGTTGATGTCGTTTTCTGTAAATCGTTCCTTGATATGTTCAAGGCTTTCTCTGGCAATGTTGTTGATGTCTTGTTGAAGGTTGTCGATGTCTTCTTTGAAAAAGTCTTCAACGTAATTGAAGGCAATTTTTCTTCGGGTTTCTTTATTTAACTTATGAACAATGGCTTTTGACATGAAGATGGCTCCTTGATTTTAAGACATTATAATATCATATTTGGGATAAAAAAGCAAGGTTTTGGTTAGGTAGAATTTTTAAAACTAAATATTCTAATTTTCTATGGGTTGTTATTTTTTATTTATTAGTTATACTATTAATAATATTTTAAAAGGATTAATGTGCTTAATAAAAATATATTAGCTTTGTTGTTTTTAACTTTATCTTTTGGTGCAACCGCCGAAGTTTTATACAAATCCAATAAAGACATCTATAATTTGAATTTAGATAAAAATAGTGAATTAGAAGCTCAAATTCATGACTATATTAATAACATGTCTTACGTTTGCGGTTTTACTCCCTTAGACAACGAATACTGGCGCTCTGGCACATTCTCGCTGCCTAATCAAAATCAAGCCTTAGAAAAAGCTTGTCAGTCCATAAAAGAGGATGGTATAGAATTCACTTGTCATCAGCATGGACTCCTAATGAATAAACACAGGAGACCCAGAGGCATTCCTTCATTTTATCCGGTGACATCAGAAAAGCTAGCCAGAGAAGGAACAACATTTACAGGATTTGTTAAATGCTTCTTCAATAAAGAGTTCGAAAAGAATAACATCTCAACTGAACTCTATGTAGAATACAAATTAAATAAGGTAACGGAATTTAATACGATGCTTGACCCAAGAGACCGAAGCAAAAGAGTAAAAATCATTGACTCTGCGGAATTGATTCCAAATATTAAAGAGATGAAAGTTAGGCGCGAGATTGTAATTATTGATTGATTGTGCTTGGTGTCATTTATATTGTTTTAATATGAGAAATTGTTATAATAAAAGTGTCCAAAACAATTGGTTAATTTATATGGCATTTCATCAAAGATGCCATTAACGTTTTCTCTTTCTTTTAAAGTAAGAAACTCGTTGGTGAGTTGAATCTTCTTATGAATGTCACAATTATACAAATATAAAATAAGATTGAGTTTTTCGATTCTATAATTTGTACGTAGAGCCAAAAAAGGCTTCAAAAGTTTATCGTAAATAAACAATCGGCGGGCTTTTTGATCCTCCAAAAAATATTTTGGAAATTTTCTTTTTTTGTCTCTATTAAGTGTCTTATCTATGTCTTCCATAATATCAAGGTAATTGATCATTGTTAAATAAGCGTTGTCACAGGAATAATCAACAAGCTCCGGATTTGTGTTAATAGGAGACAGGCCATGTTTTTTAAGTTGCTTATTAAATTCTTTAATCTCTTTACTATTTTCAGAGCACAAACCTTTTTGAAGATAGTATAATCGACTAGATTCAGAACGATAAAGTTCGAAAAGTATTACATCGCTGGATTTGATTGAATTGATGTGGCTATCAAGTGCTTTTTTGAGAGAGTTTATTTCAAGAATACGTTGTTCAATCACTACTTTGGCGATTTCTGACTGTTCCTTTGTGAGTGTGTGTTTGCTGAATATATTAAACATGCAATGGAAGACCTGTATTTAAAATGTGATTCTAAGTTATTATCAATAATGCATTAAAAAAATAAATAATGCAACATGATTTTTCTAGAAGTATTGTCGAGTTTGATGATTTTAAAGGTTTGAAAATTATTTAGATGTTTTTCTTGTTTTTCCGTAACACCATCTGAAAAAGAGAAAGATGTAATAAAAAGCAGCATAAAAAATAAGTTTGAAAAACGGAAACGTAACATACAAAATGCATCCTAATACAAAAAAGGTCGCGAAATCATATTCTTTTGTGTTGCTAATAATGTCGTAAGCCAAATAAAATGCCATTCCATAAAGTATGGTAAGAGATATGGCCAAGCCTGCAATTATTGCTTTATACATATTGTTTTTATTTTTTTATTGACTAGATTTTTCCACATTTTGAAGAATAGCCAATATGTTTCAGTGTGGAGGGACGATGTAATGGCTCATAGGTTTTTAAATTGTAATCTTTAATAAAGCTGGAAAATATTATAAAATACTTGAATTTATATTTTTATATGCAATGTTGCGTATAAGATATTGTAAATATGTGGTTTAATTTATTGCTAATGTTATTCAAGAACCCTGAAATGATAATGAGTTTTAAGACGTAATTTATTTTGATTTCTTGTGTATCACAATAATAAAATTTTAAAATAAATTTTTGACTTATTGATTTTGAATTAAAATATGATATAAGTTT
>JYMV01047331.1_pt1 | contig 17754 bp, 14 predicted proteins | sample 338911 | NCBI WGS metagenome assembly JYMV01 (sample SAMN03354496, study PRJNA234377) | hydrothermal vent metagenome | biome: Deep sea; feature: Hydrothermal plumes at the Eastern Lau Spreading Center, Western Pacific Ocean; material: Seawater | place: Tonga | collected 2009 | depth 2000 m m
TGGTACCGCTAAAAGCAATACCAACAGAAGAATGATTCAAATCAAGAGTCACGGTGTTATTACTTGTCTCACCATTAATCAAATGATCTGTCACATTAACCAGTTTAAGCTGAGAACCCTTGACCGAGTCCTGGTCCATTAGCATACTGAAGGCCAAGCTGACACCCGTGGTGTTCAATATCTCGGTCGATACATTGGAGGCACCATCGGCTGGTGAGGTGGAAACAATGGTTGGATAGACAGCAGCTCCCGATGCCTGGGTAGCAAATCCAAATATTGCTTCTGCTGCCTTGTAAGACAATGGGTTACCATTAGTATCTTTGGCTTGAGTTGAATCCAGCTCAACCTTATACCTGTGACCTGCCTCTAACGGGATATTGCCGGAAGCATATTTAACCGTCACTGTCGTGGCCGTGGTGGTGATATCAAGCAAGCCCAGCAGATTAGCAGTCAAATCCAATGTCAGAGGACTGATGACACTGATACCAGGTGTTTCATCGGTTAGTATCAGTACAGATTGCCTGACCGAAGATTGGTCCATGGCTTTACTAAAGGTCACAGTGATACCACTACCACTATTACTCAGAACGTCAACAGATACATTCGCTGCACCATCTGCTGGTGAGGTCGAGGCGATCCTTGGAAGAATACCGGTAGTAAAAGTGAAATCACTTACGGAATACAATGGATTGCCATCTAAATCTCTAGCTTCTGTTGATACCAATTCAATCTTGTAACTATGTTCGGGCAGAAGATCCCAGCTATTTGCAGCCGGCAGTTTCGCGGTGACAACTGTGTTTCCGCTGTTATCACTGCTAAAGACGACATCGAGTTGGCCAAACGCACTTTTTAAATCGAAAGAGAGGGGAGCACTTTCTGCTGTCAAATCTGATAACCTAAGCTGCGAATTAGAAATAGAGATGAGATCCATCTTTTTATTAAAGGTTAAACTGACCCCGCTGCCGCTGGTTCTCAGGACGCTAACAGGTACGCTGGTAGCACCATCGACCGGTGTGGTTAAGGAAATTCTGGGTTGTAAAGCTGTTGTGAAGGCAAAAACCGCATCTGAGGAAGTGTAGAGCAGCTGTTTACTGGAATCGCCGCGTTTGTACGCACTGGTCGATTTCAACTCAATCTGATAGCCTTTCCCTTCAAGCAGGGAAAAACCATCACGCTTAACCGTCACAGTTGTTTTGGTCAGGGTATCACTAAAGACAAGGCCAACATCGGAACTATTCAAGTCTAAATTATGAACCCAAGAATTACCATCGGCTGTCGAACCAGAAAGTTCCAACTGGGTGTTCTTGACCGAGTTATAATCCATCAGCATACTAAAGGTAAGGCTAACACCCGTAGTGCTCAAAATGTCAACAGGCACAGTTGCCCCATCCGCCGGTAAAGTATACGAAATCTGAGGTTGATTACCTTGAGCGGGAACTACTTGTAAAATCATGCATATTGCCAAAAAACAAGCTAATATGAACACAGGTTTTTGTTTCATCTTCAATCCTCTTATTTTTGATAACACTATCTAAATCGCTCAATTAAGTTACATAAACTGTTAAAATAAAAAAACTGTTAAATCTCCATTCATTAATCATTATAAAAACACAAAGATTATAATTTCGTTAAATTCAAAATGCTGTTTACTTAAATAAGATCTTCGCTTTTATCCAAATTCCAATCCAAAACTATCGCAATATCTGGAGAGAAACCCGATCTTCACTCCACCTAAGCACTGCATCTATGCTGAAACCAGGCATAAAAAGCAAGCAAAGAGACAGCCTATAATACAACAAATTCAAAATAATGTCAATACTTTACCCCAAACTAATAGCAAATAAAACACCTGTCCAGAATCCGCGTGAAGACTGGATAATATCCCTATTTCAGCTTTGTCGTTCATGCAAAAAAAAAGCCTAATACAATAATTTCACTTCAATATCTCCAGCCACTATTGCCACGTTATCAAAACGCCAAGCGTCTCATCAGGTGAATGCCACAGTAAATCAAACGCTTCTTTTGCCTGCAGATGGGGAAAACGATGGGTCACCATCCGGCTGGCTTGAATTTCACCTGACCGAATCTTTTCCAAAGCACGCACCATGGTTTCTGATCGCGGTTCGTCAGACAGGATACCGGCGACCAGCCGCCTATTCATAATTTTGGATGACTCAAGTTGTAACGGCGCTTGCTGGTACAAGGCGATGAGTTGAATCGTCCCTCTAACCCGCACCATGTCCTGGGCCTGTGCAAACGATTTGATACCCGCGTGCCCGCCGACGCAGTCGATGACCAAGTCAACTCCTTTTCCATCCGTCAGTTCCTTTACAACCGCCACGGGATCCTCGTTGGCAGCATTGATCACCACGTCAGCACCCAACTGGTCAGCCAGTTGGCACCGAAGAGCCAAGGCATCGACAACAATAATCCGCTGCGGATCAAAGCCCTGCAACACCTGCAGCATCAAGCTGCCAACCAATCCTTGACCCAGAATGGCGATGGTATCACCACTTTGCACGTCAGAGGAATCCGACCAGGCCACCGCACTGGTGGCCAGCGGCAAAAAGGTTGCCTCTTCAAACGAGACATCATCCGCAACCGGACAAAGCCGTTCACTTTCGGTAAAGACGTTCTTGACAGCGTATTCAGCATGCGGGGCCACCGCCATTACCTTTTGACCTACCTGGTAGCCGGTAACATCAGCCCCGATTTTCTCCACCACGCCAGCCAGTGAATACCCCATCATCGAATGGGGGACCGCCTCTTCCAGAATGTAGCGGCGAAACAGTTCCGATCCACGGCTGATAAGCGTGACGTGTGTTTTGATCAATACCTGCTGGCTGTCAATTTCCGGTACCGGTACATCTTCCAGTTGTATGTTACCAAACCCTTCGGTCTTAATTACGCGAATCATCTTCTTCTCCTGTCAAACCCAACCATCTTCAATCATCAGCGTCAGTGGCGATTCCGGTTCTTCAAGAGGCAAACGAACCCGCTGCCTTTTCCGTGAAGACTGGTAAATAGCCATCAGCAGTTCAAGCGTTGCCAGTCCCTGGTGCCCGCTGGACCTATGCTGACGGTCCTCATCAATAGCAGCCACCATATCCCGTACCGGGCTGATTTCCGGCGGCAGATCCGGCGTCACCCAATCTCCACTTGTCCCTTTTGTACGCATCCGAATAGCCGGTCCACCCGGTACAGCCAATTCAATCTCGCCATCCGTTCCATAACAAAAGATATGGTGGTACCCGGGCGCGGTATCATTGCCCGACTCAATCAGGCCACGGATATTGTTTTCAAACTTGAAATAACCGAGCCCAAAACTTTCAGAATGCAGATCGTATTGCGTCTCCGATCCAACCCGGTCAATCTGGCCCACAACCCATTCGACCGGCAAATCCCCCAGCATATATCGCATCAAATCCACGGTATGGGTGGCATTATCCTTCAAATCCCCACCGCTACAGACGGCATGAACACGAAAGATTTCCCCTATTTCGCCGTTTTCGATTAACTCCTTGGCTAAAACGTACGGGCTGTTAAACCGAAGTTGGTGATCAATCGCCAACTTGACATTATTCTCTTGGCTGACATCTACCATCTCGCGTGCCTGACCCAGATTTTCCGCCATCGGTTTTTCTGACAGGATACCGTGAACACCGCGTTTAGCAGATTCTATAACCAGTAGCGCATGGAATTTGGGACGCGTACAGACACTGACAATATCCAGGTCTTCCGTTTCAAGCATCTCGATATAATCGGTATAGGCCTTTTCGATACCATACTGTTCGCCATAAGCTTGCAGCCGGTCTGAATCAATATCCGAAATAACGGTCACCTCAGTTCGCGGTTCGGCCAGATACCAATTGGTGTGCATATGCGAAATCCCGCCGCATCCGATAATGCCGACTTTGTAAACTTTTTCCATCAACAACCATATCTCCTTCCACGATTTATGCTATTTTGAAGTTTGTCACCAAAAACCCAATCATCGACCCGAACCCCGATCAAAACAAGTTCAAGCTGCCCGGCAGTGGATTTGTTCTTTCATGTCTGACCAAGATCGTCCGGCAAACCCGACCACGGAAACCTTTCGAACCAGCCTGATCATTGCCGGTTCTTCAATGGTGAAACAACCCCGAAATCATCCCGGTCAGACATCACGATGCAGGAAAAAATCACCAGAAATCATTGCCGCACCCATTGGCAACTACCGTTTAGCTGAACCCGCTTAATATTGATTATACAAACGACGGTAATCGCTACCAACAACGTTATCGACAATATGACGGTCACGAAAGAGCGTACGACGCATAGGCGGCATTGACTCAAGGAGATCCGGATGAGGTTTCAATCGCCTAGCGAACCCGCTGTCAACCGGACTATAAAGATTGAAAACAGCCAGCCGGTCATTTTCCGTATTGGTCCAAGGCGTACCGCTATGCGTTAAAGCTTCAGTGAAGAATACCACCGATCCAGCCGGACAACCGTACGTGGTCCAGATATCGGAATCCGGATTTTGAATTTCATCCGGAGCCGTGTGCACAGATTTGTGGCTGCCTGGTACCAGCAGCGTTCCTCCCTGCCCCTTTTTCACCGGATTCAGTTCCCAGACAATTCGCGTATGCGGACTATAGGCCTTGCCGGGAAAAGCGTCATAATAGTGGACATCGCCCGGCAAACGATACAGGCCGTTCCCATTATGCGGTCCAAACCCGCCCATGCCAACGGACCGGTAAAACAGGTGACTGCCTTCCAAGGAGAAACCGTAACATTCCTGGCTGGATAACGGCGGATAAGCTGTAAACTCGTTCAAGAGCCCAACGACGACCGGATGATCAAGCAGCTTTTGCACGGCACCGCCAAGCGTACTTCGTTCATGCTCAGGAATTGATTCCGGATCCCGATGCAGACGATAGCAGAAATCCTGCATCTCTTCCAATTCACTGCCACCTAAAACTTCGGGAACAAGCAGCCAGCCGCGCGTGTCAAAGACATATTTCTGTTCCACTGTCAGCTCAATAACCGGTTGACCATCCGCGTTTTCACTGGGCAAATCACTGGAACCGATTTGCAGAGGAAGTCCCAAATTCTTGTTGATAATATACGGATCTTGATAGTTACTTGCCTTCTCATTCATTTTCATATCTCATTATTGCCACTGGCGCTTAAATTGTCTTCAAGATACGGTGACGTTCTACCGCTGAAATCGCCATTGACAACGTTGCCGCCAGCATAAGGTTCCCTGAACAATGTCTGACGTTTGGCAGGCATAGATTCCAGCAGTTTGGGGTGAGGCACCCAGGTATGCCATCTGCTGGCAACTGTATTGTACAAGTTAAAAATCGGTACGCGGTCGACTTCCCGGTTTGTCCATGGAGATCCGCTATGCGTAATTGATTCAGTAAAAACAATTAACGATCCGGCTGGACACGAATACGTGTCCCACAAGGAGGAATTGGAGTCCTGTGCCGTTTCAGGCGCGGGATAAGCCGCCTTATGGCTTCCAGTAATGAATTTTGTTCCCCCTTGGCCCTCCTCTACCGGGTTGAGTTCCCAGACAACTCGTGTCAATCCGCTCCACGCCTTACCCGGTGTGCAACGATAGAAGTGTGAATCGCCCGGCAGGCGGAACAACCCGTTTCCATTATGAGGACTGAATTTTCCTTGAACATTCTCCTCAACTGACCGAAAAAGCAAATGGGTGGTTTCCATCCGAAAACCGTAACAATCCTGGCTCATAATGGCGGGATTAGCCAAAAATTCATTCATGAAACCGACCACCACCGGATGGTCAGCCAGTTTTTGCAATGGACCAGCAACGGTACAGCGTTCATGTTCCGGCAGACTGTCCGGATCTTGACGCAACTGACAACAAAAATCCCGCATTTCCCTGACGTCCTGATCGGGTAAAACCTCGGGAATCAGAATCCAGCCATTACGATCGAAATCGTATTTTTGCTTCTGAGTGGGTTCAATTACCGGTACGCCGTCGGCATTGGTCCGGGTAAAATCCTGTGACTCCAGAACCATAGCGCTACCCAGATTCTTGTTGATGATAAACGGTTTAGCGTTAGCGATTTCTTTATGAGCCATAAGCTGGACACACCTTTTTTGTATTTCCTGCACTATTTGACGCTGTCGTACGGCACACTAGATCAAACACCCCGGCGACTGTCAATTTCATATCCATCGGCGATTAAGAAAATCGCCTATTTTTCCCAAGGCGAATGCCCGGGATTACACCTAGGGACAAGATTGATCTCCCTACCTGAACAACCAGCTACTTCATACTTGGCAAAATGCGTATCCAAACGTTGGGAAAGACTTTTAATTTCGTCTTCGTAACCGGTGTTATGGACGCGGTTTTCACGTTCGCGAGGATCAATCTCCAAATCGTAGAATTCATCGTGATACTGGCTATTCGGTCCCGGATAGCGTTTAATGAATTTGCGGTTATCTGTTCGAATGACTCTGGCGTTGCCATATTCTCCAAAGTACGCATCACGCCATGCTTGACTCTCGCCTTTCAGCATTGGAAGATACGATTCGCCAGGAGAGTTAATCTCTGCTCGCTTGGACTCGTCCGGGGTGGCGCCCGCTGCATCTAATAGCGTTGCAAACAGATCGCAGTGATCAACCATCTGGTCATGAACCTGTCCAGCCGGGACTTGGTCTTTCCAGGAAAACAGGCACGGCACCAAGATCGAGGTGTCAATAAAATTCTGCGGAATAGTAGCGTTCCCTTTGGAATTCAGTCCATGATGACCGGTCATTAAACCGTGATCAGCCGTGTAGACAACCAGCGTATTGTCAAGATCTCCCGTACCATCAAGTTCGTCGACAACACGACCCATTTGCTGATCGATGAAAGTCACCGCAGCATAGTACTGTGCCAGTTGCTCCCGGTTTCGATCCGGATCTTTAGGCCACCCGGCATTGATGGAACCGTGGCAGGGAGCAAAAGTCTCGTTCGGAATATCCTGGAAACTGCAGTCACGGTAGGATTCAACCAGCCGTTCAGGATGCTGGCTGAAAGGACCATGCGTATCAACATACCCGACAGTCAAAAAGAATGGCCGGGTTCGATCCCTTTCCCGGATAAAATCGATTGACCTATCAGTGAACGCACGAGTTTGAAACCCGGTATAATCGATAATTTCCCCTTGATCCGAGAACTTGATCTCACCTTTATGCGGATATTGCCGTTCACCATAACTGAACCAGCGATCAAATCCGGATTGGGGATCCCAACTTTTACCGCAATGCCATTTCCCGATCAATCCCGTTTGGTATCCGGCGTTTTGGAGAAGATGTCCAATGTTAGTCTGGTTCACTAAACCCGGATGTTGATTACCCGGTTCTTCCGTTTCAAAGATCCAATCATGAATACCGTGTTGCGATGCCAGTCGCCCAGTAAAAAAACTGGCTCTAGCTGGCGAACAAACTGGTGTCGGAGTGAAAGCGCGTGTCATCTTGACACCGGTTTTGGCCAGGTAATCCATGGTTGGCGATTGGATCTCACTGTTCCCGTAACAACCGGCGGCCCACTGCCCATGATCATCAGTCAGAAACACCAGAATATTGGGTTGATTCACAAGTAGGTTCCTCCTCTTAAAATTGGCAAGTCGAGTTTCACAATAAGGCGGACCTGTCCTCCAAGGTCACAGTTGAGATTTTAGCATCCTAAACGCCCCTGTCAAGGTAAAACAAGTTGTGTGACCTAATTTTAGCAATATGTCACAGTACGCTATCTATGGCGTTGATAAAATTCATGTGACGTGCTATACTCAATTTCGATTGAAACATGTAAAATTCCAATTGACAATGCGTGCTTTCCTAATTGTTCTGGTTATTCTGAAATGGTTGGTTTTGCTGCAAGAAGCAACGGCACACGATGCCTTTTATCCGCATCACGGCCAGGACTTTTCACCGGCAGAGGTTGAACGGCGAAAAGACCTGAGAGTAACTGTCTTGGTCATAACCCTGACATTCACCGTGCTTATGGCAATCCTGATTTCCTTTGTCTTCAGCAAGATGCCGAAAGTCGGCACAACGCAACAGGAAAACGATCAGCAACGGCTAAATCAGCGAGTAAATCAAGCCATGGAGGCTGCATTGCACGAAATCGCAACTGATGGAACTGCAAGCCGGGCAATTTCAGCCGCACTTTCGGCCTATGCTTCAAATATGGGCGTTTCATGGCACCAACAGCCAATTACTGGAGACAGGGTCCGATGTAAAATTGGCTCGGATGTTGTGATTGTAAAAGTTGATGCGCAACAAATAGAGATGCAAGCCAGCTCAAAGGATACCAGCACGCAAGCAATTCAAAAGTTAACCTGAAAAGGAGTAATTTGGATGGCCAAGCCATTAAAAACGGGACTAATCGGTTGTGGCGGCATCTCTGGTGCTCATATGGGCGGTTACCAGGAGTTATGGAACAAGGAGTTTCGCCTATTCGACATCGTAGCTGCTGCCGATGTGAACATTGGCGCGGCAGAAACACGTGCCCAGCAAGCTCAGGAAATGCAAGGGGGAGACCTGCCCAAAACCTACGACACGGTCGACGAAATGCTGGACAACCATCCCGAGATTGAATGCGTCGATATCTGTACGCTTCACAGCGAACATCATGCACTGGCAATCAAGTCCCTTGATGCCGGCAAGCACGCAATAATCGAAAAGCCGCTCGGAATCACTATGCGTGCCGGCAAACGCACCATGGAAGCGGCTGAACGAAACGACCGGATCCTGTCCGTAGCCGAAAACTACCGCTTGGGCGGACATGAGCGCGCCCGACGTTGGGCTGTTCAGCAAGGAATGATCGGTGATCTGCGCATGTTTTTCTGGATTGACGTTAGTGAAGGTCTGGGCAAATGGGGATGGCGCAACTTCAAAATGCAAGCTGGAGGCGGCTGGGCACTTGATGGCGGTGTCCACTTTACAGACTTAATGCGTTTTAACCTCGACGTAGAAGCCAAAGAAGTCTACGCCATCAATAAAGCCTACGAACCATACCGTTATGATGACGCTGGTAAACGGGAAGGCGGTTACGATGTCGACGTTGAAGATTGCATGATCTCCACCATCAAGTTCGACAACGGCATCTCCGCCCAATGGACTTGGGTTGGATCCGCACCGGGACAAGGTTTCAATCGCAAAACAATTTATGGATCAGAAGGTGCATTGGACTGGGGTTCAGGTCTTCATCCACGCGGCGGCGAATCCATCAGTACCGATGAGCTGCACAAACAATTCATGGCCAGCCTCAGCGAACCAGAAAAAGAATATTTCTTCCCGCGCGAGATCGGTAACACGATCTCAATTGAACTCAAATATTTTGCCGATGCCATCAACAATGGCGGACAACCCGAGGTTGATGGAATGGAAGGCTACCGATCACAAGCCGTTTGCATGGCAGTCTATGAGTCAGGTCATTTTGGCAGGGCAGTGACAATCGAAGAAATCGAAGATCTTTCTCTGGAAGGCTACCAGAAAGAAATCAACGATGAACTTGGCATTGAATGAAGTCACTCCCCAATTCCCAATTCCAACGAGAGCTTAGGATTTTGTCTTGCCTAACCTCATGCCGAGGTGACTCTGATAACACGGTTTTCCAGGTCCGTTTATTTCGGACGCGCAGCGACGATTCCTGAAGGATGCCAATGACTTCCGAGCTTATGTATACGCCCAAGACACCTCGGTAACGTATCAAGCACCTGCGTCTATACATTAAAAAAACTTGATGTAAACAGATTATCCCCACCGTTGATGGTTATATAACGCAGATTCCCAAAACGAGTATCTCGTTTAACCCGGCTTTTCTGTAACAAATGCGTAATGGACATTTAAATGCACTCAACAAAAATCCTGAAATCCGAAGATTTCGTGTTTATGGCTCAAGACCAAGAGGTTACCTTCACGGACCTGATTCCAAACTTCTCAGTTTTAAGTCGGCTGGGTATTGTCAGTCAAGAACCCACAGACGGGATTGGTGCCAGCAACTTGATTATGGCATGTGTGACAGAATTCTATAACTTTTACCGACATCAAAACGACTTCTTTACCTATCCCGATTATTTTAGTTTTCAAGCTTCAGAGATTTTGATCGATTATTCGCACTTCGATATCTGGCCATCGCACAAGAACCTGCAGGTCGAACGTGAACCGGAAAAAATCCTGAAAGCTCTCAACGACCGTGGCATCGACATTCTTCTTGTCCCCTGCAGAGAACCCGTTGATCACGTATTTGAGCCTGCAACACTTTCAAGCGCAAAACGTCGAATTCAGAAGTGTTTCCTCTACAATCCAGGAAACGGGTTACCTGATCATGACTTGACGATAAAACGACAAACCGCACCATTCTATGATTCAATATTAACAGTTATAAACTCGATATCCGATCCAGTGTTCCGCAATCAATTTTTAAATCAATGGCGTGAGCAGGTCAGTCCCAACGGTGAAACTATCGAAGCATACTGCCAAGTGAACATGGATGAAGCACTGAGATTCTTACCCTTTTGAAGCTTAGTTAAACTGCAATGTATCAAAACCAACATCGAACAAGCTTCTCTTTTACAATCTCCCTCATACTTCATTTGTGCGTGACGCTTTATGTGCTGATCAGTTTTCCTCTTTGGCACCGTCAGATACCAATTGCAGAACCAATTACCATGGATGCCATCTCAGTTAATCTTAGGCGCAACCGATTTCACATGACTGCCCCGAAGAAACTGAAGAGACTCACATCCTCTTCCGTCAAGCGTCAAATTCCCAAACATAAATCAACAGCGAGCCGCCGGTCACAGCAACAACTATCAGTAAAATCGATTAGCTCCCAAACAAAAATAATCACAACAAACGTAGCGCCGATACACACCAAAGCCAATTTAACGTTTTCGACTGATTCAGTTCTGGCCGAGACCGAAAACCAATCGGCAACCCAAATAGGCATTAGCGAGAGAGCAGTCATCGAAGCCAAACCCATCGGGGGAAAAACTGTTCAAATTCAACGCGGCATGTCCCAATTGCAGCAAGCGGATTCATCTGAAGATAAACAACTCAACCCGGACGAAAAAACACCAACGCACCACCAGACAATTGAGACCGCTATCAAAACGATCGCCAGTAGCATTGCAGATGGTACTGACAGCTCGCCAATTGACATTGTTTTCCTGCTCGATGCAAGCGGCAGTATGGAAGACAATATCCAAGCTGTCGGCAACCATCTCAAGGATATGGTGAAAATTTTCCAAGAACATCAAATCGATTTCACCATGGGTGTTGTGAAATTCAAGTACACGACCTTAATTTTTGAGCAAACCAAAGACTACAATAAGTTTGAACGGTTACTTCAAAACATGGAGTGTGGCGGATCTGAACGCGCACTGCACGCCATAGTGAAATCATTACAGCGTGTGAATTTCCGTCCAAACGTAAGAAGACGTTTCATCCTGGTGACCGACGAAGGTTTCGAAGGCGATCGATCCTACAAAATCACCGAGGTAATTGCTTATTCGCAACAAGCTGGAATAACAGTGGATGTGATCGGGATTCAAGACAAGTTTCATAAATATTTAGCGCAACAAACAGGTGGGTTGTGGTTTCCAATTCCCTAGGACAAAGATCACTGATTAATCTTCACTTAGCATTGTCATCACGCTTACTATGGGTTTTAACGCTTAAATTCCTGCTGCTGCCACATAGCTGGGCAGCAATTCCCGATGAACTTATCGCTTCAATCCAATCCGAGAATTTACGAAGCCATATCGTTGCCCTTCAGGAAAATATAGATCGAAACACGGGAAAAGTTTATCGAACCCGGAACGCTCTTCACCGGCATGCTTCCGATAATTCCGCCAATTATATTACCAACCAATTTCGACGTTCCCCACAACTCAAAATCGGATCCGAAGAGTTTAGCGGCATGAGGAACGTGATTGCCAAGCTACCGTCATGGAATATGGCCGAGCCCAACCGAATTTTCATCTTGTGTGCACACTACGACTCGAAAGCGAATCGAGATCCCAACTGGAACCCACTTATCTCAAAAGCGCCCGGGGCGAACGACAACGGAACCGGTGTGGCAATAATGCTGGAGATTGCCCGCATCTTAAGCGCATTCAAGTTCAACTGCGAGTTGCGCTTTATTGCCTTTGACGGCAAAGAAGTGGGGCTCATTGGAAGCCAGCATCACGCCAAAAAAGCAGCAGAATCAGGTGAACATATAGTTGCCACGTTCAACATTGACATGATCGGCTTCAACTGGATCAATGATCAGATCGATATAGTGACGAATAACCGTTCATCATGGATGGCGGAATTTACCCGAATTATCAATAATTGGTTTGATTTTGACCTCGAAATCCATGAATTCCGAGATGACCTGTTCGGTTACAGTGACCACAAACCGTTTTGGGATCAAGGGTATGATGCCGTAACTCTGGTGGAAAACATTACGCCTTGGCGTGATTCCAGAGGATATGAAGCAAACCCGTTTTACCATACTTCCAAGGATACAGTTGATAAAATCAACCTGAATCTTGTAACCAAAGTTGCACGGTTAGCCCTTGCTGTATTGTACAACCTTGCCAGCCGGGATGCCGTTTTTTTGCCGTCCAAACCGTTAATCGCATTTGATCCACTACCTCCTGTCAATCAAAGTCCATTTAAAATCAAGGGACGCATCTTGTCACCATTCCCATTAAGGATCACCATAGAACCAAGGAACCTGATAGCTGATATTGATCGCGCCAATCGAGTTTACAGCGCTCTTGTCTCTTTAAAAAACGGCATCAATCATGTCAAAATAACTGCAACCGACGCAATCCAAACAAACACACTTGAACAACAAATTGAATATCAACCAGACTTTGAATGGATAAGCACAATAGTCTACCCCAACCCCTCTTACAAGGATCTCGTCACATTCCGAGCGGAATCGAATCGACCAGTTGACAGTATGCAAGTTGCTGTCCACCAAGTTGATGGAACCCTTGTACGGCAAATAAGTGGCGTTGCTGACCGATCGACTCCAAAAATTTGGCGGGCCTGGTGGAATAGGAAAATAACCTACGGTATCGAGGTTGCTACAGCAGTCTATATCTGTAAATTTGAGGTCGAATCGGACAGCAGAATCCATGCAAGACACCAAAAATTGGTAGTGGTAAAAGAATGAGCCAAGAATCGCAACACATCCCAGTATTGCTTAATGAGATCATCGATATCCTATCGCCTGACAGTGAAGGGATCTATGTCGATGGCACCATCGGGTTAGGAGGACACGCGTCGGCCATCTTGGACGCATCCATCCCAAACGGCCGAGTCATTGGAATCGATCTGGATCCCCACGCACTGGAATTGACAAGCAACCGGTTAGGAAACAGAGATAACCGGTTGACACTGGTTCACGACAACTTTCGAGATCTGGACCAGATACTAACCCAAAATTCGGTGTCGGCAGTTGACGGGATCCTGCTAGATCTTGGTGTCTCATCAATGCAACTCAACACTCCTGACCGCGGTTTCAGTTTCCTGCATTCCGGACAACTGGACATGCGGATGAATCCCAACCAGAGAATTTCCGCCCTCAAGATTGTCAATGAGACTAAAACCGACCAACTGGCAAATATTATTTATGAATTCGGAGAAGAACGGTGGTCTCGAAGAATTGCTCGTGCAATTGACAAGGCTCGCAGAACAAGTAAAATCATGACAACACAGCAGCTAGCGGAAACTATCTCATCAGCAGTACCAAGAAAAAAACGATACCAGCGGATTCATCCAGCAACCCGAACCTTTCAAGCCCTGCGGATTGCAGTCAACCAAGAGTTGGAAAGTCTCGATATCGTACTCAACCACGCGATCGCCGCCTTAAAATCCGGAGGGAAATTGTGCGTTATCAGTTTCCACTCGCTGGAAGATCGAATCGTCAAAAGGCGATTTCAAGAACTGGCCAAGCCATCCAACGACTTTAGTATCGAGTCAGCGCATCAAAATTTGCTTCCTCCCCCAATCGAGATCGTGACAAAACGCCCAATCACAGCCTCAGAAGAGGAAATCGCAAAAAACCCCCGTGCTCGTAGCGCGAAATTGCGTGTTTGCATTAAAATCTGTGAATCTAGAATCACGAATTAGACGTTTATTTAACTCAACGCATACTCTAATCACCCTAACAGTTTTCATATGAAGCCAGTCAAAAAAAACACAGCCAAACTCATAGCTTATACTGGATTAACCATCTTTATCATGCTACTAGCTACAAATGTTTGGCTCTCAACAAATCGACGCAAAATTGCGCAGCAAATGCGAACAGAATTAGAAGCGGAAAAGAGCAGATTGATTAACGAAATCAACAAACTGGAAGCAGAAATAGCAAAACAAAAATCAGTTACAAACGTGCGACAAATAGCCAAAGAACTTAACATGGTCCAATCAGACAAACCAGTTGAAATTTTGCAGGCAGAAACCAGGCAATGACCCCAGAACATTCAAGAGGATTGAAAACCCGTCTATCCTTAATTTCCCTAATGATGCAACTGCTTTTCCTATTGCTGATAGGGAGGCTTATCATCGTTCAATTTGTGCTTGGCCCACAATTGCGTGAGCGATCAACTAACCAAACCAAGGTGAGAATAAAATCAAAAACCAAACGCGGAAAAATCACCGATCGAAACCACAATATTCTGGCTATTAACCGTGATATGCTTGATGTCTACGTAGATCCTAAAGTTATCAAGACAGCACCTGAAAATTTAGCCAGGCAACTTGCCCCGGTTCTATCTGTACCGGAAGAAAAACTAGTTAAAGCTCTGAAAAGGAAAAATCGACGTTTTGTCAGGCTGAAAAAAAAATTGGATTACAGCCAAATTAATAACATCATACAGCTCGAAAGAAAATATTACGGTCTAAGCCATGTAATACGCGGCAATCGGATCTACCCCAAAGACCAACTGGCATGCCACATCATCGGCTCAACTAATTTCATGAACATAGGAATCGACGGTATTGAACGTTTTTACGACAGCATCCTAGCCCCAAGCATCGATCCGGAAATTGAGCCGATGATAGATTGGGAGAAATACCTCGCGCAACCCGATAAGGTCTATAAGAATTCACCAAGAAGCAATGACACCATTGTTCTAACCATTGACGAGTACATACAAAATATAACTGAATCCACCTTGGAACAAGGATGCAAAAGGTGGAAATGTCCACGCGGCACAGCGATTATAATGCGCTCAAAGACGGGTGAAATTCTAGCCATGGCTAATTATCCCAACTACAATCCGAATCAATATACAAAAAGTCCCGAAGCATCGAAACGCAACAACGCAATATGGATGGAATATGAACCGGGTTCAATCTTTAAAATTGTGACGGCAATTGCAGTGCTTAACGAAGGTATTCATACACCTGACTCAAAATTTCATTGCGGTAACGGTGAGATCATATTGCCAAATGGACATGTTATTCGCGATGTCAAAAACAATACCATGTTAACACTCAGCGAAATTGTACAAAAATCAAGTAATATCGGGATAATGAAAGTTGCCCGCCATCTACCTCACGTGAAATTCCAAGATTATGTGTCACGTTTCAAATTTGGTCAACGAACAGGAATTGACCTGCCCTACGAAAGAACAGGCTCTTTGTGGGGACTTCGCGTCTGGGACGAACACTTAGCGGCAACCGTTCCATTTGGACAAGGTATTTCAGTGACTCCGCTTCAGATGCTTTGCGCCATCAACACAATTGCCAATGAAGGCCGTTTAATGCGCCCTTATATCATGTTGAAGCGACTGACTCAGGACAACAAAATTACCCTTCAGCTACAACCAAAGATCAGCGGATGGGTCATGTCACCAGAAACGGCACAAACCATGAAGGAAATCCTGGTCGGCGTCACAGAATCGGGGAGCGGAATTCGAGCTCGCGTCAACGGCTATTCGGTTGCCGGAAAAACGGGAACATCACAGAAAGCGCTTAAAAGCGTCGGATATATCCGTGGCAAAGTGGTGAACAGCTTTGCCGGTTTCTTGCCTGCTGAGAATCCGCAGATTTCGATAATTGTCGTGCTTGATGAACCGGCTAATGCGCCTTTGAGTAGCGTATCAGTGGCACCTATGTTCCGAGAAATCGCAGAACAAACGATGCGTTATCTAAACCAAACTAAACTTTTTGCACAGGCGAACATCAGAATGAACTAAAGGCCAAGTATGAGCCTTGAGAAGTTACTGGAAAATGTAGATATTGTCGCCGTAACAGGCCAGTCCGAAGCCGTGATTACCGGAATCGCAAGCAAGCATCGCGCCGTCAAGGAGGGTTATGCTTGGATATGTTACAAAGGCGTGCATGTAGACGGCCACCAGTTCATAAACCGCGCCATTGAAAAAGGTGCCAGAGTCATCATCGGAGACCAGCCGCCGCCACAAGATCTGCCACCCAACCTAACCTATGTGCAAACCTCAAACGGCCGAATAGCCCTATCACATATCGCAGCGAATTGGTTCCTGCAACCTGCGAAACAACTGAGATTGATCGGTATTACAGGGACGAATGGAAAAACTTCAACTGCATATTTTACAGAATCAATCTTCAAAGCTGCAGGAATTAAGACAGCCTTGCTTGGCACCATTGACTACCACTTTGGCAAATTCATCTTGCCAGCCAAAACAACCACACCAGATCAAATTAGACTGCATAATCTTTTTGTGCGCATTGCCGATGCCAAAATAAAACACGTCATTATGGAAGCATCCTCTCAGGGAATGGCACAGCACAGATTGTCAGGACTTACCTTCCATACTGGTGCTTTTACCAACCTGACACAGGATCATCTGGATTATCACCACACCATGGAAAGTTATCTTGAGTCGAAGCTGACGCTGTTCCGGCAGATTGATCCGGAAAGCGGGTGTGCTATCATTAACACGGATCTACCGACGGCAAACCGTGTTGTTGAAGCAACCAATGCTCCAGTGACCAGTTATGGGATCAAGTCGAAGGCCGATCTTATGGCAGGTGACATATCCTCTGATCTAAACGGCGTTTCATTTAATGCTATAACCCCGAAAGGCAAAGTATTCATCAAGCTTTCGATGCTCGGCGATTACAACGTCTATAACGCGCTGGCTTCCATTGGTATTGGACTGCATAACAACTGCTCGTTAAGTCAAATTAAAAAAGGGCTCGAATCAACAGCTGTACCAGGCAGATTCGAATCAGTTAACTGTGGACAAGACTTCGCAGTGATTGTCGATTATGCGCATACGCCGGATGCACTTGAGAATCTGCTTCAAGCGGCAAACCGAATCAAGCGAAACCGCTCAATCTGTGTTTTCGGCTGTGGTGGAGACAGGGACCAGTCAAAACGCTCAATGATGGGCGAAATAGCCTCGAAACTGGCAGATTACAGCATCATTACCTCGGACAATCCGCGAACCGAGGATCCGGATAAAATCCTAGCCGGCATTACCAGCGGAATCACCGACAAAACACGCTATCATCTTATCCCCGATCGAAGAATTGCTATCCGCCATGCAATTGAAATTGCCCGGACTGGGGACCTGGTTGTGATCGCTGGAAAAGGACACGAAGATTACCAAATTATCGGCAAAGAAAAACTGCCGTTTGATGATCGTCAAGTGGCCAGGGAATTCCTTAGAGGGTGTCTAAAAACTCTAAGTTGAGTTCATTGCAAGTGGCCTAAGCATGAGTTGTATCATGGCAATATAAATCATATTTTCA
>JYMV01039824.1_pt1 | contig 17753 bp, 20 predicted proteins | sample 338911 | NCBI WGS metagenome assembly JYMV01 (sample SAMN03354496, study PRJNA234377) | hydrothermal vent metagenome | biome: Deep sea; feature: Hydrothermal plumes at the Eastern Lau Spreading Center, Western Pacific Ocean; material: Seawater | place: Tonga | collected 2009 | depth 2000 m m
TACTGGTTTTCCCGACAAGTTGGTTTTTGAATCTGGCCTCTTTCGATTTTTCTATCTCGGGAAACGTTAAGATGGTAGGGCTTGCCGGTGTATTTGCCTGGATCATTGTTCTGGCATTTATGATTGGAAGCTGGAAATTGCAGGTCTCCACGTTAATCAAGACAGGGCTTCTAGCAGGGGTAATATATATTGTTTTTATTTTTATGGACAATTCAGGGCCGGTTCCGGGATGGAAAAAGCTTTCCATCGCGTTTTACAGGTCCCTGACCGTACATGGTTTCTACCTGTTCACAGCGTTCCTCGCCGTTTTTGTTTTTCTCAGCAAGCTAAAAAATATACCCAGTCTCAATAGATTGTTTGGCATATTTCTGCTGTTCTATCCTCTGGTTCACTTTGCCATTTTTTCCTATTCCTCCCCGAAGTGGGAAAATTTTGGGGAATATGTCAGTGCCACGTTTGTCCACCCTGGCAACTCGGTCAACCTTTCTGATACCCGGGGGGTGATGTCGATGTATCCCCTCCTCCTGTTTTTCATTGCCAGCATTCCCTCTATCCGGAAAGGATTCGACGATGTCTAACAAAAAGTGGGTACAGAGCGTGATCTGGGGAGTGGTTTTTCTTAATCTGGTCGTCATTATTCGGGTTTTCATTATTCCACGTACACATTTTATAACCAGCCATTTTGAGAAAAGCCGGGACGCATTGCGGGAATCTTCGGGGCCAATCGATATGCCCAACCAATACGTTCATACTTATCAGATGATGAATCAGGTTCGGGAAATAGCGGATGAGAATTCAGTGCTACTTCTGCCTACTGATGATTGGGAATTTGGTTCACCTCGTTCTGCGGTGATTCAGACGTTATACCCACGCAAGGTTTACTTTTTAGGAGATCAGGGATTCGACAAAAAACTTTCCCAGGCTTTCCGCTTAAAGGAGGCCTATGTGGTGTTTAATGAGCAGTGGGGTAAAGGATTATGCAAAAATCGGCCAGTGAAGATTTTGGGAGAAAAGAGATTCGGGATTTGCCGAATCGGCGAAAATTAATTGGAGTTAGTGAGTCGTTGGCGAACCCTGCATAGATAAAGGTGGCCCACGTTTGTGCCGATATAGGATGAAAGAGTTTAGGATTGGAGCTAATCCGTTAACCCCTTAGGAAATATCTTGGATTTCTTATGATTTTTGGTTCTGGTTTGCTTGCGCGTGCATTTGGCCCTCAGTTCGCAAACTCTGCGACAAGTTGTGTATATGCCGCAGGGGTTTCAAATTCTAATTGTTCCGATCAGCGTGAGTTTGACCGTGAACAGGATCGACTGATGGTTGCTATGGGCCAACACAGGTCGGCAGAATTGTTTCTGTACTTTGGAACGTGCAGCGCAAATGGTCTGCTCGCATCTACTTCTCCTTATGTGCAACATAAAATCAAAATGGAAAAAATTGTTGAGGAACACCCGCGCTATCTGATTTTGCGGTTGCCGCAAACCGCAGGGAAAACCGAAAACCCCCATACTTTGTTAAATTATATTTTTGCAAGGATTATCAGAAGTGAACGGTTTCAAGTCTGGAAGAATGCGCGACGCAACATAATCGACGTTGATGATGTCGTACGTATAGCTATTGGCCTTGCCTTAGAAGAAGGTGTGCGAAGAGAAAGTATTAATGTCGCAAATTTTTTAGATAGCGCAATGGTCGATATTGTGGAATTGATGGCAAAGGTTGTTGGTAAAAAGGCTATTTACGATTGTTTGGACAGGGGCGATGCATACCCCATTGATACACGGCGCATTCGTGAAGTTGCCCCGCGTTGCGGTGTAATTTTTGGTCCTAAATATTTAGAGATCGTAATTAGAAAGTATTTTGGGAGCGCTGCTCATAATAATGTAATTTCCTAGGGGGTTTCAGGTTGGCAATAAATGGAAATATTATTCCCGTCCAGATGGCAAGAATTACTATTCCTTTATTTTGCAACTGGTTTGCAAGAGAGTGCTTTTTAAAAGCAAGGCGCCGGACGGTTTTGGATCTAAGGCAATTGGAGGGAGAATTCAAGCTGAATGTTTAAATCATTTTTCAAAACCATTTCTCATTTGATCTTCCGACCCAGGCAATTCAATCATAAATGGATTGCGAAACTGGCTCATGAAACGCGCAATAAAAAAATCCTGGAGTTGGGTAGTGGAAAAATTTATAAAGGAGATTATTATTACTCTGTTAAGGATATGTTTGATGCTAGCAACGAATTCATCCAGTCGGATATAAAAAAAGAGTATGGCCATCGAATTGTGGATGCAACATCCATGAAGTTTGAAAATGAATTTGATGTGGTCTTATGCATGAATCTTCTGGAGCACGTATATGATTTCCAGATGGTCATTGACAATATTTATGATGCCTTGGATAAGAATGGCTTGATAGTCATTCTGGTTCCCGCATTTTATCCTCTTCATGATGAGCCTCATGATTACTGGAGATTTACCGAACATTCGCTCAGAAAACTATTAAACCGCTTTTCCCTCACCAGGTTGGAATATTCAGGGATTCGTCAGTACCCCTTTGCTTATTATGTAGAAGCTGTAAAGGATCATTAAAAGCTGCCGATACCCCTAACGTACCTTGCCACATCGAGAGCATAGGATGTTGTAATCCAATCTATTTGGAGTTGAAATAAAGCAGAATTGTAAGCTTATGTTTTTCAGGCAAGGTGTGATAACGTTTGTTTAAAATGAATTGAGGGGGGTTGGTCAGGAAGGTGGTGATGGCTCCAAATCCTTGTCTATGAGCTCATAGATGCTCATATATTGCTTGGCCACGGCTTTCCATCTAAATTTTTTCATAATATGTTGTTTTCCATTTTCTTCCAAATGCTGTTTCAATGCATTATCTTTGCATAATCTGAATATTGCTTTTGTGATTTGCCCGGAGTCTTTCTGGGGAACCATTAGTCCTGTTTTACCATCCTCAATCATGTCTTTGATCCCTCCTACATCCGAAGCAACAATCGCCGTTTTTGAAGCCATAGCTTCTATGAAAGCGGCGGGCTGACCTTCGGTGTCTCCTCCTTGGGCAACGATTGATGGGCCAATAAAAATATCGGCAGTGGCGTAATAACGGCTTAGCTCCAACCGTGATTTTCCTCCCGCGAATATTATGCAATTTTCCAGGCCAAGCTTTTTGATCTGGGATTTGAAATCTGCTTCCTTAGGGCCATACCCTACCAGGACGAGTTTTGTTTTAGGGAATTCATTGAGAATTGCGGGCATTGCATCAATAAGATACTTAAACCCTTTTTTTTCGGCAAAACGGCCTACGGCAAGAAGAAAGAGGTCAGTGATTTTTAAATCGGTTTTGAGTTGAGGGTCAAATTTATTTTCGTTGAAAAAATTCTCATCAACTCCAACAGGGATATATTGAAGTTTCGTGGTTGGGGACAATAATTTTAAATGCTCTATAAGGTCATGACTATTGGCAGTGCACAGGTAGGAATGTTTTAGAATTAGATTTTTTAAACTCCGAAACCCCGGTATATCCCGGAACGCAAATACATCGCCTCCCAATGCCGTCAAAAGATAGGGGATATTAAACATCTTATACATTATCAGGGCAAAAAAACCTTGGGGGATAATCCAGTTACAATGGATGAAGTTGATTTTGTGTTTGCGTACGGTTTTTAGAATAGCTAAAAATTGAAAGACCAGAAAAAAAGGCAACTGCAAGCGAGCTAACCAGCTAGACTTGAGGTTTGGCAGTATTCCGCCCTCATAACACAGGTGCTGAAGCTTGGTGGGAAAAAAATAGGGGAAGCGAATAATACGGACCCCGTCCATCTCTTCTGAATATTTAGCTCCGCCGGAATGGGGAACCAGAACCCAAGTCTCCACTTTTTGGGCGAGTTGCCGGTTGAGGTCAAATACGAAATGGGGTGTCGAATCATTTTCCCATCTCGGGTAGGTGGTGGCTAAAACCAACACGCGCAAATGTTTTAAAGATTTATTCAAATCTGGCATTGGGAAAAAAATCAAGCATTAGGTGAAGCGAGTAAGGTTATTTATCTTTTTCAAGTTCACCCTTTTTGATTCTTACTTGAATATCTTCCAGAAGTTGCCGGTTCACGGCAATGAGTTCAGCGGAAATTCCCATCATAATAATTTGAAATCCGACAATAAGTAGAATGGCGGAAAGGATCAGCGACTGTATATGTCCTTCGGTGCGTCCCTGTAAAAAGAAAAAGAGGTACCTGCAACCAATGGCGAAGCCCAGCAGGAAAGCGGTGCCCCCGGCAATGGTGAAAAGTTTCAAGGGGCGGTACATGGAATAAACTTTTAGCATGGTGACCAGGGAACGACGCAAATAAATCTGGATGCTGGGAAACAACCTCGACTCCCGCAGTTTTTTGTTGGTTCGGACCGGGATATGCTCAATAGCCAGGTTCTTTTTCCCTGCGCTGATTATGGTTTCAATGGTGTAGGTAAAGTCGGAGACGACATTCATTTGGAGCGCGGCCTCCCTGCTGTACTGTAGGCGCGAAACCCGCTAGTTGCATCGGGGATCGTCGTTCCGGAAAGTTGCCCCACGACCCAACTACCGAATTTCTGTAAAAAAATTTTAATCGGTGAAAAGTGGCGAACGGTTTCGACCTGGCGGTTGCCGATCACGATATCGGCCTTCTTATCCAGGACAGGCTGTATGAGTTTGGCAATATCCCCGCCAAAATACTGGTTGTCGGCATCGGTGTTGACGATAATATCTGCTCCCAGCTTAAGGGCATGGTTCATGCCATAAATGAACGCTTTTGCCAGACCCTTGTTATTGGTGAATTTTAAAATGTGATTGACGTTGTGTTTTTGGGCGACCTCCACTGTCTTATCAGTACTGCCGTCATCAATCACAAGCGTTTCAATGCAGTCAATGCCGTCAATTTTCTCGGGCAGATCCTTGAGCGTGATGGGGAGAGTGGCCTCTTCATTCAGGCAGGGAATTTGAATAATAAGTTTCACGATGAATTAGGATGGGCCCTGTTTTTCGGCGACTCGCCGGTAAATGTGGACTCTCTCGGACGAGATAGGCGATCGAAACCGGTGTATTTGAATATCGTAAGAATTGTTGATTCGTTTAACTGGAGCGTTTAGAACAATTTTCTCATAATTATGGGCGGAAAAAATAGTATTGAGCTTTTCCTTTAGATTTAGAACAACTTCGTTTGGATGGGAATTTCTCTGGTTCCCCCTTAGAACAATCCAGTCAGGTCGACTTCGGAAATCCAAGTCCTTGTCATGGATCATCTTCAGCCCTGTCAGCAAAGCCAAAGTTTCCGATTCATTATCAATATAGCATGTTTCCCCTTTTTTCCCATGCGTTTCGAAAAATCGTACCAATTCATCCAGCGGTCCCTGGTATCGATGCGTCAATTCCTGCCAGTACAGATAAAATACGGACTTTAAGTTTGTTTCCCTCAAGAAGGTCTTGGTGGCATTTAGGCTGTAAGCAGTCATCGCAAAATTCTCGGGATAACGGGTGGCAATTTGTTTTAAGGGAAGAAGGGGACCCACGTGAATGAGATTGGTAAAAATTAGAACCAGCAGGAGAGCGGATTGCCGAGCAACAGATTTCTCAAATAAATAAAACACCACCATGGCCAGAAGAACAAAAGACATGGGAATGCAAGCTGAGATATATTGCATGAGTGGAATCGAGTGCAGGGAAGCGGTGATGAGAACCGAAATGGAACAAAATAACAAGAGGGAAACCTGAAACCGCAGGTTCTTTAAGGATGAAATCAATAATAACGGCGCCAGAATAAATGGAAAAATATAATTATTGACTTGGAACAAGAATGCGAAGAAATGTTTGGGAAAACGCCACCATGACGTATCAATCAATGGACTGGCAGAAGTATAAAATTCGGATAGTTTGCTCACCAAAACAGGAATAGTTGCCAGCCATGGAAGGCAGAGCACAGCTGTAATAATTGCCGACCCCTTTACTTTGGCCAGGTTGCTGTTTGTGACACGGCTCCTGTAGACACACAGGTGGATCAGCATTCCCATTATTACTCCGGCGAATTCAACGTACATGGTGTGAAAATAAATGATCGATACTACGGTAAGGGGTACGGGATTCCATTTTGCTTTGTCAAAAATGGTGATATAGAATCTCAGCAAAAGCGGAGTCAGCAGTATAGGAATGGCAACGTATCGCGCAGTGCGGAAATAGAGCAGGGTGGGAACAGAGGTTGCGAGTAACAGGCATGCGAAGAAGGCGACGGTTTTCCGGTTGGTCCATCGTAAAGTGAAACTGTAAAGGGTCCAAACTGAAAGCACTCCTAGAATCGCAAAGGGAAGCCTGGCCGAAAAGGTGTTCTGGCCAAATAGCTGGAGCGAGATGGATTGAAGGTAATAAGGAACCCAGGTCCGATACAGAAAGATGCCGTCAAAAGCATCTCCCTCGGGCATCGTGTAGTGGGTTCCATCGGAATGTTTTGGATAGCCATATTTAAGAATTGTGGTGGATATAAAGGTGTCAGCGCCTTCATCCACCTGTAACACGGTGTCGTCCAATCCTGTGAAAACCAGAAGGAATGAAAAAGGAATGAGAAAAATTAAGGCAAAATGGGTTTTCAGGAAATTTTGGATGAGGGCCACTTTTGCAAACCGTTGAATATATCCGGTCGGATCTTCTTTATTATACTCGAGAGGGTAGCGCGCCTGATATAAAAGTTTGGTTGCAGTGGATATTTGATCTTTCATAGCTGGATGATAATGCGGTTAGTTCCAAGTAATCCCTATGGTATGATCTTTTTTACTTATTAAGATTTATCGGCATTTGAGAATTTGATATTAGCCTTAATTGGGTTGTGAAATGGAGAGTCCTGACATTTCAGTGGTTGTATTAGCCTATCGAAGCGCTTCCACGATTGAAGGGTTTGTGGCCTCCCTGGTTACTTCTCTGGAAGAGGAGAAGATAGACTGGGAGATCATTCTTGTTGGTAATTATATTGAGGGAGCGGATGATCAGACGCCAGAAGTGGTTCAGAGAATTTCAGACAGGAATCCGCGTATAAAAGCGGTGGTTCACGTTAAAGAAGGAATGATGGGATGGGATATGAAATCCGGCTTCCAGGCCGCAACTGGAAACAAACTAGCGGTTATTGACGGGGATGGGCAAATGCCCTGCACAGATGTAATCCGTGTTTATAACCTCATGATTGAGAAGGAATACGACCTGGTTAAAACGGTTCGAATTAAAAGAAGTGATGGTTATTACCGAATGTTTATATCTACAGTTTATAATCTGTTGTTTAAAATAATGTTTCCGGGAATCAGTGCCCGGGATATGAATTCTAAGCCTAAAATAATAACGCGGGAACTGTACCAGAAGATGAACCTGGAATCTGACGGTTGGTTTGTTGATGCTGAAATTATGATAAGAGCCCGGCGCCTGAAAATTGAAATTGGAGAAATAGAAACTGCTTTTCACAGTATTGACACGCGTCCTTCTTTTGTAAAACCTCTCGCCATTTTGGAATTTTTGGCAAACCTGATCTGGTATCGCATAAAAGAATTTGGGGCGAAATAAATCCCTGAACTGGAATATGCTTGAATGAAAATTTTAATCACAGGGGCATCAAGTATTTTGGCCTCCAGATTGGTGGCCTTGCTACTCGAAAGCGGTAAATTCTCATTACGTCTTCTGGAGCATCGTTCGGTAGCCAGCATTGAATCGTGCGAAACTATTTCCGGGGACATTACTGACCCGGAATCTTTGGACCGTGCATGCCAGGGGATGGATGGGGTCCTGCATTTGGCGGCTCTGACGCATTCCTGTAACAATGCTGAATATTTCAGGGTGAATCGAGAGGGGACTCAAAATCTTATAAACGCCTGCAAGAGGAAGAATGTAAGAAGATTTGTTTTCATCAGTTCCGTGGCTGCCAGCGAAGATGGAGGAGCCTATGGCTTGAGCAAGCTGGAGTCAGAGGACCGGGTTTGCGAATCGGGGCTTCAATGGATTATTTTAAGACCCTCAGAAGTCTATGGACCTCAAATGAAAGAAGGAATTGGCGAACTGATTTCATGGGTCAAGAATTTAAAATTTATTCCTGTTGTCGGAGATGGTTCTTACTGCATGAGCCCGGTTTATATTGATGATGTGGTGGAGGCAATAGCACAGATAGTGATGAATCCAGATTTGATAAACCAAAAATTAAATTTATGCGGCCCGGAAATAATTCCATTTAGGGAAGTAATAGATCGATTATCACGATTTTTGGAAGTTCGCAGGAATAAGATATTTATTCCCATCTGGATTGCCAAGTTGGGGGTGTCGCTGGCTTCATTAATGAAACTCGGTTCTTTTACCCCCGATCAAATTCCCCGCTTATTATGCAGGAAGGATCAAGATATTAGCCAGACCGCAACATTAATTTCTTATTGTCCCCGAAAATTGGAGGAGGGCTTGAGAGAGTATTTGTAGGAAAAGCTTTCCGGGTTATCACATTTTTTCCCCAGTGATCACGAATTGGCCATCTAGCGGAAACCAGCCTGAATAATGATCGAACGCTTTGGACATGAAAAAATATCATAAGGAGTTATAAAGGCTAACATATTGGTTCATGATATTTTCCCAGTCAAATTTTTCCTTGATAAGGTTTTTAATTTGAATTCCCATTTGTTTTCTTAAATTGTCGTCCTGCAATAAATGAATACGGTCGCTCATTGCTATTGGATCGTCAGATGTCAAGTAACCGGTTTCTCCTTCAATAACGATATCCCGAGCTACACCTACCGGAGTAGCAATTATCGGCAGGCCGTGAGCCCCTGCCTCGATGAGCGGTTGTCCAAAATTTTCGAATTTTGAAGGATATACGAACAGATCCGCCATTTCGTAATAAGTCTTCAATTCTTCCTGGGGTTTCCTTCCCGTAAAAGTTACTTTGCTATTTAAGTTGAGTCTCTGCGTTAGGGCTTTTAATTCTTTTAGGTAACCCGACCGAGTTACACTACTGGTTTTCTCTTCCCCCCCAGCGATGGTTAAATGAAAGGGAAAGGTTAATTTTTCAACTGCCCGCAATAGTAGTTCGAGGTGCCGGACCCTTGCGATTCGACCGACAAATAGAAGTTGCAGGGTGTTGTTGGCTGCTTTCTCCTTAATAGTCTTGTCTACCTTTACACCCATGGGAATGATGCGAATTTTATCTTTAGAGATTCCAAATTCCAAAGCGTCTTCATATTCAAATTTTGAGGAAACGATGATGGCCTGGGCTCTTTTTGCAGAGGTCTTTAAAGTCACCCAGTCGTAAATATGATAAGGAATCCGCTGGAAAAAAGAGGGGAGATAGTTTTTAAAGCCGAGAAGGGAGCCGTGGGTATTTAAGATGAAAGGTTTATTCTTTAAGAACGCAAAAAAAAACCGCTATCAGTTTGAAAATTACGGTAATTATGGCTGTGTAAAATATCAAAATTTTTAAAATAAGGGAGCATGCCTGCGCTCACGCAGTAGCGCATAATTTTAAATTGGTGAGGAAACCTGAACACGGATACCCGCTCATATTTTTCATGATGAGCAAGGCTAGGGTCAACATCGGAGTAAGTGGTAAAAACAGGGGAGTGAATGCCTCTTTCTTCAAGGCGGTTGGAGATTTGAAAAGCCTGATTGGTTGGGCCGCAAATATAGGGCAAAAAAGTTTCTATAGTACGTAAGATTTTCAAATCTGCTCCAAACTGGAAGTGCCGGTTTGCCAGGGAGGTTGGTGGATTTTCCTTTCCAGTACTTTCTTTTCGTGATCCAATATCCCGACATGTTGCGTCAGGGTGCGCACTTGTTTGGTCAATGCGGAAATGCGAATAGAAAAATGCAGGCAAATGACCATGAGGAATAAGAGCCCGAAAAAGAATAACGTGGAGGTAAATAAAGTGGCTCCAACTAGCCCCGAAACCCACTTTAAAGCACCTTCTGAAACAGAAAGGATAAGCATTAAAGTTCCCGTGATCAGCCAGCCCATTGAGTATTCTTCGCTCAAATGCTTTCTTCGGACTAATTCAAAAACATATGAGACCAGAAATACGCATATCAAGATGGAGATTATTTGAATTCGGGGGGGCATGGGTTACCTCTTTGGAGATTTTCTTAAAAGGGTTACAAAAATTGAAAGAAACATTTTAAAAACATAGTAAATCGTTTTGTGCCCGTGATGCATGGATTCTTTTTCTGGGCTGGCGTGCATGGTTACCGGGACCTCTTTTATTTTAAATCCACAACGCTTCATCAAAATGATAAAGTCCGCATCCGGATAGTCTGGGGGATAGTTGTCGCTTGCGGCAAATTGAATGGCCCGTCCCTTCAATGCCTGAAACCCTGAAGTAGGGTCGGTTACCTTTTGTCCGCAAATAAGAGAAGCGATATTACCAAATAACAACATTCCCGCATGGCGGGCCAAGGAGGTTTTATAGGAGGCCGCGCTCAAAAAACGGGAACCAATCACCACATCGCAGTTTTCCTTTTGGATTTCTTCGAGCAAGTCTTTTATGTTTTCCGGGTCATGCTGACCATCGGAATCCATTTGTACCACGATGGAAAAATTATTTTTTATTGCATATAAAAATCCCGTTTGCAGTGCGACTCCATAGCCTGAATTGTAAGGCAGGGAAATGACTTCTGCGTTGTGTTCCAGGGCAATTTTTTCTGTATTGTCTGAAGAACCATCATTGATCACCAATATGGGAAATCCTGGCGACTGTTTTTGGATGCCCTCAAGAACTGAGCCTATATTTTTTTCTTCATTATAGGCTGGAATGATGATCAGGATTTTAGGTTGTTTGGTCAAGGGCTCCTGAGACGAAAAGGTTTCTGCTGTATCATCTTCCTGGATAACCACCGATGTTTTTTGTGATTGTGTCTGGGATTTGAAAGTCTGGTAACTAAGGGTTTCCATTTGCCGGGGATCTTTCAAGTAGACACGCAATGAAAAATCATCTTTGAGCCAGCCAGAGGCCTTCGGGATCTTTTGTAACTATTATACAAAATTAATTCACGAACCAGGGCCGAACCATTTAATAATGGGGTTCACAAGTTATAAAACGGTTTTTAGGGAAATAAACTTGACCCAGAATCCAAGTATATTTTATATGAAATGTAACTCATTGTAAACAATTGGGTTGATGGTTTCTGGCGATCCTGAAATTTCTTGAAAGTTCAGGTAGGAGGGTTCTGCGGGTTCAACAGCTTGAGGGAGTCACGAATGCGTGCTGAAAGTACCCGTAAGAGGGGCATAAGGGCTTCTGGATTGGTCATTTCCATGGAGTGAAAACATTCTTGGGTAATCAACGATACTTTGCTTTTTTCCATGGCGGTAACGGTTGCCGATCGGGGTTGGTTGTCAATAATTCCCATTTCCCCGAAAATATCTTTTTCCTTGAGAATGCCTATGACCTGCTTTTGTCCATTACATAGCCTGGATACTTCAAATTTTCCTTTCTCAACGAGATAAGCGGAATCACTTGGACTACCTGCCTCGAAGACCACTTCCCCGGATTCAAAGTATAGAGTTTTCATATTTCTATTCTCCTTTTATGTCGTAATAATCAGATACCGTGGTTTTAATTGGCAAACTGCCTTTTTTCGAGGGCTTTGCCCTGTTCAAATTGGTTATTGTGGTTCTCAGTCTTTCCGTTAACGATTTAATCAAGCTGACCATGAAATGCGGATCGAATTTTTTCAGGTAATCGAACCGGGATCTTTCAATGATTATGCATCGGGTACTTTCCAGAGCGATAGCCGTTGCGGACCGGGGATATTTATCGATCAGGCTCATTTCCCCAAACAGATCCTTTTTACTCAGTTTGCGGACAAGAAACCGATTGCCCGAGGAATCTTCTCTGTAGATCCCGACTTTTCCGGATTCAATGATATAGGCGCAATTGCTGGACTGGCCTTCCAGAAAGATAATTTCATCTTTATTAAAAGTTATAAAGTAGTTATTCATGATGACCTAACCTTTCCCCGAGGGTATTACCGACGGGTCGCTGCGCCGGGCTTTCGGACCTTTCAGTTTATCCTTCAATAATTTTGTGGTTTGGCGTAATCGTTGCGACAAAACCCCCAGCAGAGGACCTAGTGTCAAAGGTTCGTTCTCCATTAAATAGTGAAGCGTCTTTGGGGTGATGACTGATAACTGGGAGTCTTCAAGAGCAAATGCGGTAGCGGTGCGAACTTCCTCATCGATCAAGGCCATTTTTCCGAAAATGGCATTCGTACTCAATATAGCCAAATGAATATTTTTTTCCGCTATAATCGCGATCCTTCCCTCGTCAATCATGTAGGCGCAATCGCCCGGACTGCCTTCGGTGAAGATCAAATCATATTTTCTGTAATGGACCTTTTTCATGGAAACTCACCGTCCTTTTGTTAAATAAAATTTTTTTCCTTATTCAAAGCCATTAAATTGCGTGACGTCTGTCTGTGCCAGGAAGTTTGTATCCCAGCTTCAGAAATTTCATCGTTTCCCTCAATCTGTTAATCAGAATTTTCAGGATGGGCAACAGAGCTTCCGGATTTTCCTGAACCATGTTGTCAAAGGTTTTAGGGGTCAAGACATAAACCACCGAATCTTCCCGGGCCCGTGCTGTGGCAGAGCGCGGTTGACCGTCAATCAGGCCCATCTCTCCAAAAATTTCGTTCTCGCCTAGAATTCCCAACACTTTCTGTCCGCTAGCTGTATTTTCAAGAATTTCTATGGAACCCAAACTGATTATATAAGCGTCACCGCTTGGATTACCTTCATGGAAAACGACTTCTCCCTTATTAAATTTTTTTCTTAGACTCATCTTTTTCACCTGAACTTATCTAATTGTTGATCTGCACTTCTAATACTATATAAGCAATATACAGGCCAAAAATAGTTAACAATGGACTCTTTTTGTTTAATATATATAAATAAAGAGTTTATGGCGTGTTAAAATATTCTAATATCTTATAAATCTTTAATAATAGATAAAATTTACAATTTAAGACGAATAATGTATGAATTTTTATAAATTTAAGAGGGCTAAAACTGATTGATGGCTTCAATTAATTGATTAAGCCTGCCAAATGAAGATTTATCAAAATAAAAGGATAAGCGGGGAAGTTCGGGAAATTCATTATTCCGTAGTTCCTGCTTATGGGGTGGGGTGGGTTGCAGGGAGCCTTTCACAATAATATCCTGAAATTCTGTATTTAATCCTTTAACAAAATCAGGAGAAAGGGGGTTGGTGAGCCTCAGCACGGTCAGATCTCCGACATAGCGAAGGGAGTGAAAAACTTTATAATAGTTGAGAATCCGTTCTATGGCTTCCTGGGCCGAACGGGCTCTGTATACAAGGCTCAAATCATTTTTGGAGGCGAACCCCTGTTCAACTATAACTGAGCCTATAAAGTCCATCCAACGATCCCAGTAATTGTCATCTTTATGATCCAGGAGGACAATGGGGCGGGGCATGCACTTCCCAGTTTGAAACAGGGTGAGGTTCTCGAATCCCTCGTCCAGAGTTCCAAATCCTCCTGGCAAGAGGACGGTAGCAGAGGATTCCTTGATAAACATAAGTTTGCGGGTAAAAAAATACTTGAATTTCATAAGGTGGGGGTCGTTATCAATATATGGATTGGGCGATTGCTCCGAAGGCAGTTTGATATTTAGCCCGAAGCTTTTTTCCCGCCCCGCGCCTCGGTTTGCCGCCTCCATAATTCCTCCTCCCGCCCCGGTTATGACCTGAAAATCCTGGTGGACCAACCCTTGTGCAAGCTCCATCGCCAGTTTATAATTGGGATGGGAATCGCTAACTCTGCTGGAACCAAAAACCGCGACCTTGCGCTTGCCACGAAACGGCAAAAACAGGGTTAAGGACTCACGCAGTTCTCGCAATGTTTTATGGATCAGCTTGTGATCAGCAAAATCCGGATTTTCCCTTCCTATAAGCGCAAGGTCGGTAAACATTTTCTCAAACATTCCCGTTTTGGCACCAGGACCCATCAGTTGTGAAAGTTCCCGGATCAAAGCCTCAACGCGGGGATGATTGAGATTCCTGCTTTTATCATTCATATTTGTCCTTTAATGAGGTACGGAAAAAATTTTTGCTATTCTCCAAACAGGAGGCGGCAGTTTAAAAGTATCTTGCAGATTCTAAAACAAAAAATAGTGGAAGCAAATATTTTCATACCCCGAGCAGAATTGCTACAATCAGCTGCTAGCCGCAGGGGCAACGTGCAATGGTTCGTAAAAGCCAAGAGAATGTTTGCCCGCAAAATAAATATAGGCCAATATCCACTGGGCGAGGCCCGGGGCTAGGGCTCCTTCGCAGGGGTTACAACGGGGCAAAAACTCGTTGAGCCGAGAGACCCGTTTGTCAGCCAATTAAAGTTATTGCTAGTCGGCCCCACGCCGGGTGGTGGAAGGAATTTATTATGAACGATAAGGTACTTATTATTGCTATTTTCAGCCTACTGGGGATCGGTATTCTCTCCGTACTTTACATCGCTGTGCCGTGGTTAGTGAATTACGCCCTGCCAAACTGGAGGGATTCGCTTCTGGATAGTGGGATTGTAATGATAGCCATAGGTCTTTTTGTATATGGATTTTATATGAATACCAGAATGCATTGAGTAAACGGATTTCCTGCCATGGACGAGAAAAAACTGATATTCATACTTGCCGGAATTCTGATTTTTGGTTTTTTCTCCCTGTTTTATCTTATTGTTCCCTGGTTCAACTGGGGACGCCCTTCGGACTGGGGACCAGTGGCCATCGATAACCTCCTTATGGGCCTGATTGGTGCCGCGATTGCTTATGGAATTTATATAGGGTCAAAAACCATGTAGAGAAATATTAGAGCATTTCGAAATATTGCTTTTGTCCATGAGCCCCTTAGCAGGGGAGGCCAATAGCAAGGGCTTTTTGGGCCGAGATAACTCTTTGCCGACCAGAAAAAGTGATTGCTCATTGGCCCCACGCCGAGTGGCCCTTATAAAATAAGGGCCTGCGAGTTGCCGTAGAGAAAATAACCGAATTAGTTTGCCAAATCCCACCTATGCCTCAAAGCGCTTGATCCTGAAAAGGATTAAAGAGAATATTCCCAGGCAAATCAGCGTTCCCAGGCAACCCAATAATACTTCCTCTAAGTAGAACGTTACACCGAGATTAAAGATCAGCACTCCAAAGTACAATCCTGGACCCAGTAAAGCCGGGTGTTGATATTGAGGAGTGAAAGGAATTTTCGAATCCAGCCAACGATCCAGTACGGCAAAACATGACAAGGTCAGTCCCGCTATAAAGAACCAGCCCGCGAAATTAGTCAGTGGAATGTGGAAATATTCTCCTTCCTCCCTGTAAAAATATATTTTCCCAAGAAACCAGCGATCTCCCAAAAAGGCGACTGGGTCAATAATAACATCCATCAGCATGCAAAGGACGGAAGCTGAGGCAATGACACGGAAGGAATGTTTGAGGGACTGGATATCTCCCAGGCGGATATCCCATCCCTTTTTTATAAGAGGGGCCCAGAGCAAAAGGCTAACAGTATAACTGACATAAATCAAAAACGAGAACGACAGCGAATCCATGAACGGCACATTGCTGACCCACAATTCCTGGTTGCGGGTGGTTTCAATATAGGTGTAAAACCCAAACGGAAATCCGTTTCGGGTCGAAGAGTATTCGCAGAGAAAAGCCAGCAGATAGGCCAGCACGGTAAATAAAAGAGACCGGACCGCTCCCATATTGAGAATGGCAACCGCCAGGTAAAACGCGAGAAAAATGAATACATAGGGCCGCAGGATAACAGTGCCCCATAAAAGAGAAATGGTTTCCATTCGCTCAGCTTAAAACAGGGTTTTCTTTAAACCAGCGCACAGCTTGTCCCAGGGCATTTTCGACCGGGTTTTGCGGCAGACCCAGTTCCCGGATGGCTTTCGAGGGATCGAAATACATAAAATATTTTGCCATCTTCACTCCCGCAAGAGGAACCGAAGGCGGCTGGTGGGTAATATTGTCTGATGCCCATTCGCAAGCCAGTCCGGCGGTGTAGGCGACCCAGTAAGGCAATTTTATCCGCGGCGCTTTGAGTCCGGTTAAAGTTTCCAGGGCCAGAAGGATATCTTTCAGGGACATATTTTTGTTGCCGAGGATATACCGTTCACCGGGTCGGCCTTTTTCTTCCGCCAGAATGTGCCCGCGGGCGCAATCGGTAACGTCAATCAGGTTGAGTCCCGTATCAATGTATGCGGGCATCTTCCGGTTCAGGAAATCTAGAATAATTTTCCCTGTAGGGGTGGGCTTGATATCCCGGGGGCCGATCGGGGTGCTTGGGTTAACAATGATTACCGGAAGTCCCCGGCCAAACAATTCATGGGCCACCTGCTCCGCTTCATATTTCGACAATTTATAGTCATTGCAAAGCGTCGCGGGGTTCATGGGCTGGTTTTCATTTGCAGGAGTGCCATCCTCTGAAAGACCGATACAACCCACAGTGCTGGTATAAACGATTTTCTCGACACCCATTTCCAATGCGGATTCAAGAATGTTCCGGGTTCCCTGGACATTGATGTCATAGATCAGTTTTTTGTCCTGGCTCCAAAGGCTGTAGTACGCCGCGGTGTGGTAGAGGGTATGGCACCCCGCCAGAGCGGATTTTAAGGAATCCCGATCCCGTAAATCCCCATGTGCCAGCTCGCAATCGAGCTCATCGATATTGCGCGTGTCCGAGTTTTTACGAACCAGAAGTTTGAGGGTTCGTCCCTCTTTAAGTAATTCCCGGGCGAGTGCGGAACCCAGAAACCCAGTGGCTCCCGTAACCAGAGTGGTCATGTTTATTTCATGTGGAAGATTAAATGTGATTTTTCCCGGCCTTCATGCCCCGTGGTATTTTACCTTTAATTTCGTGCCCCGCAGGGGTGGCAAGGTTAAAAGCTAAGGAAGAATACCACACGCCCCTTGTCAGGGGGGAATCTGATCGTCCCCCTGCGTGATGTCCTCTTCATTAGCCTTCATGCCTCGGAGGAGTAATAAGGGGGATTGAGGGGGTTGCGGTTAAATGAAGATCTGGATTTCAGCCTTTTCCCCCAGACCTTCTACGTATGTTTCGAAGAGAGTCCGGGTTTTCATTTTTAGCAGAAGGTTCATGATATCCGTTTTAGTATCTGCAAACGGCATTAAGGTGCTGGGAATAATTTCGTCCAGCTTCAGAATATGATATCCGAACTGGCTTTGGATGATGCCGCTGGTTTCCCCTTCATGTAGCCTGACCATTTCCTCGCCGATTTCAGGAATGGTGCTGTCCGGATGGAGGTCCCCCAGCCGTCCACCTTCATTCCTGGAGGCTTCATCTTCTGAAAAACGCTTTGCCAATTGCGCGAAATCTTCACTTGCCTTAATTTTTTTAAGGATAGAACTTATCTTTTCCTTGGCCTCTTCATTGATCATCCTGGTGAGGCGTTTTGCATTCATTCGGCTGGCTTCATCTTCGGCATCTCCGGAAGGCTTGATGGTCGCTATATGAATATGACTCACCCGATACAAGACCGGTTTGGCGAACCGGGCTTTGTTATCTTCGTAATATTGTTTAGTTTCTTCATCGCTGACCTCGACCTTCGGGGCAATTTCCCGGCGCATCAATTCATCCTCGAGTAAGGTTCTGTATATTTTTTCTTTTAAGGCCACAATGCTCAAATGCTGAAAGGCCAGGGAGGTCAGAAATCTCGCATGGCTGGGGAAATGGCCTTCAACATTTTTG
>JYMV01047633.1_pt1 | contig 17747 bp, 20 predicted proteins | sample 338911 | NCBI WGS metagenome assembly JYMV01 (sample SAMN03354496, study PRJNA234377) | hydrothermal vent metagenome | biome: Deep sea; feature: Hydrothermal plumes at the Eastern Lau Spreading Center, Western Pacific Ocean; material: Seawater | place: Tonga | collected 2009 | depth 2000 m m
TGTAATTGAAAATGTATTGCGTATTGTACATGGAGCTCACATTGAAGTAGGTTTTGTGCCATGCTATGTGTTGTGATTAATAACAGCATAAATACTTATAGTTCATTATGGTATATTGAAAAATCTTTATTAACTATTGGAGACAATAATGACTTTATCTTTAGTGTTTAGAATTCAAGCGGTTGTTTTCGCATTTTTCGGTGCGCTTATGTTACTTGCACCAGCCACTATGATGGAGAGTTTTGGTGTTGAATCATCAGCAACGATGGCTGGTGTTCTGCAAAATATGTCAGTTATGGTTTTGGGTGTGGCTTATCTAAGTTGGCAGATGCCTACTTGGGCGGGCGATAATATTAAGACTGTGGGCATGTTCTTTGCCATTTTTCACGTGGCTTTTATGGTAATAGCGTTTTATCATATGTCTATTGGTTTGTTTCCATTCGATGCAGCAAACATCGGAGGCGCAGTGCCTGATGCGGTGCTAGCGATTTTACTTTTCTGGAAATCTCGCGCTGACGCTTAAGAAAGGTAAATCAGCTTTGTACTAGCCGATTAAGAGTCTTAGGGTTTTGAATAAATCACTCGGCAGAAGACTTCTTTGTCGACCCTTGGCCGCCATATCAGCCGCTTCTGCGTGTAAACAAGTAGCCAGCGCAAGGCAGTGATTTTGGTTTACACCTTGCGCTAATAAGCCACCAATAATACCGCTAAGTACATCGCCCATACCGCCTGTTGCCATTCCTGGATTGCCTGCAGTGCAAACACCGATTGTTGAATTAGACGAGACACAAACTAAAGAGCCTGTGCCTTTTAGCAGAACCTGAGCATGGTACTTTTTGGATATCTTTTTGACAGCGGAAAATCGGTCTTTTTGAATTTGTACGGTCTCCACATTAAGCAATCTTGCCGCCTCTTTGGGATGTGGGGTAAGTATATAGGGGTGATTCATAGTATTTAATTGGATCTGGTCACGAGCAACAAGATTGAGCGCATCGGCATCTAAAATACTTGGAATATCAGCTTTTAAAGCACAATTCAGCATTTTCCTCGACCAGAGTGATTGCCCTAATCCAGGACCAATAATAAGTACACTGGCTTTTTTTAATAGAGTTTGCAGAGACTCGCTTGAGTCAACAGCATGTGCCATAATTTCAGGTCGTCTGGCCACAATTACACTGATGTGTTCTTGACGTGTGGCAACACTCACCAGTCCTGCGCCAGTTCTAAGTGCGGCTTCGGCTGCTAATAGGCTTGCACCAGCATATCCATAATCTCCACCAACAACTATGACATGGCCATAGTCGTTTTTGTGGGAACTGGACTGTCTAGGCTTTAAATGCCTTAGAAGTGAAGTTAGTTGCAGTTTTATTGCTACTGGCTTGATTTCATCAAAGATGGTGGATTTTGCTGCTAAGTCTTGGTAGACAATTTTGCCGCAGTAATCTGGCCCATGATTTGTGAACAATCCTTGCTTAAGTCCAATAAAACAAATCGTTGTTTGCGCCTTAACACATATATTCTCAACATCACCTGTATCGGCATTTAGGCCAGAGGGTAGGTCAACAGCAACAACTGCTAGATTGCTGTTGTTGATTAACTCAATGGCATCACAGTAGGCGCGCCTCACTGAGCCTTTTAAGCCAGTACCTAGGAGAGCGTCAACGATGACACAATCTTCCAACACCATCTCTGGCGAGAAATCGGCCATTGGAACGCCTGCTTCATTGGCAATTTCATAGGCACGCTTGGCATCACCTTTTAATTGCCGAGGTTGTGTGAGATGTATTAATTGGACCGAAATGCCTTTTTCTTGCGCAAGCGTTGCAATAACGTAGCCATCGCCACCATTGTTCCCTGAGCCGCAAAAAACCGTGATGGCATGTTTGCGATAGTGCTGGAGAATGTGTTTGAAAACCGCCATACCAGCGCGTTGCATCAGTTGTAAGCTGCTGATATTGTCTCTATCAATTACTAGTCTATCCAATGTGCGCACTTGATCGCAGTTATAAAGATAATTGTCCTGCTTTTTGGCCATGCTCGTGCAACTTGTATGCTTGTGTTCTCGCCTCCAGATACCATGGTAGCATAATTTGCGGTAAGGCGCTAAGTGGGTATGTATTTAGATACTCTCCCTCACACATGAAACGAAATTTGGACTTTTATCCTTACTAGATTTATACTAGGTTTGGATTGATACTGAAATTATAAGACTCGAATGGAACAAGCTAAAATCGTACAAAACTTTGGACGCAATTTACGCTTCAAGCCATCACATGTTTACTCTCCAATCAATAAAGATGAGTTGATTGATATTCTTGAAAAGCATAAAAGAGGCAAAATTCGAGTTGTTGCTTCAAAGCACTCATGGAGTGGCTTGATTGAAACAGAAGGCGTGCTAATCGATATGAGTCATTTCGACTATGTCAAGATTCAGGAAAAGAATCATGAAACTAGCGTTACTGTAGGTGCTGGTTGTAAAGTTAAAAAGTTGTTAGCAGATCTAAACCAAAAAGGACTAACCATACCCTCAGTTGGTTTAATTGCTCAGCAAACGATTGCTGGTGCAACTGCTACAGGCACTCATGGTTCTGGAAAACATAGTCTTTCACACTATATCGAGTCAGTACAATTAGCTTGTTTCGACGAGAATGGTAAATCTGCGAAGATTGTAAATATTACTGAAGGTGTGGCACTTCAGGCGGCAAGATGTTCTCTTGGCTGTCTTGGGGTTGTTGTTGAGATGACACTACCTTGTATTCCGCAATATTTTGTTCAAGAGAAAGCCACATTTTGTGAAACAATCGAAGAGGTGCTAATATTGGAGAAGAAAGCGCCCTTGCAGCAGTTTTATTTAATGCCGCACTCTTGGAAATTTTTTGCCCAAGAGCGACTTGTTTCTCTTGAGCTACGGCGTCGAGGGTTTGCTGCTATTTATCGTATATATTGGTTTCTTGTTATCGATCTTGGTATGCATTTGGTGATGAAGTTGCTTGTATCAATTCTGCGAAGCAGACGATTAGTGCACATCTTTTTTCGTTCCATTGTTCCTGCTCTTGTATTTCATAATTGGCTAGTGACTGATCGAAGTGACCGTGCTCTAGTTATGAAGCATGAATTGTTTAGGCATTTAGAGCTTGAGGCTTTTGTCGTTCGATCTCATGTAGTTGAAGCAGCTAGTTTTATTAAGGATATTTTGCAGTACGCAGACGATGGTAATCATCAGCTGTCTGACTCTACTAATGAATTGATACAAAAAGCACAGCTGTTTGACTCATTATCTTCAATTAAGGGGTGCTTTACACATCACTACCCAATCTGCTTTCGTAGGATAATGCCAGACGACACATTAATATCTATGGCATCAGGTGTATCTGAAGATTGGTACGCAATTAGCTTTATTACTTATGTCGAGCCAAGGGATGAATTTTATGCATTGGCAACTTTTTTAGCAAACAGCATGTTTGAGCTTTTTCAGGCGCGCATACATTGGGGTAAGTGGTTCCCGCAAACCAGTAAACTTGTGAATCAACTTTATCCAAAAATCGACACATTTCGTGATGTGTGTTCTAGATATGATCCAAATGGTGTTTTTCGTAATAGCTTTGTTGAGGATAAATTGGGTCTCTAGACCCATTGTTATATTACTCAAGCTAAATATATTTCTCCCTCACACATGAAACGGAATTTGGACTTTTAGCATCAAAAACATTAAAATAAAGGATTTAAAAATTGGAGTGAGAATGCCACCTATAGAAACTGAAGAAATAAGTTTGGACGAAATTTACCAGCTAGCATTCAAGGTATTTTCCAATCATGGTTGTGATACAGATAACGCAACCGCTCTAGCTCGAACAGTAACAAATGCCGAAAGGGATGGATCACTGTCACATGGGCTATTCAGGATTCCAGGGTATTTAGCTTCCTTAAAGTCAGGAAAAGTAAAGGGCGACGCTCAACCAAAAATTGAACAAAATCTTGATTCTGTCATTACAGTAGATGGGAATTTAGGTTACGCTCCACTTTCTCATGAAAAGGGGCTTCCTGTTCTTGCGGACGCCGCTAAACGAAGCGGTATTGCTGTGATGAGGCTTATCAATAGTTTTCATTTTGCTGCTTTATGGCCTGAGACGGAATTTCTGGCCGAAAGAGGCTTAAGTGGAATCGCCTGTACCGTCTATAAACCAGCAGTAGCTCCGGCGGGAGCTAGTAAAGCTTTTTTTGGAACTAATCCCATTTCTTTTTCTTGGCCGCGTCCAAATAAAACACCATTAGTCTTCGACATGGCAACATCAACTTTGGCAATGGGAGACGTCCAAATAGCCGCAAGAGAAGGTCATCCAGTACCTCATGGTACTGGCCTCGGGCCAGACGGCAAGCCTTCAGATGATCCAGCAGAGATACTAAAAGGGGTTTTATTACCTTTTGGTGGCTACAAGGGATCAGCAATTTCTCTAATGGTGGAATTATTGTCAGCAGGAATGACAGGCGAGAGTTTTTCTTATGAAGCAGAAAAAACTGATAATAATGATGGCGGCCCACCAAAAGGAGGTGAACTAATTTTAGCAATCAATCCTGAATTAGTCGCCGGGAAAGGATGGACTGATCACAGTGAAGATTTCTTTAGTCACCTTAAAGCTATTGATGGTGTAAGGCTACCTGGAGAACGTCGTCATAAAAACCGTCTTGACAAAGGACCAAGGCAAGTAAACAAAGACCTGTTAAGTAAAGTCAGAAGCTTTCTTTAGATCAAATTCTTAAGTATAGAATATCGGACAAATTGGGACAGGGTCATTGTTATGTCACTATGCATTATAATTAATATTAAATAGCTATTTGCACCTAAGGAGGAAGAATGAGTAATTCAGACAGCACACCTATTCAACCAATCAGCGGCACTGTAATTCCACGTTTTGCTGGTCCTTCCACCTTTGCTAGGTTGCCTGAGCTCCGTGATGTCTCGCATTGTGATGTAGCAATCGTAGGAATTCCATTTGATGCAGGAACCAGCTATCGTCCTGGTGCTAGATTTGGACCACAGGCCATCCGTCAGGCTTCAAGACATCTGCGTACCCAGTATCATCCAGCATATGACACCGAGCCTTTTGCTGAGCAACAAGTGGCCGATGCTGGGGATATATCTTGCAACCCTTACAATATTGAAAAAGCAGTTTTGGAAATTCAAAAGGGGGCAACAGAACTTTTGGGAAAAGTGGATAGAATAATTAGCCTGGGTGGAGACCATACAATTGCCCTACCATTGCTACGCGCAGTCAATCATTACCATGGGCCGGTCGCACTCGTTCACTTTGATGCTCATTTGGATACTTGGGATACCTATTATGGAGCTCCTTATACTCACGGCACACCATTTCGACGAGCAGCTGAAGAAAAATTGTTCTTAGAGAGCGCCTCAATACATGTTGGTATTCGAGGACCTTTGTATTCTAGAGATGATCTAAAAAATGATAAGGAATTAGGCTTTAAAGTTATACATTGTGATGAATTTCAAAGTGAAGGTATAGATCATGTTGCTAAACGCATTAGAGATCGTGTGGGAGACAATCCAATGTATTTATCGATCGATATTGATGTTTTGGATCCTGCTCACGCACCCGGCACAGGGACTCCTGAGATAGCAGGAATGACATCACGAGAGCTTGTAGGTGTTTTGAGAGGATTGGCAGGGTTAAACATAATTTCTGCAGATGTTGTGGAAGTTTCTCCAGCTTATGATCATGCAGAATTAACCTCTTTGTCGGCGGCAACCACGGTTTTTGAAATTACGAACTTGTTTGCCTATTCCAGAAAGCGAAAAACTTAAATTAACTCTACCTAATAATTAGGAGATATTGAGTTGATATTTCTTATGAATCAAATTAAGACAAAAAGATTGGTCTTAAAGAAACCAACAAAAAAAATAAATAAGAAATCGATTGTTTCTAAAATCGGAGATTGGGAAGTAGCAAAATGGTTATCAGATGTTCCCTATCCTTACACAGAACAAAAAGCTGAAGAGTGGTTAAATAATATCAATTACGATGATCTGCTGTTTAGTATATTTAGAAATAATTCTTTGATAGGCGGTGTTGGATTAAGCCTAGAAGAAGATAACGATTTGGATTTGGGATTTTGGATTGGGAGAGATCAATGGGGCAAGGGTTATGCTACTGAAGCAGCAATGGGCTTAATTCAATATGCAAAAAAAGAGTTCAACTTTAAACAAATTAAAGCATGTTATATAAAAGGAAATACAGGCTCCTCAAATGTCTTAAGAAAGCTTGGATTTGAAGAGATAGGTAAGTGTGAAGAATATTTTCTTTCACGCAAAAAAACAATGCCTTGTATTAAGCTATTGTTAAAGTTTGATACAAAATAAGATACTTTTTTTATGTCAATAGTTCTTTATACATTATAAACGCATCAACGTAACCAGCACTCTTGCTCTTGAATGCTTTTGGCAAACTTCCAACTATATGAAAGCCAAGTTTCTTCCACAAACGTATAGCGTTTTCATTTGTTGAAACCACAAGGTTGTATTGCATCGCTATAAAACCTAACCCTTTTGCTACTTCTTGAGAGTGTTCACACATACTGGTCGCCAAACCTGTTCCTCTAGCTGTTTCAGAAACGATATAACCACAATTACACACATGTGAACCTAGGGCTGGTTGGTTCGCTTTTATATAGTATGTACCGTGTATTTTGTTATCTTTCCCAATAGCAACATAAGTCTCCTTTGGTGACTCTATCCAAACCTTATGTGCATCTTCTTCTGAAATTTCAGGAGGATACGCATAAGTTTCACCCTCACGAAATACTTTTTCAATAATTTGCCATACTTCTGTCCAGTCAGATTTTTTATATTTTCTTATGATCATGATGTATTGTTGAATATAGTTTTTCTCTAGAGCGCCATAATCATACTAGAGTTACTATTTAGTGAATAAATACTTTATTACGGTTACAGCTCTTCCTAAGCACATTAGAGAAGAAATTTTTTATCTTTTTTGAGTTATGAGTTTATACTGAGTTCAAATTGATGAGGAAAAAAAAGTCATGAAAAGAAGAATGAGAAATATCATTAATCAACTTAGTAAAGCATATCGTTTTCCTTCTTCCCCCGTCGATAACGACAAACGAATTGCGCGGAGAGTTGCAACAGAATTTCGACATGAATATCCCCCTGGAACACCAACAGAATTTATTGCAGATGAAATATTGAGTTGTTGGGAAAGAAATAAAGAATAAAAATATTGGAATCTATAAAGGAAGGTGGATGTAGCTGTGGTAGGTCTATCGGTTGGTAGATGCATTGGTTGGCATAAACAGACTGAAGAACGCTATCAAAAATCTCTAGGTAATCATTTTAAATGCTTTCAGGCATGTCTAAGTTATACTCATCAGATGAAGATTCATCATGAGAGTAGGTCTTTTTTTTCCATTCTCTAACAAAAGGATTTTTACCGACTTCGTTATATACTTTTTTTAGCCTCTCAAAGGGATTGGTAATTTCTGGTGGAATATCATCAAGAACCCCTTCAGCAATCCAACCCAAAAGACTCCAAACTGCAATGTCAGCAATAGACATATTATTTCCAACAAACCAATGTGAACTATTAGCTTTCAAAATCTCTTCTAAATAACCAAAGTATCTTGGTAAATCTTTATTGGTTAACTCAATTCGCATTGCTCTTTTTTTCATTGGATCATTTTCTCGCATCGAAGGATTTAACAACTCATTAATGTCTGTAACAGTATCAATAATTTGATCCACTTTACCTGCTTCAATAATATCTTCAGGGTACATACCACTTAGCTTACCGCAAATTCTAGCAATACCTCCCGTTTGAGCAACGCTCTGCCCATCTATAACTAATACTGGTAATTGGCGGAAAGGTATTAACGTGCCATCCTTTAATTTGCCATTTTCTTTTAGATAGCTATTATCATCATCAGTGATCCTAACGTCATCAAACTTAATACTTGCAATAAATAAAGGCAATCTTGCTACCTCAGCACGCCAAAATGGTATATCAAAATAAATAAGCCTTATATCCATAATTCCTTCTCCTAATTATTAATGCATCTTCGCTATCAAGATGTCAAAAAGCCAAAAGACAGTCGTTACCATGCAAAAGCAATAGATGGCTTAGGTGAATAATTAGCCCATTGGCTGTAGCTTAAACACAGTCCTTTCTACACCCATTTCTGCTGAATTTTTTTTAACCTCATCCGAGTTAAACATTTCCATCATCCCTGCAGGGTCAAAAACATCTACCGTGACAAGAGCAGTGTGGTCATCAACTTTGCCTACCATTGGATCTCTTGAAAATTTTTCTCGCATATGAGCAGAATCGTCAAAACTTTTTTTCCACTGGTCAAAGGTGCCATTCCCTATCTTTACTAATACCAAAGTGTTCATCATATCTCTCCTATGTTGTTGTAAAAATAAATCTCAGTTACTTTACTATTCTATCAAATATACCCTCACCTATACATGAGATGCAATATTGAGCAAGTTTCAGTTTTTTATGAGACCGCAACTCTGATTTGCTGGTACAGTCGTATTTATTTTTTTTGGTGGTTCAAGATTCAAGTTACCAACTTTGTTGACAAAGGTTTTTTCATCAAAGTCTAGCCTGATGAGTGAGTTGAATTCCTTCTCTTCACCGATAGTACTAACTGTGAAGCCGTTATAGTCATGACCAGGATAGACTAGTGTTGAATCAGGCAGTTTAAATAATTTGTGTATGGAGTGATAAAGCGTTGATGCAGACCCTCCTTGGAAATCACAACGGCCAGTGCTTCTAATAAATAAGGCGTCACCTGTAAAGACTTTGTCATCAACAAGATATGACATGCAGCCAGGAGTGTGTCCCGGTGTTTCTATTGCAACAATCTTATGCTCACCAATAGGCAAAATATGGCCCTCGCTAACCATAATATCAGCACACGCTTCTGCATCAGTATTTTCTATGCCTATAACAATTTTAGCGAGAGAGAAACTTTTTTTAAGTGGGCAGGCACTGGTTATATGATCAGCATGAATGTGTGTTTCAATTATAAATTTTAAGTCAAGTTCTAATTCTTGGATTAAGGAAATATCACGCTCTATCATAGAATCTACAGCGTCAATAATTGCTGCTTCTCTTGTTACGCTGTCAGCTAAAAGATAGGTGAAAGTTGAGCTATCGTGTTCAAAAAGTTGCTTGCAAATTAAGCTCATTCAGTAACCTCTATAATCATATGCAGAAAGGTTTGTTGATTTATCATTAACACATATACTTTTGATGCATTTTTTCTGTATGAATGTAATAATCATACAGTTTTAAGTCTGACGCTGCAAGCTTGTCTACAACTACTATTACATTTTTATGTTGCTGCAGAATGCTTCCTGGAAAGAATGATGATACCGGACCTTCAATTACCTCAGCGACGGCTTGGCTTTTGTGCTTACCAAGACCTAAAAGAAGAATCTGTTTTGCCTCCATTATTGTGCCAATACCCATAGTGATGGCGAGTGATGGTTGTGTTTCATTATCTTTAAAAAAATGAGCATTGTTTTCAATTGTGTTTTGTGTCAATGTCTTAACTCTTGTTCTTGAGTTTAGGCTTGATGTGGGCTCATTGAACCCAATATGTCCATTAGTAATTCCACCATGACGCCTTATCATGGACTCGTAGTTTTCACAGCTGGCTGCATAATCGTCATCGAAACATTCAGGGATAAAAACATTTTTATAATTAATATCAATATGATCAAAGAGTTTACTATTCATATAATTTCGATAGCTTTGAGGGTGCCCAGGTTTGAGGCCCACATACTCGTCTAGATTGAAAGTGGTAACACTTTTGAAACTAATTTGACCCTGCTCATATTTTTTGATTAGGGCTTTATAGGTTAAAACCGTAGAGCTGCCAGACGCTAGACCAAGCACTGCTTTTTCTTTGTCAGAAATAAATTTCCCAATAATATTGGCAGCAAAATTACTTGCTTCTAATTCAGAGGGAAGAATAACTACTCTCATGACGACTCTTTTTTAATTTGTTTGCCAGACACCCAAGTATTATGTACTTTAAAATTCGAATCAAAATGCACTAAGTTAGCTTTATAACCTGGTTTTAAAGAACCCAAATGATTTGCAATTCCTAAGTATTCTGCTGGGTAACGCGAGGCCATAGCAAGCGCTTGATTTAATGGAATGTTGCACTTTTGATAGGCATTTTTAACCGCGTCAATCTGGGTAATAGAAGAGCCGGCTAACTTTCCTTCTGAGTTCACGATACGACCATTTGATTCACTTACCACTTCATCATAAAGTTCAAAAGAGGGCTCACCATGATGGATAGTAGCCATTGAGTCTGAAATAAAGAACAGCTTGCCTTTTGGTTTTGACTCGTATGCCAACTGAATTAATGATGGGTGAACGTGATGTAAGTCAACAATAATGCTTGCAAAGGTATTTTCAAAGTGCAATGCAGCGCCTACAACTCCAGGTTCGCGAGCAGATATCTGACTCATAGCATTGAACAGATGAGTGAAGCCATCAAGACCGTTTTTGATGGCTTCATCTAACTCATCATAGCTTGCATCGCTATGACCAGCGAGGGTTTTTATGCCAAGAGATGTCAGGTGCTTTAATTGTTTACTGGAAATACACTCAGGCGCTAAGGTTAGCATAACTGGGAAGCTCTTTATGGATTCGAACAAGTTTAAATAATCAGAGTTAATGGTGCTAATGTATTTTTTTTGATGTACGCCTCGATATTTAACATTAAAGAAAGGACCCTCAATATGAATACCCAGTAGTGAAGAGTTATTCTTTATTTCTTCAGTAACTGTATTAATGCATTGCTCAAGAACTTCCATTGAGTCACTAATAACAGTAGGCATAACACTGGTAGTGCCAAAAAATTGGTGTGCTTTTATTATGGTGTTTAAACTTTCCTGATTAGGAGAGTTGTTAAACAATGTTCCACCACCACCATTAACCTGAAGGTCAATAAACCCAGGTGCAAGAATGCCCTGGTCTAATTCTATTTTGTTGAAGTTGTCGGGAATATCATCTTTGTCAACTATTTCGACGATAGATTTGTCATCTATTAGCAAAGCGTGATGATCGTAAAAACGTTCCCCACAAAATATTTGCGATCCTAATAATGCCTGTTTCATCCTAATTCCACCACATAGTCATAACGGTCGCCACGATAGTAAGACTGTGTATATTCCACAACTTTTCCATTGGCGTCTTTGCCACGCCTCTCCACAAACAAGACCGCACTGCCAGGACTTACCTCCAATTTATCAGCTATATCGTCATCTGCATTTATGGCATGAATATTTTGTTTGGCAGTGACGGGGTTCATATTTTTTCTTTTAAGTGTTTCGTAAAGTGAATCATCTAACGCGGTAGTAATTGAGATAATGGAAGCGGGAATAATTGCTATCTCATAAAGCAATGGTTCGTTAACTAAAAATCTGACTCTGTTTAGGCGATGAACATAATCTTCTTCTTTTAAGTTTAATATTAGAGCTTCTTTCGGACTAGCTTTACCTTCCTCCCGTAAAACAATTCTTGAATGGGATTCGAGACCACGTCTATTCATATCAGCAGTAAAACTATTCAGAGAAGAGAGGTTTTTATGCAAAACAATATCAACATTATCAGAAACAACAGTACCAGCACCATGACGTTTTTGTAGCACCCCGATATCGACAAGTTGACCTATGGCTTTTCTAACAGTAATTCTTGATAAATTGAGTTTGTTTGCTAATTCTCGTTCGGGAATTAATGAGTCACCAGGATTTAACATGCCCTGTTGGATGGCATTATGGAGAGATCGTGAAAGCTGTTTATAGAGAGATTCAGGGCTGTCACTTGAGGGAAGTAAATAGTTAATTAAAGTGTCTATTTCAGTCATCAGATTATTACCCTATTGATTTTTTCGACAGAATATCCGTCACATTTTTGATGTGACAATCAAATTATTGGTATTTAATTGGTATTATATTATATATGATTGGTATTATATTATATATTTAACGTATAAAACAATAATCTGTAAAAAATACTATGCAGGGCTTGAAAAAACATACTTTTATTAAAGAATAAGATTTGAAAAATGATTATGAAAAAACAAATTTGCATTTTAATTGCTTCTTGTTATATAATACCATTTTATTACCAATTTTGTAAATAGTACCGCTTAAAGAATTAACTTTAAAGTTAATAGCAAAATATTTTTCTCAATTTAGTGGTCTTATTTGTGAGGGCTATGAGTACAGTAAGCTCGGAATTTGTTTTGACAAACACTATCGATTCAGATGGGCAGTTCTGCTCGGCACTCAAGAATAATAGTGACATAGTACTAGATAATTTTTTGATCTGTTTCAGCTTGCTATCTCCTATCAAGTCTATTGATAACTGTCTTGTTATGAATCAAGTTGGTGGTTATGTAGAGCTATCACAACTTAATAAATCCCCTTTACTTCCAGATGAAGAGTGGTCTTTTAAGTATGCTTATGAACACTCTAGACATAGACCCCTGAACCATACATGGAGCCCACAAGGTGCTTTTGTAAAACTTCTTGATGGTACATTTATTTCAGTATATGTAGATGATTTAGATTCTCAAACTTTCTCCTCCTTGGAGCCAATCGCAAAGAATTCATCTAATAAATCGTTCGACAAATCTTTGCGATTGGTGCCACATCCTAGGGAATGGATACCTAGTGCTGGAGTGTGCAATTTAAGTCAACCCTTAGATTTATCCTTTGACGATTCAGAGACTATAACTAGAGCTGTTAGTGCCGCTTCTGAACTTGGTAAAAGACTCAGTTTAAATATTTTATCTAGCAATAATAACGAGTTGATTGGCTCTAATACACAACTAATAATAAAAGCTCAAAGGTATAAGTCAAGTTCTTCATATAGCCTGGTTATAACCAGTGATGTGATTGAACTTAATGCTGGTGACGAACAAGGTTTATTTTATGGCTTGGTCACTTTATTGCAACTGAACCAAACGTATCATAAATTAATCCCATGCGGCACAATCATAGACCAACCGCGTTTTGATTGGCGTGGACAGCACTTAGATTGTGTTAGGCATTTTTATGCTGTCGAAAGCATTTTAAAACTTCTGGATTTAATGAGCTTGTTTAAACTCAATAAGTTTCATTGGCATGGCACAGACGATGAAGCATTTCGCTTCAAGCTTGATAGTAATCCTGAACTTGCCACTGCCACTGCTAAAAGAGGGAATAACCTTTTAGTCCCACCTATTTTTGGTTCTGGCCCTAGTCCAACCGGAGGTTGCTATGACTCTAGCGATATCAAGCAAGTTATTGAGCGAGCTTCATCTAATTATATTGATGTAATGCCTGAGTTTGATTTGCCGGGGCATAACTTGTCGTTAATTCAGCTCTTTCCTACCACCCGCGATCCAAGAGATAAAAGCAATGAAGTTTCAGTTCAAGGTTATCTTAAAAATACATTGAACCCGGCAATGCCTGAAACCTATTCAATTGTTGAGCCATTAATTGATGATCTTTGTAAATTATTTCCGGGTGAATATATTCATTTAGGTGGGGATGAGGTGTCACCTGAAAGCTGGAAATGTTCTCCTGCAGTTGAGGCTTTAAAAGCGAAATACGATCTCGAAACTAATAAAGATGTCGCATCTTGGTTTATTAATAAACTCTCCGCCAGAGTCGAGTCTAATGGTAAAAAAACGGCTGCATGGCAAGAAGCTGAAGAAGGTAATTACCTTGAAAAAAAATCAGATAAGCTGTTGTTTGCTTGGCAAAATCTTGAGTCTGGTTATAAATTAGCAAGAAAGGGCTTTAAGGTTGTATTGTGTCCTGCTGAGCATATTTATTTTGATATGGCTCAAAGTCAAACTTATAGTGATCGAGGTGTGAATTGGGCTGCAATTGTCTCCTTAGAGGATACTGTTGATTGGCAGATTATCCCTCTTGATGAGCCTGAACTTGAGTCAAATATTGAAGGAATACAGGGACATCTTTGGAGTGAAACAATAACCCAAGATAGCCATATGGAAGCAATGCTTTGCCCTAGAATTATAGGTCTCTCAGAGAGTGCTTGGGCAGCTGAGGATAATAAGCGTACTGGCGTTGAATTGTGCGCTTTAGCCTATAATAGTTTTAGAGACTTATTTGAACAAATAGGTTGGGAGTATTATCGAAGTGAAAATTTTGATATTATGCCTACTTCAAATACTATTAATGAGGAGGGTTTGACTAGTGAATCAGTTCATACAAATGTTTAAACCCAAAACTAAAGCGCAAACAACAACTCTTTTTGCATGGGCTCTAATCTCCCCGGCGGCGATATATATGCTTTTAATAGTTGTCTGGCCATTAGTTGAAACATTTCGTCTTTCTTTTACTAATTCAAACATAGGTACCTTAATTGAGGGTTATGATTATATCGGTTGGGCTAACTATGAAAAAGCACTCGGTGGACGCAAGTTTCCTGCGATTGTCAATCGAACCTTTTATTGGATGTTTCTTTCAGTTGGACTCAAAATGATATTGGGCTTGATTGGCGCTACTTTGCTGGCAAGCAATATAAGGGCTCGTGGTGTTATCCGCGCCTTAGTCATGCCACCCTGGATCATACCTATAGCAATAGGTTGTTTTGGCTGGTTGTGGTTATACAATGGTCATTTCGGCCTACTTTCAAATTTCATCGAGATGGTTGGTATAACCGATGGTCCGTTCAGCTTCTTGGCCTACAAGAAAAGCGCCTTTTATTCAGCAGTTGTGACCGATGTTTGGATTGGAACGCCGATGGTGACTTTATTCTTTTTGGCTGCCATGCAGGGCGTCCCAAGGGATTTATATGAGGCCGCTTATGTCGATGGCGCGTCTCGTTGGTATCGTTTCCGTAGAATCACAATGCCTCAAATTATGCCTACTGTGATTACGATGGCTCTGCTCTCTGCCATCTGGACTTTTAATTCTTTCGAAATTATTTGGATTTTGACCGAGGGCGGTCCTCGTGGTGCAACCACCACTCTCATAATTGATACCTTCAAAACAGCTATTTTCAGTTATAAATTTGGTGCAGGTGCGACTCGAGCAGTGCTCGTTGTTTTAATTTTGAGTGTGTTCTCTCTTATCTACCTGGCTGTGTTAGGAAGAGTTAGCAAAAAATTTGGTTATGCCGGGGTAGTAAAATGATGGATAAATATTCACTGCCTCACAAGATTTTAATTTATTTTAGTATTGCATTATTCTTAACATTCATGCTACTACCATTTGTTGAAATGTTTATGGCATCACTTAGACCTTTAACTCACCTTTTTCACCGCCCGACGCTGGAGCTAGGGGAAACGATAGGCTTTGCCGATTTTATCAGTCGATTTTGGTCTAAGGATTTTAGTTTTCAAGCTTATTCAGATATTTGGGTGACGGTGCCACAACTACCTCGATATATATTTAATAGCGTATTTTTAGCTACTGCGGTTACTATTTTCTCATTGATTTTGGTGATTCCTGCTGCATATGCCTACGCACGCTTTAACTTTCGTGGAAAATCAGTCAGTCTGACACTATTTTTGGCTGTCAACATGTTCTCTGGTGCAGTTTTGCTGATTCCATTATATAAATTGTTACGAATGTATGGTATGTTGAATACTTATTGGGCAATGATTATTCCTGGTGTCGCATTTCTTGTGCCAACAGGAATCTGGTTGCTGAAATCATTTATGGAGAAGATACCATATGAATTAGAGGAGGCGTCATTTGTGGATGGAGCATCACGCCTTTATACATTGCGTAGAGTGATTCTGCCTTTAGCAGTGCCCGGTTTAGTTGTCGTTGGCGTTGCAATATTTATTGGCGCCTATGCACAACAGTTTTTATTCGCAATTACGTTTAACCAAGATAGAGACTACATGCCACTTCCAGCTGGCATATTCGAGTTCATTGGTTACCAGGACGTATTGTGGAACGAAATGATGGCAGCTAGCCTAGTTGGAATTCTGCCCGTGCTGTTAATCTTCATGTTTATGCAGAAACATCTCATAGCAGGATTAACACACGGGGCAGTAAAGCAGTGAGAAGTAAAATACTCACATAAACCGTTACCAGAAAAGTAAAAAATATCTGGTAGCACAATGTAAAAATAAAGGAGAAGTAAAAATGAAATATATAAAACGAACACTCTTCTTACTTGTGATGGGCCTAGGATTAATGGCACCAGTACAAGCGGAAGAGGTACACATGGTTATGTGTGGTGGCGAAATACGTGAAGCCGATAAAGTAGTTATAGCTGCTTTTGAAGCTAGTCATGCTGGTGTCACTGTTAATGCAGAAGCGGTTCCTTGGGGCACGTGTCAGGATAAAACAATGACGCTTGCTGCTGCTGGTGATCCAGTAGGACTAGCTTATATTGGCTCTCGTACCTTGAAGCAACTAGGTCGTAGTGGTCTAATTCTTCCAGTAAATATTTCTGAGGAAAAACAGGCGTTGTATCAGCCTGGTATTCTTGCCACTGTTACTGATGGTGGTCAATTCTGGGGTTTCCCACATGCTTTCTCTACGAAAGCGCTATTCATCAACTGTGGTTTAGTTGAAGCAGCGGGTGAAGCTTGTGTTGCGCCAAGAACTTGGACAGGACTTTATAATATGGCTAAGGCTGTTAATGACAATACCTCAGCTGCAGGTATTGGCATAACTGGAAAGGACTTTGATAACACTATGCACCAATTCCTTAACTACCTATATAGTAATGGTGGTTCTGTAAGTGATGCAGCTACTGGTGAGATAACTTTCAACAGTCCTGAGACTATTGAGACACTAGAATTTTATGGTAAATTAGCTGGTGTTGCTCAGGAAGGTCCTATGGGATATGAGCGTTCTCAATTGACTCAGTTGTACAATGATGGTCAGATTGGAATGTACATCAATGGTCCATGGGGCGCAGGTCAACACAATGCAAATATTGCAGAAATAGTTGTACCGATCCCTGCTGGCCCAAGTGGCGAGAGTGGAACATTGTTGATTACTGACTCTGTTGCAGTATTCAAAGGTTCTGCAAATGAAGGTCTTGCAATGGAGTTAGCTGATGCTCTTACATCTGGTGAGGCTCAATATGACCTTGATTCGAGCTGGGGTTTAACACCAATTATGCAATATGAGAAAATGCGTGATGATGTTTACTACAGTACTGACTATTGGCAAGTATTTGTAGATTCAATCGGCAGAGGTGGACCAGAGCCAATGTTTGAAGACTTCAAAGCACTTCAAATGGGTATCAACAGCGCCATCCAAGGCATGATCTTGGGTGAAGGTTCTGCTGCTGATCTAGTGGCAGAGGCTGCAGAAACTCTAGCAGAGGGTCTTTAAGTCAATTAGTTGACTAGTATAGGAGCAACGGTGACGTTGCTCCTGCACTTATAAGGCTAACTTCAAAAACATACTTATCTGTTTTTAACAAATTTTAAGTATGTTTTTCAGGTTTACCTTGGGTGTAAGAAAAATAATAATTTAATTGCATATCGTGATTGATGTGCCATAATCAAGGACATAAATATGGCGACTTTAAAGCTGGAAAATATTTTTAAAAGTTTTGGTGAAACCGAGGTTTTAAAAGACATTAACCTGAGTATTGATGACAAGGGGTTTGTTGTTTTTGTTGGTCCTTCGGGTTGTGGAAAACCCCAGAATTGACCACCATCAGTAACAGTGGCAAGAATACCAGGCTGATACAACGCCT
>JYMV01044152.1_pt1 | contig 17744 bp, 12 predicted proteins | sample 338911 | NCBI WGS metagenome assembly JYMV01 (sample SAMN03354496, study PRJNA234377) | hydrothermal vent metagenome | biome: Deep sea; feature: Hydrothermal plumes at the Eastern Lau Spreading Center, Western Pacific Ocean; material: Seawater | place: Tonga | collected 2009 | depth 2000 m m
TCTCCTTGCGGTCATGAGTGGAATTCTTCTTCGTGTCATACTTACCATCGAGCCGTCCCTCGCCAGCGAGATCTTTTCCTTTCAAGCATCGGGTGCCCGCCACGACATGGCTGCCATGTTTCTGATCCCGTTTGGGAAAATGCTGGTCGCTTCCGTTTTTATTAATGTGCTATTGATGCTGTTTAATTTACTCCCAATTCCGCCACTTGATGGTGGCCGAATTGCGGTCGGACTGCTGCCCTACCAGCAGGCTCGTACGCTGAGTGGCCTTGAACCCTACGGCATGATGATTGTCATTATCCTCATCGCATTTGACGGTCAATTACAGATCATGAGCACTTTCTTCTGGCCCCTGGTTAACCTGGCAATGATGGCCATACTATCTGGAACGCTCGGATGAAGCCTCGCGTACTGAGCGGAATGCAGCCCAGCGGGCGCTTGCATCTTGGAAATTTGAGCGGTGCACTCTCAAACTGGACGAAGCTTCAGGATACATACGAGGGATACTTCTTTGTCGCGGACTGGCATGCGCTTTCCACCAACTATGCAGAGCCAACCCAGATCAAGACATTAACCCGCGAAATGGTGATCGATTGGCTGTCAGCGGGACTTGACCCAAGCAAGGCGACAATCTTCATTCAATCGGACCTGCCGGATCACGCCGTGCTTCATGTGTTGTTGTCCATGATTACGCCGATTCCGTGGCTCGAACGAATCCCCACCTATAAGGAGCAACAAACACAATTGGAGGATCGTGATCTTTCAACCTATGGATTTCTGGGTTACCCAATTTTACAGACGGCGGACGTGCTGATGTACAATGCGGACTTCGTTCCTGTCGGCATTGACCAGGCCCCACACGTCGAACTCACGCGCGCCATTGCGCGCCGATTCAATTCCCTGTACAAACCCATCTTCAAGGAGCCGCAGACGTTGTTGACAGAGGTGCCCAAACTTCCCGGAACCGACGGTCGCAAAATGAGCAAGAGCTACAACAACGCGATTTATCTGTCAGACTCGGAAGAGACGTTACGCGAAAAACTACGGACCATGGTGACTGACCCAGCACGGAAGCGACGAACAGATCCCGGTGATCCGGATATATGCCCGGTCTTCGATCTTCATAAGGTGTATTCAGACACACCTGTGATCGAGCAAGTCAACGCGGAATGCCGCACGGCCAAGATCGGATGCATTGATTGCAAACGATTTCTGGCAAACGCTCTGGTGACACAACTCAATCCAGCATGGGAAAAGGGCCGTGCCATACGGAAGTCGCCAACAATGGTAGACGATGTGCTACAAGAAGGCGCGAAACGTGCGCGGGTGACCGCCAGCGCGACAATGCAAGAAGTACGCGACGCAATCGGGATATAGAGAAGGAATGGGCATGGCAATACGCATAGGCATTAATGGGTTTGGTCGGATTGGAAGAACCGTGCTGCGGACCCTGCTCGGTGATTCGAGATTCGAGGTGGTCGCGGTGAACGATCTTACAGACGTTCGAACAATCGCGCACCTATTCAAATATGACTCGGTTCACGGAACATTGCCGATAGCAGTGGAAGCTGGAGAGGATACGTTGCTGGTCAATGGGCACACGATTAAAGTCCTCGCGCAAAAGGATCCGGCCACCTTGCCCTGGAAAGATCTGGGAGTGGAGATCGTGATCGAATCCACCGGCCGTTTTACCGATCGGGACAGTGCCGCCGGGCATCTTACGGGTGGCGCCCGCCAGGTGATCATTTCCGCACCTGCGAAACAACCCGATGTGACGGTGGTATTGGGCGTGAATGAGGACAGCTACGACCCGACTTCACATCAGATCGTGTCGAATGCCTCCTGCACCACAAACTGCCTCGCGCCGATATCGAAAGTCCTCCACGAACAGTTCGGGATCAAGCGCGGATTGATGACCACTATCCATTCCTACACCAACGATCAGCATCTTCTCGACCTCCCGCACAAGGATCTTCGTCGCGCACGCTCGGCGGCGCTTTCGATGGTTCCGACAACCACCGGAGCAGCGACGGCGCTCTACGAAGTGCTTCCGGCTCTCAAAGGCAAACTAGACGGGATGGCGATTCGAGTTCCCACCCCCAACGTCTCTCTGATCGATCTCACGGTTGAGCTGGAACAAGATGCTGGCAAGGATGATATCAATCAGGCATTTCGTCGCGCGGCCGATGGCCCCCTGCATGGCATCGTCAGCTATTCCGAAGAACCGCTGGTCTCCATCGATCTCAAAGGAAATTCCCACTCTGCGATCGTCGATGCGCCACTGACCACAGCGTTAGGCAACCGCATGATCAAAGTGATCGCATGGTACGACAACGAATGGGGATACTCCTGCCGCATCCGCGACCTGGTGGCATATATGGCCGATCGACAGAGGTAGGGGCTGATGAACCTTAATAAGGTCTCTATCGAGGATATTGACATCAGTGGGAAACGCGTGTTCATCCGCGTTGACTTCAATGTTCCGCTCGATACCAATGGGGGCGCCCTCACCATCGCCGACGACACCCGCATTCGCTCTACTCTTCCCACCATCAACTACGCCATCGATCAAGGAGCTAAAATCATTCTCTGTTCGCATCATGGCCGCCCTGACGGAAAACCGGAACCCGAACACAGCCTCGCGCTTGTCGCAACGCGGTTGGGACGCCTGCTGAAAAAGGACGTCCTGTTCGCACCGGATTGTATCGGGCAAGCTGTTGAGTCGCTCGCAGCCACATTGGCCCCTGGGGATGTTCTCTTGATCGAAAACGTACGGTTTCACCCCGGCGAGATGAACAACCACGAATCGTTTGCGAAAGCTTTGGCGGCTCATGCCGATGTGTACATCAACGATGCATTTGGAGCAGCACATCGAGACCATGCGTCGATCACCGGGATTACCCGATTCGTCCAGACCACAGCCATGGGACTCCTCCTCCGCAAGGAAGTCCGCTATCTTGAAAGCGCCATGGCTTCCCCTACACGACCCTTTGTCGCCATTCTTGGCGGGGCGAAGGTCTCCGGCAAGATCGGGGTCATCGATAATCTTGGCAAAACTGTTGACAAGGTCGTGATCGGTGGTGGGATGGCCTTTACCTTTCTCAAGGCCCTTGGGTTGGAGATTGGAGCGTCAGTCGTCGAGGATGACATGTTGGATGATGCACTCAAGATTTACCAACACGCCATTGAACGCGGAATCAAATTTTATCTCCCCGTCGATTGCGTGGTCGCCACACATCTAGGTGCAGACGCCGAGACCAAGATCGTCTCGGTGCAAGAGATTCCACACGACTGGATTGGTGTCGATATCGGGCCGGCATCAGCGCGGCTGTTCGAGGAAGTCATCGAAAATGCGAAAACCATTTTATGGAACGGTCCGATGGGCGTGTTTGAAATCGACGCGTTCTCGCGAGGAACCTTCGCAGTCGCCCATGCGGTAGGTCATGCCTACGCCATGAGCATTGTAGGAGGGGGAGACACCGGTCTTGCGGTCCATCGAGCTCATGAATCTGAGAACATGTCCTTTATCTCGACTGGAGGAGGTGCCGCTCTTCAGTTGCTCGAAGGAAACAGCCTTCCCGGGCTGGCGGCATTACCCGACTCACCTATATAGGCCAGTCCAGCTTGCCCCCTCATGCGACGACGCGCCCTCATTGGCAACTGGAAAATGCACAAAACCGCTGATGAGGCAGGTACATACATCCGCGAGTTCTTGCCGCTTATTCAGAATATTGCCAGCGTAGACGTCATTCTCGCTCCACCATTCACCGCGCTTCACGTCGTGGAAGCATTGGTCAAAGATACGTCAATTGGCCTCGCCGGCCAAGATGTGCATTGGGACTCCCAAGGGGCATTGACCGGCGAAGTCTCTCCAGCCATGCTGTACGACAGCGGATGCCAATCAGTGATCATTGGTCACTCAGAACGGCGGCAGATGTTTCACGAAGATGACAACGCGGTCAATCGAAAGGTGAAAGCCGCCATCGCGCATCACCTCACCGCGATCATGTGCGTCGGAGAGACACGCGAGGAACGCGCTAACGGAAAAACGTCAGATGTCCTCACTCGCCAGTTGCTGGCAGGATTGGCTGGAATAGATGCCATTGACGACACCCAACTGGTCCTGGCCTATGAGCCCATCTGGGCAATCGGAAGTGGGACGCCCGCAACGCCGACACAAGCTAACGAGGTGCACGCCGAACTTCGGGAACACCTCGGAACGCTCTTCACGACCGCAATCGCAAAATCCATTCGGATCGTCTACGGAGGCAGCATCACCACCGAGAACATTCAGGCCCTTCTGGCCACACCGCACGTCGATGGTGGATTAGTTGGTGGGGCTTGTCTCGATCCCAGTAACTTTGCTAGGATTGTGAGTTCTGCGGCGAATTGAAAAAAAACCATGTTGTACACATTTCTCATTACTCTTCACGTTTTCATCTGCGTTATCATGATAGGAGTGGTGCTTCTGCAATCTGGAAAAGGGGCAGAAATTGGCGCGTCCTTTGGTGGATCCAGTCAAACGGTATTTGGATCACGCGGACCAGGCACATTCCTAAGCAAGGCCACGGCGTGGGCCGCTTCAATTTTCATGCTGACCTCACTCAGTTTGGCCATACTGAGCAAGCAGGCGGTCACCGGCTCCTCCGTTTTGGACAACCTTGACAGCGGCGTGACATCGGAGCAAGTTGAAGAGGGTCTGCCTGTGGACTATCAATTGATCGACGAAACAGCCCTCACAGAAGGCACGGTCGAACCCACTCCTGCTTCAGAAGACCCCGTTCCGGCTATACCCTGATCCTTTACGCCTTCTTTCTTCTATCCACACCATACGGTTACGATAGTTTCACCCGCCGAAGAATGGTTTCATCGTGCTGGTATGGCCCGCGTAGGCGCGAAGAACGTTCTGACGGTTGACGATGGCCTGCGCGATCAATTCCACGCGATGCGAGGGTGTGGATGCCTGAAATCTGGTTTTCCCATTGGTACGACCAGCGCGTCCAGGCGAATGGATGAGTATGCGGCTGCAATGTAGCCGAATGCCGATGTGTGTTCCCGTCAATAGTGATGTTCACCGCCTGTATCGGAGTGTGCCCTCCCCAAACTACGCCACTGACTTGATAGAGATTGCCAACGGCGTGATAGTCACGCAGCACTGTCGCAACTATCGACTTCACAGGAATCTTTGTGATCTGTTCGGGCTTCCACACCGCATCGCTATCTGAAGATATCGCCCTCTTGTTCACATAGTGGGTAGTTTGATACATCCCATCAAATGGCGTATCGATCACTTCAATACGTTCTAACCATTTCACATGGGCCATGCCATACCAGCCAGGAACGATGAGCCGCACCGGAAAACCATGATCGTGAGGCAACGGCTTATCATTCATGTCCGTTGCCAACATTACTTCCGGTCGCCTTGCCTGTTCAATCGAAAGTGCCCGTGCAAAATGGCGGGCGCTGCGTCCACCCGAGTCAGCCCCATGAAAGACAATGTTTCTGGCATTCGGTTGTAGTCCGGCCTTCTCTAACACCGCGTGTAACGGTACTCCAGTCCATTTTGCATTGCTTACCAGCCCGTGATTGCGACGCTTCGAGTTGCCGGCACACTCCAATGTCACGACACGCTCAACTCTTGGAAACTCGCTGAACTCATCTAACCCAATCTGCTGTGCATGTCGCACATTGCCTCCCACCCGAATACTCCAATCGCGAGCATTGCTCACCTTCGGCACTGCGAAGTGGTTACGGATATAGAACTGATCGGCAGGTGTAATCCAACCCATCAGTCGGGTGAGATCGAATGGAATAATCTTATCACCGTGTTCGGTGATGGTGCTCGGACTCAGCTTGTCGTCAAGAAATGGAACGACGCCAAGGATTGTCGCGCGTGCTTCTGACGCGAACATCGCTTGCAGGGCGAACGGGAAGGCGAGTCCCTGGACCAGTAGGTCCCGTCTTGTGAGATCTCGTGATTTGCCGTCCATCGTTATCGGCATTCAGGTATTCAGAATCTAACCTCAGGCGTCTATCTGTTCGGCATCCACGATGACGTTTTTTGCCATGTCCTCTTTGTATGCCATGAGTCGCTTTGCAAGTTCAGGATCTTTACGGGCAATGATCTGCGCGGCGAAAATCCCCGCATTCTTCGCTCCCGCTTTTCCAACCGCCATGCACGCAACGGGAATTCCGCCGGGCATCTGAACCGTCGCCAATAGTGCATCCCAGCCTTGAAGCGGAGAACTGTCAATCGGCACCCCGATCACCGGCAGGACGGTCCGAGCTGCGATCACCCCTGCAAGGTGGGCGGCGCCTCCCGCTCCCGCGATAAAGACTTCTCCCCCACTTGCTTCAAACGATTTGATCAGTTCCTCTGTGCGATCCGGGGTGCGATGCGCTGATGTGATTGTCATGTCATACGAGACGCCGAGTTTTGTTAACACCGCAGCAGTCTCTCTCATTAACGGTAAATCAGATTTGCTCCCCATAAAGATTGCGACTTGGACTTTACTCATCTTCACACTCCTTCAGCGCAGATGTCAGTTCGGTATTGTATGCCATCGAACGTAATGCGTTCCGCTGCCTCATACGCTTTCGCACACGCAGCTTTGTGATCAGACCCAAGTGCTGTCACCCCAAGTACCCGGCCTCCCGCTGTTGTCAAACCTTTATCTGTCATTGCAGTCCCTGCATGAAAAACCATGACATCATCGAGTTTGCCGGCTTCCTCGACGCCATGAATAGTCTTGCCAACCTCGGGACGACCAGGATATCCGCCGGACGCCAACACCACGCACACCGCCGCGCCTTCATGCCATTCGATCGTTGGGATAGTATCTAGTTGATGCGCCACGACACCGTCGAGAAGATCAACCAGGTCTGTCTTGAGAAGCGACAGCACAACCTGCGTCTCCGGATCACCAAACCGTGCGTTGCATTCCAAAACGTTCGGCCCATCGGGTGTCAACATAATACCTGCATATAACAATCCGCGATACGGACTTCCAAGCGACGACAGCGCATCGACGATCGGTTGAAGGATCTCATTCGCGATTCGATTCATCAGCGCAGTATCCACAGAACCCACTGGTGCAAACGAGCCCATTCCACCCGTATTTGGCCCCTGATCGTTGTCAAAGATGCGTTTGTAATCGCGTGACGCGAGCAAGGGGACAACGGTGTTTCCATCGGTCAAGGCCATGATACTCAGTTCGTCACCCGCGACAAATTCCTCGATTATGGTGGTGGATCCGCTGGTTCCAAGCACCTTCTGCTCAAGCAGATCCGTCACCGCTTGTTGAGCTTCGTCCAACGTCGTGGCGACCACGACCCCCTTCCCTTGCGCAAGACCATCCGCCTTAATGACCACAGGCAGTCTATGATTGCGAAGATACTCCTGCGCTCGAACAACATCAGTAAACGTCTCCGCCGATGGCGTGGGAATGCCATGCCGACGCATGAGATCTTTGGCGAAAACCTTGCTTGTCTCAATTCTGGCGGCCATGCGACCTGGACCGAAAATACGCAAGCGGGCCTGGCGGAAGGTGTCAGCAATCCCGTCGGCGAGCGGAGCTTCAGGGCCTACGACAGTGAGGTCAATGGATTGATCCCGCGCGAAAGACAGGAGGTCTTGAATGTTGCCGGCTTGGATCGGAACACACTCGGCGAGCGTGGCAATCCCAGGATTTCCAGGAGCGCAGAAGATATCGGTGACGCGAGGGCTTTGGGCGATCTTCCAGACAAGAGCGTGTTCTCGGCCGCCTCCGCCAATGACGAGAACCCGCATGGAATGATCTACTTTGGGTTAGGCATGGCGGAAATGCCGAACACCGGTCAGAACCATGGCCATACCATGCTCATCTACGGACTGAATCACTTCGTCATCACGGATCGATCCGCCTGGTTGAATCACGGCAGTAATTCCAGCATTTGCCGCTTCGTCGATGCCGTCACGAAAGGGGAAGAATGCATCGGATGCCATGATAGCGCCTTTGAGTGACCGTAAAGCTTTCTTCGCGGCAAGCTGTACCGAATCCACGCGGCTCATTTGCCCGGCTCCAATGCCAATCGTTTTGTTGCCTTTTGCATACACAATGGCGTTCGAGCGGACATGTTTGGTGACCTTCCAGGCAAACCGAAGGGAAGACAATTCGTCATCGGTGGGTGCACGTTTGCTCACAACTTTGAGGTTCTTGAAATCCTCATCTACCGCCAAATCAAAACCCTGAATGAGAAGACCTCCCTTCACTCGTTTCATGTCCATTCCAAGATTCCACCCATAGGTTGATGCCGTCGTCTCGCTTTTCTCAAGGCCAAGGTCGAGCAAACGAAGATCCCGTTTCTGTTTCAAGTGGGCGAGCGCATCATCATGGAACCCTGGTGCAACAATTACTTCCAGAAAGTTGCTGGTCATTTCCCTTGCGGTTTCCAAATCCACATAGCGATTGAGTCCAACGACGCCACCAAACGAAGAAAGGGGATCGGTATCACGCGCGCTGACGAAGGCATCCACCAGGCGCCTATCGACTGCCACTCCACACGGATTGACATGTTTGATGATCGCTGCTGCGGGTTCATCAAACTCAAACGCCAACTCCATGGCAGCGTTGGCATCCAACACGTTGTTAAAGGACATGGCCTTGCCGTGATGCTGCGTTGCGGTTGTGATCGAGGGTCCCGCAGCACCCATCTCACGGTAGAACGCTCCCTGTTGATGCATGTTTTCGCCATACCGTAGCGTACTCAGTTTCTCAAAATGGACTGGCAGGAACGTAGCAAATTTATTTTCCTCGGTGGGCATATCACGATCAAGATAATTTGTGATCACGCTATCGTAGTGCGCGGTGTGCTGAAACGCCTTTACGGCCAAACGACGGCGCGTCTCTGCAGATACCTGGCACCCATCGTTTCGCAGTTCGTCCACCACGCCACGGTAGTCATTCGGATCAACAAGGACGGTCACGAATGCGTGGTTCTTCCCGGCAGAGCGTAGCAATGCAACACCGCCGATATCGATATTTTCGATAGCCTCATTGATAGAACATTCCGGCTGCGATACGGTCTTCTCAAATGGATAGAGGTTCACCACGACGAGCCCAAATGGGCTAATCCCATGCTGCTCCATTTCAGCGAGATGTTGAGGATCATCGGCTTTACCCAAGATCCCTCCGTGAATTTTAGGATGCAGGGTTTTCACACGTCCATTGAGAATCTCAGGTGACCCGGTATAGGACGCGACGTCGGTCACGGGAATCTTCGCAGACCGGATAGCCTGCGCAGTTCCTCCGGTAGAATAAACTTCAACGCCGAGATCGTGTAACCCTTGAGCGAGAGCGAGAATTCCGGTCTTATCGGAGACGCTGATCAGTGCTTTTTCGCGTTTTACCATATCACTTCCATCACAAACCGGTCGATAGACGGCAGAGGATAGCACCGGCCTATAGCGAATTCAACTCACGCATCAAAGGAGGGTATTAGAGAAGCGGTTCCAAGTCTTCCCAGATCGTCACAGGCCTGGAGCAGGTAAAGTTGTGGCAGACGTAAACAGTGGGCTTGCCATCCAGCGAGCTTTTGCCTTGGGCAATCGGCGGCAGGGAGAGTGCACTGTTTTCATCCACTAGAATGAGGACTTTATTTGGAATATATGTGCTATGGATTCTCGTTAAGAGGTCTTTCGTTGAGGGGTCTGTACGATCCCCAACGATCACGATTTCTTTGGGCCGCTCGAGATAAAAGTCCAATGCATTGAGCATCGCAGCGCTGCCATATCCATTGTTATCCATCTCGCTACGAAACAGTTTGAAGGTCTGTTCGGCTCGATCATGATAGGTCTGTTCACCAGTCAGCGAAAAAAGGCGCAGGAAATTCATGGCTGCGACCGCGTTTCCTGAAGGTATTGGACCGTCGCTCCCAGACTTCATACGTTGAATCAACGTCTCGTGATTGTTGGCGGTAAAGAAACATCCGCCAGCGCGAGAATCCCAAAATCGTTCGACCATCACTGCTGTGAGTTCTCGGGCACCCTCTAAATACTTGTCGTTGAACGTGGATTCGTACGCATCGAGCAAGGCTGCAGCTAAAAACGCATAGTCGTCAAGGTACCCGTTCAGCTTACCTTGACCATTGGTGACCGTTCGATACAAATGTCCATTCTTGTAGGCCGCAGTAAACAAGAAATCAAGCGCGTTCTCTGCCATTACCAGGTAGGATGGATTGCCCAATGTCTGATACGCATCCAACGCTCCAGAAATCATCAGGCCATTCCATCCAGCGAGGATTTTATCATCGCGTTGGGGTTTGATTCGTGGCTCACGTGCTGCAAGCAATTGCTTCCGTGCAGGATTAAGCAACACCTCAATCCTGTCCATCTCTTTCTCATCAAAATCTGAACTCGCAATTCGGTTGAGAATGGCCTTGCCTTCGAAGTTTCCACTCTCAGTCACGTCGTAGATACGACACATTTCTGCGCCGAGTTCAGGGCCAAGAATTGCATTGACTTCTTCCGGCGTCCACACAAAGAATTTGCCTTCAACGCCTTCACTGTCCGCGTCCTGTGCGGTATAAAATCCACCTTCCGGCGAAATCATTTCACGACGCACGTATTCAAGCGTTTCTTCAACGACCTGCCGAAATCGAAACGTCTGAGTCAAACGCCACCCATCAAGATAGAGCCGGATAAGCTGGGCGTTGTCGTACAACATCTTTTCAAAATGTGGCACCAACCATTTGCTGTCGACGGAATACCGATGGAATCCACCCCCAAGGTGATCATAGACCCCACCGGCCGCAATCTTTCGGATTGAATGCAGCGTCATATCACGCGAGGATTCCGTTCGGGTGCGTTGATAGTGCCGAAGCGCCAGTTGAAAGGGTTGAGCGGTTGGAAATTTTGGCCCTGCCCCGAATCCTCCATCGACCGGTTCGTAGAAACTGGAGAATCCCTTCACCGCATCATCGACCAGCGCGGTGTCCAAAGGGGCGTCAGACGGTTGCGGAGCCCCAATACGACGCAACCCAGCCATGACCTGTTGGATGTTCTGTCGCACATCGGATTGTTTGTCCCGGTAGGCCTCCGCGATACCCACAAGCAGGTCTGGAAACGCCGGCATTTTGTACCGAGGCACAGGGGGGAAATAGGTTCCACCGTAGAAGGGCTCTTGCTCAGGAGTCAAAAATGCGGTCAGCGGCCATCCTCCTCCACGGCCAATAAACGCTTGGACAGCTTTCTGATAAATATCGTCAAGATCGGGACGCTCTTCACGATCGACCTTAATATTGATGAAGTTGTCGTTCATGAGTGTGGCGGTTGCAGGATTCTCGAATGATTCCCGCTCCATGACGTGACACCAATGACATGCGGAATAGCCGATCGAGAGAAGAATCGGCGTGTTTTCGGTTTTTGCCCTATCAAGAGCTTCGGCTCCCCACGGATACCAATCAACAGGATTGTGCGCGTGCTGTAGAAGGTACGGACTTGTTTCGTCAATCAGTCGATTGGTGTATTCATGTTTCATCAGAGATGCCCCCGAGCACACGATGAAAAGACGATGTTAACACAGGTGACGCCATACCGCGTTCACCCGAGCTTCTCCCTATGGTAAGCTATGTACGATTAGATACCGTAAATCCTACACGCAGTTCCATCACCGAACCGCATGCCCCCATCGATTCATCCCATTGACTTAATTCGGACTCTGAAGTCCAAGCAGTTGACTCCCGCGATCGTGTTTTTGACGTCACGGCGCTCCTGCGACAACGCGTTGGAGGCGTTCACTCACATTCCCCCAACACTCTCGCCGAAACGGCAGGCAACAATTTCCCGCCTTATTGATCAGTGGACAGTGACATACCCTAGCATTCAGAACCACCCGCTGCGTGAGCGTGTGATTCAGTATGGCGTAGCCGCCCATCATGCGGGGCACCTCCCATCATGGAAAATCGTGATCGAAGAGCTGATGCGTGAAGGGGTGCTCGATGCGGTGTTTGCCACAACCACATTGGCGGCTGGAGTCGACTTCCCCGCGCGGACCGTCATCATCACACAATCTAATATTCGGAAAAGTCAGGGATTTGTCGACCTGACGGTTGCAGAAGTTCAACAAATCGCAGGCCGCGCTGGGCGACGCGGCAAAGACCAGGTTGGGTTTGCCGTCGTGACGCCTTCCCCATATATCGATCTAGTCAGGTTGACGGAGGGACTGACTGGCTGTCCCGAACCACTGCGCAGTCAATTCGAAATTTCTTATTCCATGGTCCTCAATCTGCTCAAAGCCTATCCCCAAGACCACATCCAAACGATTCTCGACAAAAGCTTCGCGCAATTTCAGCTCAACACCAAAGCTGAAACACTTCAAACTACAATTGACACGCTTGAAGCTTCTCTCGCTGACTACGCTCCCCGACCGTGCGCCGATTGGATCCACCAGTGGCAAAGTTTTCAACAGACGGTTCTTGATACCACCAAGCGACTCCGCCCTCGCGGGGATTCCCCACCAGAGCTTGCCGCGCGAATTCCTTATTTAATCCCCGGTCAAGTTGTCTCGATGTCTAAACGGCGAGTCGTTGTCATGCATCTGTACCGTACTCGGGGCAAAAACAACCCTATGATCACGGCGATGCGATTCGACGGGACCATTGCCCACTATCCTGTCAGTGCGATCAAGAAAATTATCGATGCGACCGTACCGCTCCCCACAGGAAGACACGGGAAGGGAGCCGTATCCAATCAGGCCCGAGCGCTTCCGACAAAGCTTCAACCTCTCGCACCCCACATTCCAGCGATCACCCCCGATGTCAACCCGCACTTGATAGACACGCTGACGCCTGACATGTTTCAAACACTGAGCGAGCATTTTCCCTGTCCAACGTGTCCTTCGCAACACACATGCGGAGTCGAATTCGCGACCGGACATGCCGATCGCACGAAACTGCATCATCACATCGACTCCATTCAACAACTCCAGACCGGTCTTTGGAGAACCTTTCAAAAGCGCATGAACGTCCTTCAGCATCTCGGATATTTGACCAGCGCCAATCAACTTACGGAGGTGGGTGAATGGGCCCGATATATCCGCATCAGCCCTTCACTACTGGTGACGGAACTCATCCGCACCGATGTACTCGCAGGCATGGACCCACCGGTGCTTGCCGGGGTAATGGCAAGCATTGCCTTCGATGATGATCGCCCCGCAGTGTTTCCGAGGATCAGTCAAGCACTCGCAGGGCGGCTTACACACGTGCGCCAATTGGCACGATCCCTCGAGGCCTATGAAGAGCCTCCACTGCTTCGCGCTGATGTTGCGGCACTTCCAGAACGTTGGATTGGGGATCCCACGATGCGGTGGGCGGATCTCTGTAAAGGGACGAGTATGGCAGAAGGCGATATCTATCGCCTGCTAGCCCGAAACCTCGAGTATCTCTCGCAAATTCGATTCCTCTCGGCGACACACCCCCTTCTCGCGGCCACCGCCACCCAGGCGATTCAAATCATGCAGAGAGAAGTACTCGAAGAATTGCCGTAGGTGAACAAATAATCATCACATATTGGCAGTTTTCGTCACATTTTTATGCATGTCAATAGAATAACACCGCTGGTGCCTTACGCCTGGCACTCACATCATGTTGAAAATAATATGAATTTACACCAACCGGCGAACTTCATCATCAAAACCGTGGATGGCACATGAATTGCTGCATATCATGATTGGACGGCATACACAATGGGAGATCAATCATGAAATGTCCACGCTGTCAGGGCTTCGTCGTATTGAAAAGTGGCAGAGAGCCCCGTTGGTTCATGGTCCCTCAAGTTCCACTGCGTCCCTACCGAATAAATTAAGTAGGGTCGAGAGTACACGAGTTCACATGGAGGTTAGCCATGAGATGTTCACGCTGTCACGGTTTGTTGGTAGCAGATGAATGGTGGAGCAAGGATAATGACTATCGCAAAGTTAAAGGGATTTGCTGTGTGAACTGCGGCAGTTTCACAAGCCTCATGCCAACCATCGTACGCGCGCAGTCGGCTCGGCGACCGCGACAACTTGTCGCCTGAGCATCACAACGATTTCCAACTAACGTTGATACTCTGACCAGCTTTTGATCTGCAAGTCGCTACGCTGCTTTCGAGAAAGCGCCTCCACCCATCGCTGCGCGAGTTGTATGTTGGTGATCAATGGGATCGCCATATCAACGGCTTTTCGCCGAATTAAATAATCGTTGGTTAACTCTTGCTCCTGATAATTCTTGGGAATATTGATCACCAAATCAATTTTCCCTTGGCTCAGATATTCGAGGGCGTTGGGCGTCGTGTCTTCCAAGGGCCAGTGCAATATGGTGGCGGAGACTCCATTTTCGTGTAAAAACTCTCCCGTCCCCTGGGTCGCGTACAATTCAACATCCATTGCGCCAAGGGCCGTTGCGCAATGCAAGAAGGCCGCCTTTGATTCGACAGGACCGGTGGAGAGAAGAATGGTGTTCACCCGCAGGTGGTACCCTACGGAGAGCATGGCTTTCAAAAACGCCTCTTCAAAGTCGTCACCGATGCAGCCGACTTCACCGGTCGAGGCCATCTCCACCCCTAACACCGGATCCGCCCCGTCTAAACGAGTAAATGAAAATTGCGGGGCTTTCACCCCAACATAATCCAACTCACCCATTACCCCGTTGAACGACGTGACGTCGTCACCCATAATGACGCGTGTGGCGCAATCGATGAAGTTGACCTTGGCAATTTTCGAGACAAAAGGAAAGCTCCTCGACGCACGCACATTACATTCGATGACCTTGATCTCGTTTTCTTTCGCGATGAACTGAATATTAAACGGGCCCGTGATGTTGAGCCGTTCGGCAATTTTAGCGCTGACTCGCTTGATCCTCCGAATCGTTTCAAGGTACGTTCGCTGGGCAGGAAACACCAGGGTTGAATCCCCGGAATGAACACCCGCGTTTTCAATGTGTTCAGAAATAGCGTAGAGGACAAGTTTCCCATCCTTCGCGACAGCGTCCATTTCAAGTTCCTTGGCATTATCCAGAAACTGGCTGATCACGACCGGAAATTCAGGCGACCCCTTGGCAGCTCGCTCAACAAAGCGCGACAACTCCGCTTCGTTTGACGCTACTCCCATCGCAGCACCACTCAACACATAGGAAGGGCGGATCAGGACGGGATACCCCACGGCATTCGCAAACGCCAGTGCCTCATTTAAACCGACGAGTTCACGCCAGGCTGGTTGCTTGATATCTAGCTCGTCCAGGAGTTTCGAGAACTTATGTCGATCCTCAGCCTGATCGATGGAAGTAGGAGATGTGCCGAGAATATGCACGCCCGCCCGATGCAGCGGAAGCGCAAGGTTGTTTGGCACTTGTCCTCCCATGGAGAGGACAAGACCGATGGGTTGTTCCTTGTTGACGATATCCAGCACCGTTTCCAAGCTGAGTTCCTCAAAGTAGAGGGCATCACACTCGTTGTAGTCGGTGCTGACCGTCTCCGGATTGTGGTTGATCATGATGGTGCGACGATTCGTATCGCGCAAGGTTCTCACGGTATTCACGCAGCACCAATCGAACTCAACCGAACTTCCGATCCGATAGGCGCCGGAACCCAATACGATGACGGATTGGCCATGGCCAAACTCAATATCATCACCCTGGCCGTTATAGGTGAGATACAGATAATTGGATCGGGCTGGGTACTCAGCCGCAAGCGTGTCAATTTGCTTGACGCACGGAATGATGCCTAATGCCTCGCGTTTTTGCCTCACCTGGAGTTCTTCGGCACCAATCAAACGGGCAATCTGCAGGTCACTACATCCTGCTCTCTTCGCCTCCTGTAGCAAATTGGAATCATCAAGAGGCTGCGCTGCGGTCGTCAATCGCCGAGCAAGTTCCACAATATGTTGAACCTTAAAGAGAAACCACCGATTGACCTTTGATAACTCGTAGATCCGTTCGATGGTCATCCCTGCTTGCATGGCCTCAGCGATTGCAAAAATTCGGTCGGGTGTCGGTTCGCTCAATTCCTGATCAATATCGTGAACGTCGAACCCCCTGCGCGGGTCGACAATGCCCTGAACGCCAATATCCAACATCCGAATGGCCTTTTGGAGGGCTTCTTCAAATGTCCGTCCGATGGCCATGACTTCTCCAACAGACTTCATTCCCGACCCAAGCTTCTTTGACACCAGATTAAATTTTTTGAGATCCCATCGAGGCATCTTGACCACGATGTAATCAAGAGCGGGTTCGAAACAGGCCTGTGTAATACCGGTCATACTATTGGGAAGATCAGGGAGTCCGTACCCAAGACCAAGCTTCGCCGCAATATAGGCCAAGGGATAGCCGGTTGCCTTGGATGCTAATGCCGAGCTTCGGGAAAGTCGTGCATTGACTTCGATGACCCGATACGCTTCTGAGTAGGGATCGAAGGCAAACTGGATATTGCACTCACCAACAATGCCAAGATGACGTACCACCCGGATCGAGATTTGCCGAAGCCAGTGATAATCTCGATTGCTCAACGTTTGGCTCGGAGCGACAACGATGCTCTCTCCGGTGTGAATTCCCATGGGATCGAGATTTTCCATGTTACATACGGTGACGCAATTATCATGACGATCCCGCACAACTTCGTATTCGACCTCTTTCCAACCGGTGAGGGACTCCTCGATCAGGATCTGTTTGGTGTGTCGGAATGCCTTGGCCGCACGCTCACGAAGATCTTCGTCTGTGACACAGATCCCCGAACCAAGACCACCCAAGGCATAGGCAATACGCAGCATGACCGGATAGCCAATGGCTTGAGCCACTCGAACCGCGTCATCGACCGACGTGACGGCTTCGCTCCTGGGAGCCTTGACGTCAATCTCGGAGAGCTTATTGACAAAGAGATTGCGGTCCTCGGTTTCTCGAATGGCTTGAATCGATGTGCCCAACACTGCCACGCCAAATTCTTGCAACGTCCCATCTTCATCGAGTGCTAACCCACAGTTCAGTGCAGTTTGCCCTCCAAACCCTAAAAGAATCCCGTCTGGGCGTTCCTTTTCGATAACATCCCGAACGAACTCGGCGTTCACCGGAAGAAAATACACCTCGTCTGCCAGGTGCTTTGACGTTTGAATGGTTGCAATGTTCGGGTTCACGAGGATGGTCGTAATCCCCTCGTCTTTTAGCGCCTTGATCGCTTGGCTTCCTGAGTAGTCAAATTCTCCTGCTTCGCCAATCTTCAAGGCAGAGCTTCCCAGGATTAACACTTTTTGAGGCGTGTTTGTCATTAGAGGAGGCTTAAGAACTGGTCAAAGAGATACCCGGTATCGTACGGTCCGGGCGTGGCTTCGGGGTGAAACTGGACACTCATCAACGGGCGCGAGCGATGCCTGATGCCTTCATTTGTGCCATCATTGGCATTGATAAACCAGGGTGCCCACTCATCACTGAGCGTCCCCTGACGCACGGCATATCCATGGTTTTGCGAGGTGATATAACATCGCGGTGTTCCCACCTCACGGCACGGTTGATTCTGGCTTCGATGGCCATACTTCAGTTTATAGGTATCGGCTCCTGAGGCTAATGCCAAGATTTGATTGCCGAGACAAATACCAAGAATCGGCTTGTCACGCTGCATCACCTGTTTGACGATCGCAACCGTTTCCTGACATTGCTTCGGATCACCAGGTCCATTCGAAATGATCAGGCCATCAAACACTTCATTGGCAAGATCATAATTCCACGGGACTCGCACAACCGTC
>JYMV01010239.1_pt1 | contig 17737 bp, 15 predicted proteins | sample 338911 | NCBI WGS metagenome assembly JYMV01 (sample SAMN03354496, study PRJNA234377) | hydrothermal vent metagenome | biome: Deep sea; feature: Hydrothermal plumes at the Eastern Lau Spreading Center, Western Pacific Ocean; material: Seawater | place: Tonga | collected 2009 | depth 2000 m m
AGGTTCCCGGCTTTAAAGCCGTGCCTGCCATTGATGGAACCAATTCGGAAGTTTTTGTCATCGTTGATTTCGGCAAACAATTGGTTTTGATCGGTGGAACGAGTTATGCCGGGGAAATCAAAAAATCTGTTTTCTCCATTTTGAATTATCTGCTTCCACAAAAACAATCTGTTTTGTCCATGCATTGTTCCGCGAATATTGGAAAAAAGGGGGACTCGGCGGTATTTTTTGGTCTTTCCGGAACCGGCAAAACCACCTTGTCCGCCGACCCTACACGCAAACTAATAGGGGATGACGAACATGGGTGGAGCGATCGGGGCGTCTTTAATTTTGAAGGAGGGTGTTACGCCAAGGTGATTCGCTTGTCCAAGAAATCAGAACCCGAAATCCATGAATGCACCCGCCGGTTTGGCACTCTGCTTGAAAATGTGGTTTTGGATCTGGATACACGCCGCTTCAACCTGGATGATGGTAGCCTCACGGAAAATACACGGGCCAGTTACCCCATCACTCATATTCGCAATGCCGTGCTCAATGGTATGGGGGTTCACCCAAATAATGTGATCATGCTAACCTGCGACGCGTATGGAGTCATGCCTCCGGTTTCCAAGCTCACCCCGGAGCAGGCCATGTATCATTTCATCTCAGGCTACACCGCTAAAGTGGCAGGAACCGAAAAAGGGATAAGCCGTGAACCCACAGCGATTTTCAGCACCTGCTTTGGCGCCCCGTTTATGTCCCTGCACCCATCCGTTTATGCGGATATGCTTGGGCAGAAGATTGCCAAATATAACGTTTCCTGCTGGCTGGTGAATACCGGATGGACAGAAGGGCCCTATGGGGTCGGGCACCGGATAGAAATCAAATATACCCGGACTATGATCAAGGCTATTCTCGAGGGCCAGTTGGACCAAGTGGAAACTCAGGTGGACCCCATTTTCGGCCTGCATGTTCCGCTAAGGGTCAAAGGGGTTCCGGATGAAATCCTGCAACCGAGGAACACCTGGAAAAACCCGGAAGCTTACGATGAAAAAGCCCGCGAACTTGCAATCCAGTTTGTAGAAAATTTCAAAGAGTATGAAAACAATGTGGATAAAAAAATCTTGGATGCGAGTCCAAATCCTTCCGGGTTATCAAAAAAAAACAAAGGAAAAATCCATGAATTGCGGAAATGACCCTGCTTTCATGGTGCTTCTAATCCTTAATAAGAGTTAGAACTGTGGATTCAGCACCTATTATTGCATTAACCATGGGAGACCCGGCAGGGATCGGGCCTGAGGTCATCGTCAAAGCTTTTCAGGATGACACCCTGCATCTTCAATCCCGGGCAGTAGTCATCGGCGATGCCCGCCTTCTCCAGGCAACCGCAAAAAAGTATGCCCCGGAGATTCTGGTTCACACTATTGACCGGCCCGATCAAGGCTGGTACCAGACCTGTGCCATTGATGTCATTGACCTCAAAAACGTTCCCGAAAACATTTCCATTGGCAAACCCAGCTCGCAGGCTGGCCAGGCCAGCTATGAAGCGATCAAAACCGCCGTGGATCTGGCACTCAACGATGAAGTCTCAGCCATAACTACGGCGCCTATTAATAAAAAGAGCTTACATCTTGCGGGCTATCCTTTTCCCGGACATACTGAACTACTGGCCCATCTCACGAATTCCAAACAAGCTGCACTCATGATGGCGGGCAACTCCTTAAGAGTTGTGCTTGTTACCACCCATGTTCCCCTGGAACAGGTCAAACCCCTTATTACCCAAGAAAGGGTGCTCAACACCATTTATCTGACTCATGAATGGCTGATCCAGCATGTGACCGATGTTCCCAGTATTGCGGTGACCGGACTCAATCCACATTGCGGGGATGGAGGCATTTTTGGGCAGGAAGAAACCGATTACATTGTGCCCGCACTGAAAATCGTGCAAAAGGAAGGCATCCAGGCTAGTGGGCCTTTCTCCGCCGATGCCCTGTTTGGCAGACCAGATTCCCAGAAATATGACGCCGTGGTCTGCATGTATCACGACCAGGGAATGATCCCAGTAAAAATGGACTCCGCCGGACAGGGAGTGAACATCACCCTGGGCCTGCCCATATTGAGAACCTCCGTGGATCATGGCACCGCATTCGATATTGCAGGAAGGAACAAAGCCTGTGCCAAAAATCTTAAAATGGCTTTGCGAGCGGCATCCCAATTGTCTCAATCCACCCTATCCATGCAATGAAGAAGAGGCCGCTCGGGCAAAACTTCCTGATCGACCCCGGTATCGCTCAGCAAATCATCCAACTGGCCCATATCCAGCCTGGCGAACCTGTGGTGGAGATCGGACCGGGAAAGGGTATCCTCACCCAACTCCTGATCCAGCAGGCAGATTCGCTGACCGCCATTGAGCTGGATCCTCAGCTTTCCAGGGATCTGCAAAAACGTTTCGGCGATGCTCTGTCTTTTGAACTGGTTGAAGGCGATGCGGCAAAGTTTGACTACAGTTCCCTGGGGGTAAGACTTAATATTGTTTCCAATCTTCCCTATTACGCTGCCACCCACATCATGAAAAAATTGATCCATTACCGCAAACATATTCGCTCCATGACATTGATGTTACAAAAAGAAGTGGTGGACCGATTAACGGCTAAACCTGGTCAGCGGGCATATGGATCCCTTTCCGTCTACGTGCAGTATCATTGTGAGGTTCAGCGATTGCTTGAAATTCCTAATACCGCGTTTTCGCCGACACCAAAAATTGATTCTTCTCTTATCGGTCTGATGCCCCTGCCCCAGCCAAGGGTGCGGGTGGAAGATCCAAAACTATTTTTTAAAATGGTGAATTCAGCATTTTTTCATAAAAGAAAAATGCTGAAAAATAATTTAAAAGACTGGAGACACCTGTTTAATAAGGAAAATGGCCAAGCCCGGTTGGCCGGCATTGACCTTAACCGAAGAGGCGAAACCCTCTCGCTCGATGAATTCGCAGACCTCGCGAACTACCTGCACGCACAAAATGGCTGAATCAAATAAAGGAAAAGTGGTTCTAGTTGGTGCCGGGCCGGGCGATGTCGGCCTGTTGACTTTAAATGGCAAGCAGTGGCTGCAAAAAGCCGATGTCATCTTATACGACCACCTGGTCAATCCGGATATGGTCCGTTTCGCCCAAAAATCAACAGAGATGATCTATGTGGGGAAAAAAGAAGGCATTGCTTCCATGGAACAGGAGCAGATCAATCATCTGCTCATCAGCAAAGCTCGTGAAGGAAAAATCGTTATCCGCTTAAAAGGCGGCGACCCTTTCTTGTTTGGACGCGGAGGAGAAGAGATTCAGGCTGTCCAGAAAGCGGGAATTCCATTCGTTATTGTTCCTGGTGTATCCTCGGTAACGGGGGTCGCCGCTTATGCTGGCATCCCGCTCACGCACCGCCATCTTTCTTCCACTCTTTCTATCATTACCGGGAGCAACGAGAAAAAGCAGGGCGATATTCATATCGATTGGGAAAAAATAGCCGCCCGGTCCGGGACTTTGGTTTTTCTCATGGGCGCACGCAAACTTCCTTTGATTGTCGAAAAACTCATGAAATTCGGCAAAAGCCCGGAAACCCCCATCGCCGTTGTTCAATGGGGCACAACCGCCCGGCAGAAAACCTGGACCGGCACCCTTGGCACCATTGTGGAAATTTCGGCAAAGGATAAAATTTTACCTCCGGCTTTGACCATCATCGGAGAAGTGGTGAACCTGAAACCTGACATCGAGTGGTACGAACAGCTGCCGCTGTTTGGTAAAACTGTTGTGGTCACTCGAAAAGGCGATCAGGCCGATTCTATGATTGATCGCCTGCGAGAGCTGGGCGCCGAACCCTTCTTTTTCCCAGTGATAGAGACCATCGCACCGGATGATTGGTCTCCCCTGGATAATGCGCTGAACAACCTCTCTCAATACCAGGGACTGATATTCACCAGCGTCAATGGCGTGCGGTTTTTTGCCGAACGACTCAAGGCTATTGACCAGGACATCCGTGAATTGAAAGGGATTCGGGTCTTTACCATCGGACCCAAAACCGCCGAAGCGGTTCGCGACCTGGGAATTCGCGTGGATGTAGTGCCCGAAGATTTTGTCGCCGAATCCCTGATCGAAAGCATTGGCAAGGAAAATATTAAAGGCAAACGGTTTCTTATACCCCGCGCTACCGTCGCCCGCGAAACCCTGCCCGAACAACTGCGGAAAATGGGAGCCTTCGTCGATATCGCTCCGGTTTACCAGACCATCCTGCCTTCCCCATCTGTGGAGGCCTTGGAAAAGAGGCTCAAAGAAGGGAGTATTGATGTCATCACCTTTACCTCCTCCTCCACCGTCAATAACTTTTTAGCCTTAATGAGTGACAAACTCCTCCCCTATATCAAAAAAGCAAAGATCGCCTGCATCGGCCCCATCACCGAAAAAACCGCCCGGGACGCAGGCTTAATTGTAGAGATCGTGCCGGACCAATATACCGTATCGTCCCTCATGGATGCCATTGAAAACCATTTCCCCTCCTAGGCGGAGAGCCGACTGGCAATAGCTCTATCTAGCTAACAACCGTTTTTCTCGGCTTGACGGGCCTTTGCCCAGTTGCCACTATTGCGAGTAGCGAGTATAATGTGCGCTCAACATATAAGCTTGTCCACCAACATCCGTAAGGGATTCTGATATGGAAATACGATCTATTCGAGTCAGCCACATTGTTCTGAGCACCGAAGAACTTGCCAAAGTGCTTCTCGATCACCTGAAAGAGGATGAATATAAAGACCGCGAAATGCTTTTTAAAGTATTTGCCAAGATGGCAAAAAAATACAGCGCTTGCGGATCTCGCTATAAAGGAGGCGACCTCGGGTTTCTAGAACATAACACCTCCGCTCCTGAAGTGGAAAAGGCTGCCATGGAAGCTCCGGTTGGCGTTGTCCAAGGCCCCATTAAAAGTAAATTCGGGTATCATATTTTTATAATTACTGAGGAAGAGGCGATGGGAGACCTCGATAAAGATGGGACCTCACTTCCTATAGGTGCTGGCCCCGGGACTTTATAGGTCAAGTCCTCTTACACCTTCTCATGCAACTAAAAGGAATTCATCACATCGCGCTAAATGTGACAGACCTGGACCGCGCCGAGCGTTTTTATACGGAAGTACTCGGATTCAGCGTTACCCACCGGTTTTCCAAAGGGCTGAGGCACCTCATGCTGGATACCGGCAACGCCGCAATCGCCCTTTTTGAGGCCCCGGATCTGAAAGTCAAAGAGGCGATGAACCTTCTCAGTGAAGACGGGTACTTGCATTTTGCCTTTGAAGCCAGTGCCACTGACTTTGATAATATCGTAAAAGAACTTCAAACAAAAAACGTGAAAATCGATGGCGGTCCCGTAAAACGTGGAGATGGAAAGTCCATCTATTTTAACGACCCCGATGACAACCATCTTGAAATTCATTGCGACAATCCCAGCGCATCATGATTGAACCCATCCTCGAAAAAGCTCTTGCCGGTCAAAGAATCCAACCCGAGGAAGCGCTGGAACTGTTTTCCACAACAGATATCCTGCTTCTCGGAAATGTCGCCTCCAGATTGGCCCGAAAGAAAAGAGCAGATAAAACCATCACCTATATCGTGGACCGTAATATCAATTACACCAATGTCTGCGTTACCGATTGTTCTTTCTGCGCGTTCTACCGTAAGGAGTCGGACGCCGACTCCTATGTCCTGCCCTTTGAAACTATCGCTCAAAAAATTGAGGAAACCGTATCAGCCGGAGGAAACCAGATTCTCCTGCAAGGCGGACATCATCAAAATTTGAAGATAGATTATTTTGAGGACCTGTTTCAAAAAATCAAACAACGTTTCGGCATTCATCTGCATGCCCTGTCTCCCTCGGAAATCATTCATACTAGTCGAATATCCAAAATCTCACTGGATGAAACTCTCACACGGCTCAAACAGGCGGGACTGGACTCTATACCAGGCGGCGGGGCAGAGATTCTCGTCGACCGGGTACGCAAAATCATAAGCCCGAAAAAATGCATGACAGATGAATGGCTGGAGGTCATGGAACACGCCCACGGCATGGGCATTCCCACCACCGCGACCATGATGTTCGGCCATGTCGAGACCCTCGAAGAACGCGTTGAGCATCTTGAACGGCTGAGAAAATTACAGGACAAAACCCAGGGTTTTACTGCTTTCATCGCCTGGGGATTCCAGCCGGGAAACACACAACTGCAAGGAGACAGCGGAATAAAGACCGCTATAACAGGATTCGAATACCTCAAAACCCTTGCCATCAGCCGAATATTCCTCGACAACTTCAATAATCTGCAATCCTCATGGGTGACCCAGGGGCCAAAAATCGGACAAGTATCGCTTTATTACGGGGCTAACGATATGGGCAGTACTATGATGGAAGAAAATGTGGTCGCCGCAGCGGGAACCGTCTATTGCATGGACGAGGAGGAAATCAGGCGGCTCATCTCCGATGGTGGTTTTATTCCCCAGCGTCGCAACATGAAATACGATTACCTCCCCCACCACTAGGCCCGGCAAGCCGCCGGTGGCAGATAGCAAAGACTCTTCAAGCCGCTTATACTTCTTGCTCACCAGATAGAGTTATTGCCCATTTAACCTTACGGGGCATGAAAACAAATCCCCCCGAGGACCCCCTTCGTGGAAGGGGGAGTCATTAGAGTATTGCGCTTGATGGTGTTGTTTGCTCGATGGGCAATGCAGTACTGGCCCCACGCCGAGTGGTTAGAGACCTCTTCGCCCTAGCAAAGTTTGTACCGCAAAGCGGTTGGTTCCTTTAGCCAGCATAAACGCGGTGAACGACTGGCGAAGTGAATGTGGAGTGACCTGCTTTTCCACTCCTGACGAGGTCAATGCGTTTTTAAAAAATTTGGTGACACTGCGAGTTGTCAGGTTACCCCCACGTTCGCTGGGAAATAAATAGTCGCCCGGTTTCTTATTGCCAACCTGCCTTTGCAGGGCATCTTTAAGACCACCGGAAAAGATGGTCGTGCGTGCACCCAGCTTGCCGAGTCCCGGCACAAACAGCATCAATTTATCGAGGTTCATATGCTGAACCTTAACCACCACCAGTTCAGAGACACGTAAACCCGCCGTGTAGGCCAGCTCTATCATCAGCCGGTGCTTCAGGTTCTCTGCTGAGATCGCTATTTTGCGCACTTCACTCACTGTCAACACTACTGGTTTTAGTTTCTTCTTACGAGGCCGCTTGAATCCTTCCAGAATCAGGTCATGATTATAGACAGCCATAAAAAAGTAACTGAGCGCATTATAAGCTTGGTCCACCGTTGACCTTGATTTTCCTTCCTCAACAAGGCCTTCCAGGTAAGCTTTGATATCGTCACTCGAAACATTTTGCGGATTTGTCAGGTTTTTGTCCCGCACAAAATGCCGCAACTGCCCAAGATAAGCCTTGATCGTTTGCGGACTGTAGGCACGTTGTTCAAGGTTGCCCTGAATAGCGCTGAATAACCTTGTTATGGATAAAGGATGGGTGGTAATGCGGTTCATAATAAATTCTCCAGATAAGCCACTAGGCGTGGGGCCAGCGTGCAATAACTTTCTCAGTCGAGCAAAGAGCCATCTCGGCTCAACAAACTATTGCCCATTACCACCGGGCGTGGCCCGGCAGTGGCAGGATGGTTAGCGGAACACTGAATTCCGCTATTGAAGATCAATATAATCAATATGTTGTCGGAGGTCAAGCGGAAAGGGCAAGAAAAACAATGAGTTACATCTGGCGAGCCGCCGGGGGCAATGGGCAATACCTTTTTACCCCTGCGGGGCACGAAAGCTGAGGAAGAATATCACGGCTACGAACAAAGAGTTATCTCGGCTTGATGAGTCCCTTGCCATCTGCCTCCAGGGCTAGTGGGAAGAGTACAATGATGAAGCTTTATATTGCACAACACCTCGTGATAAGAGGACATTGAGGACAGCGACAACAGGAACACCAAGGATCATACCTGTAATTCCAAACAATTCACCACCCAGCAAAACGGCAAAAATCACCGCTACCGGATGAAGCCCGATATTTTCGCCCACCACCCGTGGTGTGATAACAAATCCTTCTATGGCTTGGACAAATGCGAAGACCCCCGCGACACCCAGCACGGGCAACCACTCTTGAGTGTGTATATAAGTCATAATCGCAGAAGGCACTAAACCCAAAATCAGGCCCAGATAAGGAACCAGATTGACCAGCCCGGCCATCATTCCAAGCGACAGGCTCATCGGGGTGTCACACAAAAATAAACCTGCCGAATACAAAACACCCATCAAACCAGCGACCACCAACTGCCCACGCACAAAACGTGAAAGAACCTGGTCAATCTCAAGAACAATATCTTTGGTCTTTGCCTGAAACCGGGGGGGTATCAGCCTAAATAATTTTTCGTTGATGGAATCAAAATCGCGCAGTAAATAAAACATCACCACGGGAATGATCACCAGGTTGGCAAGCATCAGAATAATATTAAACAGGTTGGAAATCGATCCCCAGATAACTTTGCCGGAAAACTGCAGGGCTTTCATCGGCAACTCCCCAAACCGGGACAGCCCTTCATTAAGAAACTCTTCAATCCTTGCCGAATCCAATCCACTGATCAAATCCAAAACCGGGCGCAGCCACTCCTGAAAGGTTCCGACATAGGTGGGAATACTTTTTGCGAGGCTTTCCGCCTGCATACTCAAAATTGGGACCAACAATATTACAGAACCCAGCGCAAGAAAGAAGAAAGCCAACATCAAAACCAAAACGGAAAGGGTCCTTGAAATTTTAAAAGTAACCAGCCGGTCTACCAGGGGATCCAGCAAATAAGCCAGAGCAAAAGCGATAAAAAAGGGAGCCACAACGCGCCGGGAAAAATAAAGCACAACGCAGACTCCCAGAATCACAGCAAAGGAGATGAAAAAAAGGTTTTTATTATTTTCCTGATTCATTTTCACATATCCGACATGGACATTGGTGGAGCTTCAGGGTCCTTCTTCACGGGCACCTCCACCCCCTTTTCCCGATACCGATGGAACGATGGGGCAAGAAAATCTGCAAGCTTTTTGCTGGCAATGTCAAAAGCTTCCAGTTCCGCCTGCAAAGCATGCTCATGTTTGATGGTGGAAAATTCTGTCTTCGCCGTTATCAACGAAGATTCCAGAGTCGATACCACCTTGACATTGATATTGACTTGAACGGTTTTGAGGCCATTTCTGGGATTATCCCCGCGCAATTTGGAAACAGCCGTTCCCACGATAACGATATCGGCACCTGCTTTCAACCCTATCTTCCTGGCAGAACTCAAATTTCCCTTGATCGCGCTGAGGACAGTTTTTTCAGAAATTATTTCCCGCAGTTTTTCCCGATCCATTACTTCTATTCCAGCTTCAATCAAGTTATTGGCCAGCTGGGTCTCCGAAATGGGAATGATATCCCAAAAAGAGGTAACCGGAGCGGAAGTAAAACTTTTCTCATTGATTAGAAGGGCCACTTTATTTTGACTGACCGGAACGGCAATCACTCCAATGCCTGCCAGAGCCTGGGTTACTGCGGAGGGGAAAAAACGCATTTCCAATCTTACTTCACTGGTTTTATTTACCAGGTCATCATAAGCTTCCAAAAAGTGATAGCTTTTTACATAATGCGAAGAGCGTCGCAAAATTTTCCGGAGGTCTCTCTGACTCGCTTCAAACTCCTCATCTCCTAACATTTCTTTCAACGCTACTTCCAACCCATTCTTCAAGGCTCGATTCACGGCTTTTTTCCGGGCGACTACATAATTATCTCTTTTCACCTGAACGGTTGCAAAACCCTCATAAACATCATGCATCTTTTGTTGCGCAAACACTTCGGCGTCGTAAAATCCACTAGCAATAAAGAACCAAAAACCCATCCAAAGAACCGGATAATACCTCAATAAAATCATTTTCATGCCCGCTTCTTTCTCCGTACCTTAATGGGGTCGGGCTCTTTTGCAACAAGTTTTTTAAGCGCTTTGATTTCTTTGGGACTGAGAAACCGGCAAGCCCCCAAGGGAAGCCCTGTCAGGTTCAATCCTCCAAAATGAGTTCGCTGCAGTTTTATCACCGGGTGCCCAATATGCTCACACACTCTTTTAATGTGGCGGTTTTTCCCTTCCACCAAAGTCAAAATAAGAAAACAGTTTTTTCCACTGATCCTTTGCACCTTTGCCTCTATAGGACGGAAATGACTGTCCTCAAGGTGCACTCCTCGTGCCAGCCTTTTCAGGGTTTTTTCATTCGGGACACCCGACACCTTGACCTTATAGGTCCGCTCCACACCATACCTGGGATCCAATAGTTTCTTTGAAAGAATGCCGTCATTGGTAAACAGCAATAGCCCCTGGGTATTGTAATCCAGACGGCCCACGGGAAAAACTCGGGCCTGCACCACCCGGACAAATTCCATCACTGTTGTTCGTCCCCGTTTGTCATCATTCGTGGTGGTTAAGCAAGAGGTAGGTTTATTCAGAATAACGTAGGCCGGTTCCTGGCCCCGGGGTATCGGTTTTCCATCAACCTGGAGGCGGTCCTTTGCCGGATCGGCCAATGAACCCAACTGGGTAACAACCTGACCATTCACACGAACCTTGCCCTGTTCGATCCATCTTTCCGCTTCCCGGCGGGAAGCAAGACCGGCATCCGCAATTATTTTTTGTAAACGAATCTTCATGGGAACGGCGAAATACTTCCGCTGGCAATGGGCAAAAACTTTCTACCTCTTCAGGGCATGATGGCAAGAACTCGTCAAGCCGAGACAACTCTTTGCTCGCCAATTAAAGCGATGGCACACTGGCCTCACGCCTAGTGGTCGTTTTCAATGACAGGCTTGGCCTCGTTGGGTGAAGAAGAGGATTCGGGAACTTCCGAGGTGGAGAATTCGATTTGAGTTTGAAGCGGAGGATCTTCCCCTTCCATCTCTTCCCTCAAATCTTCCAGAGTGGGCAAATCGCTCAAATCCTTAAGACCAAAATACTCCAGGAATTTTTGCGTTGTCCGATACATAATAGGCCGACCCGGTACTTTTTTCCGCCCCGCAGGACCGATCACCTTTTTCTCTAAAAGGGTCTTGAGCACTCCGCTTGAGTCCACCCCCCGTATGTCATCCACCTCCTGGCGGGTGAGCGGTTGTTTGTAGGCAATGATCGACAAGGTATCCAGGCTGGGCTGAGATAACCGAGATGAGCGGTCGAGCTTCAAATACTTCCGGATCCAGTCGTTGTATTCATGCCGGGTGCAAAGCTGGTAGCCATCAGCCACCTCCATGATCTGCAAATTGCGCGAATTATATTCTTCTTTCAATTCATCAAGAATGGATTGCAGTTGATTTTTATCCGTTCCATCAAGGAAAATTTTGGAAAGCTCACTGGCATTGATCGGCTGGTCTGCCGCCAAAAGAACATTCTCAACAATCGATTTTAATTCTTCACGTTCCATTTTTATCTCCCGGCGTAGCCGCCGGTGGCCCCCCTCACGGGGGAGGAAATTAGCAAGCACCCATCAAGCCGAGACAACTCCCTGCTAGCCAAATAAAGCTACTGCCCATTGCCACCGGCCGCTGGCCGGTTAGAGGGCGGAGTCAAAATATTTGCTTAAAGCCAGGCCCTGGGAGTGGTAATTGGAATTCAAGGCCAGACCATACACCTTTTCAGGCCGTTCCACCACCTTTTCAAATTTCAGACGACAGAAGGTCTGTCCGTGTTCTACCATAAAAGGGACATCGTGAGGGCGCACTTCCATCACCGCCCGGGTACCCTGATTCATTTTTTCATCGGTTCCGTTCCAGCCAAACCCGGAGTCGAAAAAACCCGCGTAATGAGTGCGAAGTTCCCCGCTATTGGGTTCGTAAGCAACCATTTCCGCCAGCCAGTCGGGCCAGATGCAAACTCTTTCCCGCGACATCATTATATAAAAACTTTCCGGTTCCAGAATCAACCGATTCTTTTTAGGTCGGTAAATCGGCTCCCAGAACTCCTCCGCCCGGTAATGTCCTATTTTGGATAGATCAATAACTGTGGAGTTGGTCTTGGCCTTGTAAGCGATGATCGATTCCGGCTGGTCCCCCGAAATATCCAGACTGATATAAACCCCACTTTCTACCTTAATCTGGTCGAAGGGGATGGCAAATCCGTTCCGGTCAAAAAGAATCGGATAGTTTTTATATTTCAATTCCAGTCCCTGTTTACCCAGCGTGTGGGACGTGACGTGCGCGAGCCGCAACTGGTTCAGAGACAACCCCGCATGGACCTTCACAGGAAACGAACGGGGAATAATTTCCAGATACAACTTCCCCCGATAACCGCGCGGGATTTCATCAAACCTATGCCCCTTATCCACAATGACGCGGGTAAACATATCCAGCCTGCCGGTCGAACTTTTTGGGTTTGCCAGGCCATACAGGGAAGACGGCAGGGACAGTTCTTCCATCAGAGGAATCAGATAAATGGCGTTTTTTTCCAATATCCCACCACCCGTAATATCAAAATCGTAAAGACTGATCTCCTTGAGCTTCGTTTCCACCGGTTCATTTTCCGGAAGGAAACTGCATTGGATGCGGAAAGCCTTCGGTCCCAAGCGCAAATCCAGGCTCACTGGCTGAATCTGGGAGTCATGGATCGGTTCCCGGGATTGGATCATCCCCTGACGAAGCACTTGCTCAATCAACTGGCAAGGAAGATATCCTGACTTCCCCTTTAAATAAGCCATCAGATCCGATACCAATATTTTTTTTTCTACTGTGGAGTTCATTAAAATTCAAGGTTTCAGCAGGCACACCCGGTTGACAGGCAGTTTGAGGCTATGATTTAATCGTATTACTCAAAATAATTCAACTTGATTATTAAGGGCACCGTTGAATTATGATGGAAAGCCTGCATAATAAGGAATAAAAATCATTCCCCAGCGATCTTTAAGCAATTGGTCTTATTAACAACGACTTCACCCTAAGCAAGGTTCCGGAAAAAACTATGAGTTCAAAAGGTTCGAAAAGTTCAAAACACAAAAATATTGAGTCTCCCAGCAGTCCCCTGAAACGCTCTCTCGTGATGTTTTCCTGGCTGAGCATGTTGGCCGTTGGACTGTGGGCCTTGATGCACTATTCCACACCTGAAAGCAACCTCGAACCCTATAAAAAGTTCCAGGAAGCCAAAGTGGAAGGTGAAAATACGGAACGGAAAAAAGCGGAACCGGAAAAACCAGGATTCACTCTCCCCAGCACCCTGGGTACAGGAAACCTGATTAAAACTGCCATGACCTCTCCGACTCCACAATCGCAACTGCCCCGGGAGACACTGGAGCATATTCAGAAAGGGATGCTGTTGACCGAGGAAGGCAAGTTCAACGCCGGCGATATGGAATTTGAAAAAGCCTCCAAAATCAGCCCCCATTCAGCGGAATTATTTTCCATCTGGGGCGCCGCCCTGCGCATGGCTAAAAAGTTTGTAGGAGCAAACAAACGTTTTGCCCGGGCACACGAACTTTCACCCGATGATGACGAGATCACTTTTAACTGGGGCATGTCTGAGCTGGAAGCGGATCACCCTGAAGAAGCCACCCGGCTGTTTGAAAAAACCGTAGCAATTTCCCCAAAAAACTATATGGCCTACAACATGCTCGGGAAATCCTATGGTCGCCAGAAAATGTACGAAAAGGAGAAAACGGCCTACAAGAAAGCCTTGGCTATCAACCCAAATTTTGCCCAGGCACATTTCGATCTGGGCATTGTCTTGAGCATCCAAAAAAACTTTGATACCGCGGCCCCGCATTTCCTCAAAGCCATTGAGATGGACAAACAGTTTGAAAAACCCTTTGTCATCCAGATGCTGACTGCTTTGGGACTTTATGACCCGGCCGCCGAAAAACCGATCAAGCCAGACACCGCCAAAACCCAGGAACCGGTTCAGCAAGCCAAAGTGGAAACGCCTCCAGCGGCCAATAAAATCGCTTATGATAAAAAGTCCGAAGGCTCCGACCATAAAATGGAAGAAGGGTCCAAGAAGGTTAAAAACACCACCACGGTAAAAGGCAATATCCGGATCAATGGCCAAAAGCCCGGCCCCAACACGCTGGTATTTCTGGAAACTAAAAACAAGCTGAGGGTTTCCAGTCAAAAAAACAAGACCCTGACCATACGCCAGAACGGCTTGAAGTTTAGCCCCCAGCATTCGGTGATACAGGTGGGGTCCAGCGTTACGTTTTCCAATGAAGACCGTGAGGTGCACAATATCTTTTCCAAGTCGCTCAGCAACCAGTTCAACCTGGGGGCCATGGCATCGGGCTCTTTCAAAACCGTTGAGTTCACACAGGCCGGACCCGTGGTACTGCGATGCAATATGCATAAAGACATGATCGGAACTCTCTTCGTGGTCCCCAATGGTTATTACACCAAGCCCAATACCAACGGAGACTACCAGTTCGACAACATCAAAAGTGAAGGCTACATCATGCAGGTATGGGACCCGATGCTGGCACCGGAAGAGGTGGAAGCTAATCTCAAATCCGCCGACCTGACAGGTGTCGACCAGACCTTCGATTTTAATATCAAGTCTGCTTCGATTCCGGGGGAAATCCATGACATGGTCGACCCGACCGACTACAACGCCATTGTTGACAACATCGAAAGAGAAATGTTCCAGGCCATCGAGGACTGGAAAAACGGCAAAAAATTTATTCCCCGCAAGCGCATGTTGATGGTCATCACCAAACATTACGATGGGGAAGGCCTGAAAGGCGCCATCGCCAAAAGCTTCAGTTCCAAACGCAGTATCCTGCTGGAACAGAAACTAGATACGATCCGCAAAGAAATTTCCGGAATCGGCAAGCCCAAAGAAAAGATCACCGAAGAATCACTGCTCAGCCAGGCCAAATTCGCCGTTTCACAACTGCGCCTGAACGTCAAAGAACTCGCCGCTAGGCGCGGGGCCGGCGGGCAATAGCGTTGATGGGCATACAAGAAGCTGCCTCCGCTTGATAAGTCCTTTTATTAGTTTAACCCTCCACCCCATGCGGGGCACGAATTTGAATGAAGAGGATATAACTGGGGCATGAAAGCTAATGATACGGTGTCACAGCCACCGGCCGCTGGGCCGGTTGCTTCCCTCGCCAGAGGGTGATATTTTATCTGCATGAATTTAAAAATCTTCAACACCCTGACAGGAAAAAAAGAGCAATTCGTTCCTCTAAAAGAAAAACAGATCGGTATGTACGTCTGCGGTGTTACCGTTTACGACTATTGCCATGTCGGTCACGCTCGCGCCGCGATTGTCTTCGACACCTTTTACCGTTATTTCCAGTACCTCGGCTACGAAGTTCGCTTCATCCGCAACTTCACCGATATCGACGACAAGATCATCAACCGTGCTAATGAAAAAGGCGTGGACTGGCAAGAGATCACCCACAAATATACCGTAGCGTTTTACGAAGACATGGGGAAACTGAACATCGCCTCGCCCACCGAAGAGCCAAAAGCCACCGACCACATCGCCGAAATGCTCGACATGATTCAGTCTCTGGTCGATCAGGACAAAGCTTATGAATCGGATGACGATGTTTTTTACTCGATCAAATCGTTCAAGGACTACGGTTGTCTTTCCAGAAAAAATATCGAGGACCTGCAATCGGGAGCCCGTGTCGAGGTCAACGAAAGCAAACGCGATCCGCTCGATTTTGTTTTATGGAAAAAGAGCAAGCCCGGCGAACCTTTTTGGGAAAGCCCCTGGGGTCCGGGCCGACCGGGCTGGCATATCGAATGTTCGGCCATGAGTAAAAAATACCTCGGCGACACCTTCGATATCCACGGCGGCGGCAAAGACCTGGTCTTTCCGCATCACGAAAACGAAATCGCACAATCCTGCGGTTGCACCGGAAAACAGCCGGTTCGTTACTGGGTGCATAACGGATTCGTCAATATTGACAAAGAAAAAATGTCCAAGTCCCTGGGTAATTTTTTCACCATCCGGGAAGTTTGTAAAAAATACCACCCGGAAGTTTTGCGTTTGTTTCTCATCAGCAGTCATTACCGCAGTCCCATCGACTTTTCGGAAAAAAACCTGGAAGATGCCACCAAAGTGCTTTCCCGATTTTATGAAGGGCTGGCAGGGGCGCGCAGAAAAACCGCAAAACTAAATAAGGAGTCCATCCCAAACTTTCAGGAAAAAGTGAAGAACCATCCCTTGACGCAAAAGTTTGAAGCCGCCATGAACGATGACCTGAACACAGCAGTGGTGATGGCCCATATGAATGAGGAACTGCGCAACCTCAACACCGCCGTGCTGGGTAAGGGAGAATCCTCTCTGGAAGACCTTGCGGTCGCAACAACGGCCTGGGAAACGGCAGGCCAAATTCTGGGACTGTTTTTCCTCACTCCCGAAGAGTTTGAAAAGGAACTCTTCGAGATCAAAAACCAGGAGAGGAATCTGGATGTCAGCAAAATCGAAAAGTTAATCGCCGGCCGCAAATCAGCACGCCAATCCAAAAACTGGGCGGAAGCTGACCGGTGCCGGGACGAACTGACCGAAATGGGAATCCTCATCGAGGATACGGCAAACGGCACGGAGTGGAAATTGAAATGACTGCACTTTTTTCCGACGCCTACCTGAAATTCACCCATCTCTACAATCAACTGCAGGTTCGGGAAGAAGATAACAGCATCCGGGTTCCAGAAAAAGTCATCCGCTGTATCTGGAACGACCAACTGTTTTGCACGCCTTCTCTCAAAACCCGGGAGGGCCAAAATCTGGAAATCATTTATCCCGGATACTGGAATTTTGGTAAGGGCCCCGACTTCACCAGCGCGACCATCAAGGTAAACGGAAAAGTTTATGAAGGCGATGTCGAACTGCATGTCTACGCCACGGATTGGAACGCTCATGGACATTCGCGCAATCCGGACTTCGACAACGTTATTCTGCATGTCTATATGTGGCAGGGGCGAGGGAAAGTGCATCGGCCACAGGGAAAACAGAAAGACCTTCCCTTCCGGTTTGAAATTAAAGATTACCTTACAAAAGGAATCCTTGAACTCAATGGTGAACTCGATTTTGAAAACTACCCGGTCCTGAATCACTGCAATGTCGGTCTGTGCCACCAACCTTTGGCGCAACTTTCGCGAGAAAAGCTCACCCAAGTTTTGAACGCGGCGGGTGAAGCCCGGGTGTTCACCAAAATGGAGCGGTTCAACGATTCGATAATTATAGAGGGGTACGAACAGACTTTTTATCGGGGAGTTGCCGAGGCAATGGGTTATCCCGAAAACAAACAGACCTTTCAGGCACTGGCAGACACTCTGCCTTTAACGGAATTGAAAAGTCTGGTACCCGAAAAAATTCGCAAAGCAGAAAGAGTTCTGCACACCCAGGCCCTGCTCTTCGGGTTTTCAGGCTTGATGAACAACGAAAATAAAGCCGGGTTCCGTAAACTCCTGCCAATATGGAAAGCTTGCCGGGACCGGGTTCCCCGTTCACCCCTGACGAAAAAGGACTGGTGTTTCCGCGCGATCCGTCCGGCCAATTACCCTTACAGGCGGCTGGCGGGCTTGGCTCACTTGATCGGTCGTCATGAAAAAACGGGCATGTTCGCAGACTTCATGGGGTCCTATCAAAAGATTCTCACATCTTCCGGAGGTAAAATTCCGGATAAAAAAACTCTCAATTCCTTTAACGATTTCTTTTGTGTGGCCACAGATGATTACTAG
>JYMV01035042.1_pt1 | contig 17730 bp, 18 predicted proteins | sample 338911 | NCBI WGS metagenome assembly JYMV01 (sample SAMN03354496, study PRJNA234377) | hydrothermal vent metagenome | biome: Deep sea; feature: Hydrothermal plumes at the Eastern Lau Spreading Center, Western Pacific Ocean; material: Seawater | place: Tonga | collected 2009 | depth 2000 m m
GGTGTTTGGACCGACGATTTCGAGGGAGAAACACTTGCTAAAGAGTGGGAATTTCGGGACCGGCGCGAAAAGGTAACTAAAACAGAAGTTAAGGATGGATTTCTGAGAATGAACAACCCGAAAGGAAATTGGGGACATATGACCGCTGACAAGGCGATGTTGGAACGTGATGTTCCCGCCAGCAGCCAAAACCTGATTGTCAGCGGAATCTTCTCCTCTGAACCGGAAAAACCGGTCGATGCTTGGGTCGGAATGTTTATTTTCGGTTCAGATCAGATGGATTTCGCCTGTTTGCTATATGGTGGAGAAGCCAATCAGCCACAGAAAGCCCTGATTGGTAGTATGGTTCAAGGTGCGTGGCAGGATAAGGGGCATTTTGAAACGGGCTTCGACGTGCCGTTGCATCTAAAGTTAGAGAAAAAGAAGGATGTATTTACAGGCTATGTCAAGCGAAAAGAGGGCGATGATTGGAAACAGATTGGCAATAAAACTTGGGCACACAAGATCAAGCAAGTCAAGAAAGTTGGTTTAGGTATCATGAATAACTGGGGTGGTAAGACCGTAGTCTTTTTGGTTGATTCGTTTTCGCTTGAGGGAGAAGGCGTCAAACCAATGGTTGTTGATTCCGCGAAGAAATTAGCCACGGCTTGGGCTGAACTCAAACGTTAGAAGTAAGTAGGGCAAAATTCAACTAAGATTCAACCTTGTGCCCGAAATTGCCTCTATGTCGATTGAATTTCGACGTTGCACTCGAAACTGAAGAAATGCCTTACAAATGAAAGTGCGGTGGTCTGTCGTAGTTGCTATGAAAGAACATAATAGTTGAAAATTGGAAAACTTATTGCTCAATACATCGATTCAAGTAATATGGCTGTCGCAATTCGCATTTTACTAAGGAAATTTAGAGTAAAAAGACCTGCATATCTGTTATTTATTTGCATTTTCCAACTTGCAATTATTAGTTGTACCACCAATGAAGAAGAAATCAGTAAAATCATCAAGGAGACAGTTGAAAATCCTAACTTTATCCCGCTATCCGAATTTGAAATCAACAAATCAAGATGGCAAGCTAGTAATTTAAATAACTATCAATTTGACTTTCGCTGGATTTGCTTTTGCGAGCATGATTATATTTCTCCTGTCACTATTACAGTGGAGGATGGAACAATTAACAACGCTATTTATACTGAAACGCAAATTCCTGTCCAAGTGAATAAACTGGATCGTTATAAAACAATTGATGGATTATTCAGTTTCATCCAAGATGCCTATGACAAAAATGCTTACCAGATTTCAATAAATTATGACCCGCATGATGGATATCCATTTGAGGGATCGGTAGATTATGTGGAAATGATGGTGGATGAAGAGAAAGGTTTTGAAATTAGCAATTTAATGAAACTGGAGTCTGACGAAAATGGAATTTGGCTAATAGGAAAATTACCAATAAATGGAATTTCATTGCAAATTACCAAAAGCATTCCAGCTTTGGTTAATGTTACAGTAAAGGGCTACTTATCTGATAGCTGTACCGAGCTTTATCAAATAAAACAAAGTAGGGAAGAAAACTTAGTAACTGTTGAGATAACAACAAGACGTCCCAAAGACGCTTTTTGCGCTCAAGTAATTACAGAAATAACGGAAAGCATTCGGCTTGAGGGCAACTTCCCAATCGGTCAAAATTACAAATTGATTGTTAATGGAGCAGAAAAGCGCTTTGATCTTTGAAACCTTAATTTAAGTTGAAACGACTATCAGATAGTATTCCTTTTAGCCTAGCCGCAAAGAAACAATCACATCGCATACTCAGACAAGATCCTAACAGGAGCCGATTATCGCTGATGTTTCCAATCTAGCACTTCACACAATGATGATGCTGATATCAGCAAATTATTATTAAGCAATTAACTAGACTCAATTCCCATCATATCCCAAGCTGGATATTGTTTATCGTTTGGTGATAGGTCGTTTGGATCGTTGAGAACTGCAGTTTCCGGCGGCATCATGATCGAATTTTCCCATAAAGGGTCTTCAGTTTCTTGACGCCATAGATCTAATTTGTGACGCATCTCTTCCAGAGTTTCCTGATGCTGGTTATCATAGGCAAGATTATTCGTCTCGCCAGGGTCATAAACCAAATCATATAGACGTTCTGACTCCACCGGCTTTTGGTGCCAGTTATGTTCGATCATGTAGGTTTTGCTGATGCCCTCGTCACAATTGGGCATTGCCAGCGTGGTCGCCTGATCATAGCGTCGAATGTATTTCCACCTTTTGGTTCTTACTGCACGCTGAGGTTCATAGCAGCAATGATAATTTACCTCAGCGAAGATCTCCTGACGAATCTCCTCTTCTCCGTGTATTAATGGTACAATTGATGTCCCCTGTAACCATGAGGGGTTTTCAATATCAATTAATTCACAGATTGTTGGGAACAGATCTACCTGACTCACCATCCCATCAATTACCTTACCACCTTTAAAATCGTTAGGTCCCCGCACAATTAACATCACGCCAATACCATGATCTGTAAGATGACACTTCATATTAGGGAAGGCTAGGCCGTGGTCTGTGGTACAAATGATCATCGTATTATCTGTCAAGCCGTTTCTATCGACAGCTTCAAACACCTGCCCCATCTTGTAATCAAGTGTTCTCGCTGCGTCAATATATTCAGCCATATCCTGACGCGTATCAGGCGTATCAAGGAAAGGGGCGGGTGGCTTTACGTAACGCGGATCTGTTTTCTCCTCTCCTGCCGGTTGGTTATCGAATCCAGCTCCCCGCCGATGTGTTTCCCCAAATCCGACATCCAGAAAAAATGGTTGGTCGTGTTTCTCTGACAGGAAAGCGACTGCATGTTCCTCCGCCCCTGCTTTTCCTTTCTCTTGGCTAAGCACACGGGTGTAACCTGCTGTGGATACATCCTTTACCACATGTTGGAATCCAGCCATCGCTGTTACGTAGCCAGCTTGCTTTAAGGTATGCATAATAAGATGTCCGGGGAAAGGTAGGGACCAACCCCGATTCGCCAGCCCTCCCATCCCACAACTATGTGCCCATTGTCCTGTCAATAAGGAAGCCCGACTTGGTGAGCAAGTTGGGTTGGCACAGAATGCTTGTCGAAACAATACTCCCTCTTCAGCCAGTTTTTGGATATTAGGGGTTGGAATAGCATGGCCATAGGGTTGAGTATACTTCCCAGTATCATGCGAATGGATGTAAATAATGTTTAAACTCATCAATCCGTCCTTGATTAATCAATTCTAAATTTGAGACTAGATTTAGCCAAATGAAACAAACAGTTTATCATCCTTCTTGATCAAACGTGTTTAGGTGCCTTCGACAAATTCTTGATAGATACCGATTCTTGGTTTTCATAATCTATTATTCATAGATATCTACCAAAGTTAAAGAACTTAAACACCAGCTTCCTGAAACATCTTTTTGACAGTTTCGACCGATGCCTGCACCCATTTGCAACCAAGTTCGGCTGTTGCGTCACGCGGGTCCTGACCTCCAACCCCTTGCGGCCAGACTTCCCGGTCTGATGACAACTGCGATAGATCAACCAGTTCAGGTTGTAATGCCATCACCAGCGAGGTTTCATTTTGCGCTGCATGATCCATCTGGCTTCGCCATGTGTCCCGAAAATCACTGGTAACGCCAAACAGTTTCAGTCCAAAACGGGCTTGACGCTCTTCGAGGTTACGGACCCATGATCCACGTGAAGGACCATGCCCATCAGCAAACACAGATAAAAAGCCAGCCCGTTTGATTTGCTCAAGGATCGTGTCAATCAGAGCCATAAAAAACCCTTCTGAAACCCAGTAACAACTGCCATCCAACTGGCGGTGCGGTGTGGTTGTATCAGCAGTGTCCATCCCTTGTAGTTGCATGCCACTTGCTTGTAAGTTTGACCGATCCGGTCCTAAATGAATCGGCGGCATGACAATCCCTCCAAACTGGTAAGCACACTCCATCATTACACCTTGACTAATGATGGCATCAGAACCAAGCGGTAGATGTTCTCCATGCCATTCCAACGTTCCTAGGGGGAGATAAGCTATCGGCCTTTGGTTCAGGCGGGACCGAAATTCGTGCGGCAGCAACTCTGTATATCTGACTTTTTCCTGTGGCATTTCAATTCCTATAGATAAGGGTTGATTAAAAATAACATGAATTGGATCAAGTTAGCTGACGAATGTCAGGTAACAAACTTTCATGATCTTGATCAGCTTTGGGCTTCCATACATTGCCTATCCTCGTCGATCCATTTTTTCCACATGCATTCGTCTGGTAACTGGTAACCTGAATTTGCGCGACTAAACAGCAAATCATCCTCACCAAGTAATCGAAGCAAGAGACGATTATTTTCTTTGCGAGCAAATTCAATGAAAGCTTGAGCATTAGGACCGTTATGATTACCACGGTATTTCAACCAACTGTGATTGTAGGTAATGATGTAAATATATCTTGGTTCGCCTGACATATTAGGTGAACCAGCATGAAGCATACTACAGTGAAACATTACTACGTCACCAGATTTCAGATAAATAGTTTTCTCTTCAGGGTGTGCTGTCTTATTTTCCCTTGGAATACTTAACGCCCGCATGTGAGATCCGGGAATGACTCGCAACGGTCCTGTTTCATCAGTTAGATTCTGTAAATAAACAATCGCATTGATGATATGGCGCATGTTCAATCAAGTTTATCAAATTTGTTGGGGGGTGTCTCCTTCATATGGAATACGATTAACAGTTTCTTCAAATATTTCACGTGCCCGTTGCATCCATGTTTCATCAAATGTTTGCGGAAAGACAGTAAATCCCTGTGTTTTAAATCCATGAATATGTTTCTCAAGTGATTTACGGGTATCACTCAATTGTTCCATCACTATCCTTTCAACAGAATTGCTTTCCAGTTTTTATTCTGTAGATTTGAATCACAGATGACATACCATTTTAGCCTGATAATTCTTGGATTAACCAAGGAAGTGATCGCTGACCTGAAAAAACATGCCCTCCCTCAAATTCATGGAGAGTAATCTGATCCTCAGCATTAGCTACAGAATAGATTTTCTGTGTAATTTCAAAAGCTGGGTGTACCGGGCGGCTTGTGTCCTGATTCCCCCATTCTACAAAGATCGGGCGTGGGGCGATCAATCCTGCGATGTCCGGCATTTCGCAGAGTTCTCCAATCCCCTTTGGATGGTGACAAATGCAATGTCCGAACCATGATGTTTGTGCAAAGGTGGTGAAGTACCCACTTAGTATGGCAGCCTGAACACGTGGATCCAGCGCTGCATGAACGATTCCCAGCCAACAACCACCGGATAATCCGGCAATACCGATCCGTGTCTCATCCACTTCCGATAAGCTTTGAAGATAGTCAACACTGCGAATCAGATCATAAACTCGGTAACCGGTTAGGTCATGCCCCAGTAGGTTGAGACGACGCCAAAGAAAATCACATCCACCGGAAGGATGGGCGCGTTCTCCCATTCCAGCGTTATCAGGACACAACGTTACAAGTCCCTGCTCAGCAAGCTCACGTCCATAGGGCACACCATATTGACCATCACCAAAAACCAAGTTGGCTTTACCTTCCGGAACATGACCGTGAATACATAGAACAGCCGGACTTTTTTCTCTAATCCCATGTGGGATGAGAAGGTAAGCAGGGACAGGCGAATCTGATCGGGAATCATAGATCACTCTGTGGAGTGTAAATTTCTCAAACTTTTCAGTCGAAATCACACGCGAATTTAGCGGAACAGGTTTTTCAGGAAAAGGGCCCAGACACTCTTTCAAATTTGATGTCAATTGATTTTGCCATTCCTCAAAGGCATATCCGTCGAAAGATAGACGCAAGTTATGGTTTAACAAATACTGATCGAGAGTTTCTGCTGATGAAAACGGCATTTCCGACGACATAGATTTTTCCTTTTTATTTCTAACGTCCCATCCAGCCACCATCAACGAGGATAATGCTTCCATGAACGTAATCGGAAGCTTTAGATGCTAGATAAACAACTATTCCTTTAAAGTCTTTAGGTTCTCCCCAGCGCGCAGCTGGAATTCGTTCCAGAATCTGTTTACTCCGTGCCGGGTCATTACGTAAGGCTTCCGTATTATCCGTTGTGACATATCCCGGAGCAATCGCATTGACATTTATGCCTTTACTGGCCCATTCATTAGCAAACGCCATGGTTAATTGACCTACAGCACCTTTTGTAGCTGCATAGCCAGGAACAGTGATACCTCCTTGATAGGTCAAGAGTGACGCAGTGAAGATGATTTTACCATTCCCTCTTTCAATCATCCGTTTACCAATTTCACGTGTCAGGATAAACTGGGCGTTTTGGTTGATGTCAACAATCTTGTCCCAATATTCATCTGGATGTTCAGCGGCTGGTTTTCGCAAGATTGCTCCCGCATTATTGACCAGAATATCAATAACCGGAAAATCAGCATTTACCTGGCTAATAAAGACATACAGTGCCTCACGATTGGCAAAATCACAGGCATATCCTTGGAAATCTCTGTTTAAGGCGTTGACTTCTTTCTCAATTTGACTTCCATTTAATTCCAGATTACGGCTCACACCAATGATGTCGGCACCCGCCTCTGCCAGACCAACGGCCATTGCTTTCCCAATTCCTCGCCTGCATCCAGTAACCAACGCAACTTTCCCACTTAGTTGAAAATCTTCAAGTATAGACATCAATCTAACTCCCATTCATTAATCAGAATATTTGATCAATATTTTTAGATTATTCGGGGTTGTGTCTAGCGAGTGAAAAGCATCCGAGATTGTTTCCAGCGGTTGAACAGAGGTAATTAGTTTTCCCAAAGGTATCCTCTTTGAACCGGCTAGTATAATTGCTTCTTCATAATCGTCAGGCTCGTAAACTCGGACGCCAAGCATCTGTATTTCTCGCCAGAAGAATTTGAACAAATTTACCGGCTGCGGTTCAGGAAAAATCGCTACCACGATAATACGTCCGCGAGTTCGGCACAATTCTGTTGTGACTTCTATTCCCTGCCTTGATCCAGAAACTTCAAACACAGCATCCGCTCCCGCACCATCTATTATACCTATAACGTAATTTTTCTAGATCTTCCTCGACTGGGTTAATGGCGTTAATCCCCAGGTTTTTTGCCAGGTCAATCCGAAATGGATTAACTTCGGCTAATGTTACGCTAGCCCCTTTTGACTTAGCAACCAGAGAGATCAACATTCCGATAGGGCCACCACCTATAACGACGACCGTTTCACCCGAACGAATCTGCCCAAGACGGACATCATGACAAGCAACCGCTAATGGTTCAATCAGTGCCGAAATCTCCATGTCCATGTCTTGGGGAAGTCTATGGAGTACTTGAGCTGAAACATTCCAGGACGATTGAAATGCACCGGGCGAATCAATACCGATAAAGTTCAGATTCTGACAAATATGGCGGTATCCAGCTTTACAGGCGGGACAATGGTTGCAAGAATCTAATGGTCGGACAACAATCGGATCTCCGATTTGAAAACCCTCAACACCATCACCGATTTCTGCAATTGTACCCGACATTTCATGACCAATAACTTGAGGTGGGTTGATCCGTTCAGCCATATGTCCACGATATATATGAATATCCGTTCCGCAAATCCCACAACATAAAACGTCGATACGAACTTCACCAATATCGGGCGATTGTGGTGTACAGTCACCTATGAAAAAAGATTTATTACCTTGATAGTATGCCGCTTTCAATTCTATCTGTTTTGACTCTCAATTCTATTTTAATCGATATCCTATTGATACAATGGCTTCTCCATCAGACTTTGAACCTCATAGATGGATCCGGCTCTTTCTGCCTGAGGTAAAGGAATCCGAACTGGCGCCTCTGTCGTTCTCGGTTCATTGTTAGGTGTCCCACGTAAAATACAATCGTTAAATATATCCCAGTTCGGAATGCCGAGCAGGGGCCACGCATCCAGCGCACAATACTGGATTAAGTAAAGTCGGCGTGGCTGATCAGAAGTGTTGGGAGCAGAACCGTGCAACATACGTACGTGATGAATGGAGATTCCCCCTGCTTTAACCTCTACAGGTATGGAGGTGGCCTGTGGATCAAAATCTGTTTCTGTTACTGACCCAATAAACTCTCCATTCTGATGATGATTATAGGTAGGGCCTAAATGCGACCTTGGTATCACCATCAAACAGGAATTCTCGGTCGTCATGTCATCAATTGCCACACCAACAGCCAACAGATCGTCGTTAGTATGTGGATAAAACGCCCAGTCTTGATGCCATTGAACTGGACTGCCGAACTTTGGGTATTTCATGTTAAGTTTGTGACCGTTATGACGAATGTCTAAACCGATTAACTGAGTCACAATATTGAGGATTGGATCGTAACGAAGAACTTTATCATAAACGGGATGGTGGTCAGCTGGATGCTTAATCCGTCGGACACGAGGCGAGTCAGGCGTATGCCCGGGCTCCAAATCAAAAACATCATTGTGTTCAATTACTCGTCGGGATTTTTCCACAAATTCGTCGGTTACCTGACGAAGTTCCGTCAGAATATCATCGGGAATTACATTATTGATGCTTAGATAGCCATTTTGATGGTAAAATTCGATCTCTTTTTGACCTAGCATAACTTATATTGTCCTTGAACGATTAGTAAAACACCTGAGTTCTTACGAGATGTATATTCCTGCAGCTACCTGACCAGCAAGATCATAATCATTTCTAACTTTCTCACATATTTTACCAAATTCTCTAAAAGTTCAGAACAAAATAATTAAGTAATGATATAATATGGAATCTCAATCAAATTTTCCTGAAAAAATATTGTAGGAAGTAGTTAACCAGTGATATTAAGAGAGGAAGTATTGTGAGGATCTTTGTACCAGGAAGAATTTGTCTTTTTGGTGAGCATAGTGACTGGGCGGGTGGCTACCGTCGTGTCAATGCGGATTTAGAAAAAGGGTATACAATAATTACTGGTACGAATCAAGGCCTTTACGCCAAAGTAACACCTCACCCAACCAAGCTTATTCTTCATGCTACATTGAGTGATGGAACACGCTTGGATCCCTTTGAACTATCAATGGAAAGGAAAGCATTACTGACAGAAGCGGAGAATGGAGGGTTTTTTAGTTATGCTGCAGGTGTTGCCTACCAAATCCTAACACACTATCACGTACACGGTCTCGAAATTGATAATTACGTGACAGATCTGCCTACAAAGAAAGGACTTTCGTCAAGTGCAGCCACGTGTGTTCTTGTTGCTCGCGCATTTAATCGTGTTTACGATTTGAAGATGACTGTACGTGGTGAAATGGAATTTGCCTATTTAGGAGAAATTACCACTCCTTCCCGATGTGGTCGTATGGATCAAGGATGCGCCTACGGTAACCGTCCTGTAATGATGACCTTCGACGGTGATCGAATTGATGTTAATGAATTTAATGTGTCTGAGGATCTTTTCTTTGTTATCGTCGATCTTGGTGCCAGTAAAGATACCAAAGAGATACTGCACCAATTAAATCACTGTTATCCTTTTGCCGAAAATGAATTGCAGAAAAACGTTCAAGGGTACCTCGGCAGGACCAGTGCCCAAATAACTTGTCAAGCCCATGAAGCCCTCCGTCAGGGAGATGCGGTACGCGTTGGGCAATTGATGAAAGAAGCGCAAGCTGAATTTGATAAAAACTTACAACCTGCTTGCCCTTCGCAACTGACAGCTCCTATCCTACATCAGGTCCTCAATTATGCCCCCATTCAGCCGCATATTCTTGGAGGGAAAGGGGTTGGTTCCCAAGGTGATGGTTCCGCACAATTTATTGTCAAAGATGCGGCAGATCAAGAAAAGGTTATTGAAATCCTGAAACGGGATCTGGATATGTCCTGTCTGGAACTGGTCATCCAGTCAGAACAACGTGTAAGAAAAGCGGTTATTCCAGCGGCGGGATTTGGTACCCGCTTATTTCCGGCATCTAAGGCAGTAAAAAAAGAGCTGTTTCCAATTATTGATCAAGAAGGCAGAGCTAAGCCCGCTATAATGGTAATTATTGAAGAAGCAGTCAATTCCGGAATTGAAGAAATTTGTCTTATTGTGCAAAGTGGGGACCGTCAACTCTTTGAGGATTTCTTCAAGACACCTCCTGCCATAGAGAATTTCAACAAACTGTCCAAGGAAGATCAGGAATATTGCCAGTACTTGATGGGCTTGGGTCGTCGTATCTCATTTGTGACGCAGGAAAGTCAAGATGGATTTGGACACGCTGTTTATTGTGCGCGTGAATGGGTGGATAACGAACCTTTCCTTTTGATGTTGGGAGATCACCTATATTCCTCCGACAATCAATCTGCATGCGCAAAACAGCTTCTGGATGTCTATAAACAAATAGGCCATAGTGTGGTTGGGTTACAAGTGACACATGTAGATCATCTCCATATGTTTGGTTGCGTAACCGGTATTTGGCAAGATCCCGACTCAATTCTTTCAGTCACCGAGTTCTACGAAAAACCGGACGCCACTTATGCACAGCAGCATCTACACGTAGATGGAATGGAAGATGAACAGTTTCTGACGGTGTTCGGTCAATATGTATTGGCTCCCAAAATATTTGACTACCTTGAAGAGCATATTGCCCATAACATCCGCCACAGAGGTGAATTCCAGCTGACCCCATGCCTTGATAAGCTACGGAGAGAGGACAACTTTTCGGGTTACCTTGTCAAAGGTAAACGCTTTGACATCGGAGTACCAGAAGTTTATCGGCAGACGTTAATTGATTTCCGAAATATTCAGGACAAAGCTTAAGCTTTAAAAGAACAAAACAAATGCATAAGAAAGGCACTCTGATCGGCAAAAAAATTGCGGTTACTGGCCAAATAGATCCTTAATTTAGAATAAAATTTAGTATGTAATAGTAGAAAATTTGTTGAATATACTATTCAAAGGATAGCGAATATGTCAGAGGATAGCGAATATGTCAGACCGAAAAAAGTTTTAATTACTGGAACAATGGGTAACTTGGGCACAAAGATCCGGTACCATCTCGAAGAACAAGGGAATTACAATCTGGTTCTGATGAGCCGTAATCCGAGAGGCGATGCAGCAATTATGCAAGCGGATCTCAGTGTTTACAACGATGAATGGGCACGTCATTTCGCGGGGGTTGATGCTATCGTTCACATGGCAGCAGATCCGAGTCCAGGAGCTGCGTGGCAATCACTCGTTAAGCTAAACATGGATCTTTTATTAAACACCTTTGAAGCAGCAGTTGCTTACGGCGCCAAACGCTTTATTTTCGCCAGTTCAAACCATACTATGGGTGGATACAAAGACCAGGATGAGGTGCTGAAACCCGATACACCACCTCATCCTGGTAATCCATATGGTACAACTAAGCTAATGGGCGAACGAATCGGTAAAAATTACGCTGAACGACATGGTCTATCATTCATCAGCCTGCGAATCGGCTGGACGCAGTCAGGAGAGAATAATCCTGGCGATCATATGGGCGATTGGGGTAGAAAGATGTGGTTGAGTAATCAAGATTATTGCCAAGTTGTTGAAAAAGCAATCTTGGCAGAAAATGTATCTTTTGCCGTTCTGAACGCCATGTCGGATAACTCTGGCATGAAATGGGATTTGAGTGAAACACGGCGTGTTCTCGGCTATCAACCGGTAGACAATGCCTACGCCCTTGAGTGGAAGTAAAGCGGGCTGGACGGGAAGAGCAGTTCTGAGTGGCAGCCGATCGAAGAAAAATGGAAACATGGTGAAATTATCAATGGCGATATTGTCGACTTTAGACGATGTTCACAACGCTACTGGTAATATGGATGCAATAGTGCACCTTGCCGTTTATGCCTCAAGAGATCCCGATGCTTATGTGGTGAACGATCAAAAGCCTTTCTTGATCAATCTAAAAGGGCTTTGGAATGTACTTGAGTCTGCCCATCAGCGTCAGATACCACGTATCGTTCATAATAGGTTCTTGCCAAGTAGTTCATCCCAATGGTGTGTTTTTTTCTTCTGATGTGAGGAGACCTGATGGTGGGCTATATCCTGTCACAAAACGTCTCTAAGAAGAAATGTGCCGCCAGTTTCACGATGCTTATGGATCGCGGATTATTGTCTTGTGTCCGGACGACATCGTGGATAGTCGTTTGAGGATAGGAAGGCATCGTGAAAAACTAGGTTCCGATGGTGCTCAAGTTCGTAATGAATGGGTCTGTCGTCATGATCTCGCAGAAGCGTGTCGGTTGGCTGTTGAATCCGAATCGATAGACTTTGATATCTTTCATATTGTCGGCACAACTGAGGCTGATGCAATCTGCAACGTGGAGAGATCCCGTGATCTCCTTGGTTTGCCATACCAAGGAGATTTAGAACAATATCATTAAAAATGGAAATATATTAAGAAGGTACTTTTATGGCTGTAACTACAACTAACGCTGACCAGAAACCGATCGTTGAATTTACCGAGGACCAAAAATATATATTCGATACCAAAGGATGGATAGCGATTCCTAGTGTGCTAAGCGATGACGAAATATTGGAAATGCGTGATTTTTGTTACCGATTGCAAAAAGAAAAGGAGTCAATCCCTGAATACTATAGATCATCAATTGGTGGGCCTTTAGAGAAGCTAACGGATCACCCACTGGTGGTTGGGTTTATGAATGAATTTGTGGCCTCTGGATACGCCAGTGAAAATTGTTATGGCTTTCGGTTCGAAGGTTCTTTTCTGACAATCCGATCTAAAGGTCATGATAATTTTAGCCCTCATGGAGGACGCGGAATGTTAAATTTTCCCGGTAATTCTCATACTTATCACTTGCGATATGATAAAGCACACAGCGGACTTACACGCGTGGTGTGGGAACTGAATCCTGTCACAAAAGGACGTGGAGGTACTATGTTTCTAAGCGGAAGTCATAAAGCCGCTTTTCCCACCCCAGCTTCAACAAAAGATCGTGACTGCCCGCTCTGGGACAACTATTCCTGTCTAGCAGGAACCGTCCTGTTTTTCACTGAGGCTATTACTCATACCGGTGCCCGGTGGGCTGACGAACAATTCGATCGAGTTGCGATATTCAATTGTTATAACACCGTAGGAAACAAATGGCACAGATGGGAACCTCATCCGGAACATCTGTCAAAGATGCCGTTCAAACGCCAGACACTTTTTCGGTCCGTTTATTGCCAAGACAACGTACCTTCACCTCTGGATGACGCCTAACTAACTCTACCTTTTACATTTGAAACTTGAGTGTTCTTTTTTATTAGGCGAATTATAGGATACAATTCTAGAGGTTCGGAATATAGTATGATTCGGGGTTTAAGAGCAACAATCCAGAATGCCAACTTCTGGACATAATAAACCACTTGGAATGACCATCGGTGACATGTATATCACGAAATGCGGATTTTCTTTTTCGCTTTCGACTGTTTAAGAATCCATTCTAAGATTTGGAAACAGGTTTTGCAGACAAATCCGATATTCTATGAATCACACATGCACACACCTCTGTGTAAGCACGCGATGGGTATGCCTGAGGACTATGCTGAGGTTGCCTACCGTCGTGGATTGAAAGGAATCATTGTCACCTGTCACAATCCGATGAAAAACGGATGGTCATCTAATGTGCGTATGGATCTGAATCAATTGGATGAGTATGTGACAATTGTGGAACATGCTCAACAAACGTGGAATGATAAAATTGATGTTAGACTTGGATTAGAAAGTGATTATGTGCCCGATATAGAATCCTGGCTGGAAGAGCTGCATCAAATAGAGGAATTTCATTATATACTCGGGTCTGTTCATCCGCACCTTCAATATTACAAAGATCTCTATTTTAGCGGCAATATTCTAGCTTTTCAGCGTGTCTATTTCGAACATTTAGCTATGGCAGCGGAAACAAAATTATTTGATACCTTATCCCATCCTGATCTGGTGAAAAGTGTTGATCCACTTGAATGGAACGTAGGTCGTATAGCTGAAGATATTTGCAAGTGTCTAGATCGAGTCGCCGCTACAGGAGTGGCTATGGAATTGAACACCTCTGGACTTCACAAATCGGTGCCTGAGATGAATCCGGGACGATTTATGTTGGAAGAAATGCATAAACGCAATATTCCAGTAGTTGTTGGAGCAGATGCTCACCATCCATACCGGGTGGCGGCTAATTTTGAAGAGGCTCTAGACACACTAAGCGATGTCGGATATACAAAAGTCAGTATTTTTTTAAATCGAGAACGATGTGATCTGGGTATTGACGAGGTAAGATCTAGCTTGTTTCCCGCAGAGCCATGCTGAGAAACCAATCCCAAGTAGCAGATGTAGCTAAAAAGTAGATTGTATAAACAGATGAGTGCTGAACGACGAAACAACCTGATTGGAAACGGTAATTTTTCAAGTGGTGAAATTGGGGGGATGCCAACTGGATGGTCAAAGGTGTTGCCAAACCCAGTTATAGCACCAAGCTTCTCTCTGGTTGAAATAGAACACGGCAGACATGCTCTAATGGCAACGGGCAATGGGCGAAACGCATGTTTCGGCTATGCTTATCGGCGGCTGCATCTTGAAGCCCAACAAGCCTATCAACTGAAAGTGAGATTCCGATGTGAAGACTTAGAAGACCTAAATCAACATTTAGTACATGGTATTTTCGGACCTGGCTTTAACAACGGCATCTTCAGCTATGAACGAGAGGGAAACCAGATTGTCGGCGAAAATTGTTTTGCCACTTATGATCAACCTGTTGATGCGGAGATCCGGCTTTATTTTCGTTTTAGCCCAAACGGTAAGGTTTGGTGGGAGGAGGTAGACCTTCAGAAATGTGATCCAACTCCACCTCGCCTGGTACGTATTGCCTGCTGTTGGGGGTGGGGGGATTTTAAGCGATGGGGGCAATACTTGGACACGGCCGGGAATTCAGGAGCCGACATTGCGCTGCTTCCCGAATTCTGTAATCTTTTACAGGAGAATGCGTCCGACCCACCTGTGCCTGAGCCTGTTGATGGGCCTACTGGTCAATTTATGGCTGAAAAAGCCAGACAGTGGGAAATGTATGTCTGCGGCACCTTCGCCCGACAGGAAGGCGATTTGGTTTTCAATTCAGCGCCGCTTTTCGATCGACAAGGAAAATTGGTTGGGATCTATGACAAGAATATGCTCTATGATCCAGAATTAGATCTTGGGGTAACACCTGGTGTTGGGTTACCCGTTTTTCAAACAGATTTCGGTCAGGTAGGGATTATAATTTGTTATGACAGTTGGTTTCCGGAAACAGCAAGATTGCTAGGCTATAAAGGGGCAGAACTGCTTCTTCTACCCAATGCCGGATATTACCGTGAACTGATGTACGCTCGTGCCTCCGATAACAGTTTGGTTATTGCAGCGAGTAGTCTCAATTGTCCAGCTGGTGTTTGGGACTCTGGCGGCAATCAAGCCGGAGAGGATGAAATCGATGAGACACGATTCTCACCGAATAATGCAATTCTGGAATATCACCGAGATCCAGACAAACGAATGATTCTAGTCACTGTAGATTTGTCACAAAAACCAAGTCCTCATTACTGGGGGGGACCCATGCTCTCTGCTCCCGGTATCCGGAGGGCTCGTCGTACTTGCCGTGTGCCTTTGGAGAACGAAATTGCTGATGAAGCCAAACGCTGGTGGAACTAGCTCTTTGACGTACACAGATGATTAAGTCAATTATCGTCATATTCATTCCATACCCACACCGCAGCAATTTACTCTAATTGTCTAAGATGAAATTATGAATATCACTCATATTGAAACTATCCCCATTCGAATCCAGAAAAAACCAAATTTAGCAATTGTTTCAAGTCTTGGTAGTAACAGGAACTCGTCTACCTTCGTTATTGTCAAGATCTTTACGGATGATGGAATTATTGGTCTGGGTGAAGTCTCTTGTGATCCTGTTTGGAGCGGAGAAGATCACATTACCTCTACACACTACATCAAAAATATCTTCGCCCCGCTACTCATTGGAAAGGACCCCACAGAGATAGAATGGCTAACCCTGAAAATCAGTGCTGCCATTGTTGGTAATCCTTTCACCAAATCAGCATTGGAGATGGCACTATGGGACATATTGGGGAAATCTGTTGGGTTACCCATATACCGCTTACTAGGCGGTCCAGTTCGAGATTTCGTCGCCACTAAGTTTTCAGTTTCGGGCACAGAACCAAAGAAAGCAGCGGAAATCGCTAGCTGGGCAGTCAGCATCGGATTCCAAGCCATGAAAGTTAAAGTTGGACTTGAACCCGAAACCGATATTTTGCGTGTACGTGCGGTACGGGAAGCAATTGGGGAGAAAATTAAATTAGGGGTGGATGCCAACGGCGGCTGGTCATCCAGCACGGCGATTCAAACCATTCAAAGGTTGTGCGAGTTTGATATTCAATTTGTTGAGCAACCGGTTTCCGCACTGGATGTGACGTGGTTAGCTGACGTGCGCAGTCAAGTTAACCTGCCGATAATGGCTGACGAAAGCGTGTTCAGTTTGCAAGACGCGATGACCGTTGTTAAGGCTAAGGCAGCTGATGTCATTTCTGTTTATGTGGGTAAAGGTGGAGGTATCGGCTCGGCACGAAAGATTGCCGCGGTGGCTGAAGCAGCGGGGTTGACCTGCACTGTCGGAAGTAATCTGGAGATGGGAATCGCTAGTTCGGCTATGATTCATCTGGCGATGTCCACACCCGGCATTAATCCTGACCAGATTCCCTGTGATATCATTGGCCCGTTTTATTACGAGGAAAGCATCCTGTGTCAGGATCTACCAATAAAAGGAGGGGAGGCTCGGCCTTTTGAACGTCCTGGATTAGGTGTAGAGTTAGACGAAGATAAAGTTAATCATTATCGGGTACAATAATCCGAATACTATTGTGGCAGGTTATGTTTTCAAAATCGGTTGGCCATTCAAAAAATAAATGGCGTGACAAAAAGCGAAGAGGTAAGGGCCTGTTAGGGCTCGTCTGCAGCCTGTTGCCAAGCGCGTGTATGGCGCAGGCTCTCGAACCGATCGACAGGGGTTCTTGGAGACAAGAGACATCTGCTAGAAGTCCGCGATCGCGCCCGCAGGAGAGGAATGAACGGCAGTCGAGAGAAAACGTTAAACCGAGCCAGAGGGACAGCGTCCGACGACCTCGTTTCAGATACTTGGCGGATATGACGATCGTTGGGATCTTGCCACGGATGTGGTCATCATCTATTTCGAAGATCACACGACGGACATCGAGGGACAGATTGAGTCTTGGGTAGCTCAGGGTTACGAGCCGTGGGTAATGTTCAATAGTAGCCAAGATTACACCGGAGCTTACGTGACGGGGAAGTATGACGGTCTGCCGCATCGAGATAAGATTCAACGCGCCGCTGACGGTAGTGACTTTGGGATGTTTGATGAAGGAGCCTATTTGGTTCCCAACCCGCATTGGCAACGGTATCAGAAAGCTTTTGTAAAACGATCCATCCGCGCTGGTGCCAATGCCATTGTCGCGGAGGAGCCGGAGTTTTTTTTCACGGCGGGTTATAGCCTTGTCTTTAAAGCGACCTGGACAACGGAGTATGGAACTCCGTGGGTCGATCCTGCAGCCGAATGCCAAGTCCCGTTGGAGGGCCCGGCGTCTGATGGCCTTGCTTTACCAAAACCACCTCCGCGATCTCTTTAAATAC
>JYMV01022853.1_pt1 | contig 17727 bp, 15 predicted proteins | sample 338911 | NCBI WGS metagenome assembly JYMV01 (sample SAMN03354496, study PRJNA234377) | hydrothermal vent metagenome | biome: Deep sea; feature: Hydrothermal plumes at the Eastern Lau Spreading Center, Western Pacific Ocean; material: Seawater | place: Tonga | collected 2009 | depth 2000 m m
CGCGGTTGGTCGACAGCGTGGTCGAAGATAAGGGCTCGCTCAACCTGCTCTTCCTCGATTAGTTGCACCAGTAGTCGGCGTTTGTCGGCCTTTCGAATGAACATTATCTTCTGCTCGATTCTATCGACCATTATTTCTTCTGGGCTGACATCAATCATCACCGCGTCTTTGAGAAACGAGCCGGCCAAGTCGGCGATTGATTTTGGCATCGTAGCACTGAACAGCAGGTTCTGGCGCTGCTCGGGTAGTACTCTCAAGACTCTTTTGATATCGTTAATAAAGCCCATGTCCAGCATCCTGTCGGCCTCATCCAGAACGAAGAATTCCACCTTCGAGATATCGATATGTCCTTGGTTGATCAGGTCTAGCAATCGACCCGGGGTGGCGACAAGAATGTCGATACCACGGCGCAGGGCATTGACTTGGGGATGTTGGCTCACGCCACCGAAAATGACTCTGTGCCGCAGGTCGAGGTGGGCGCCATAGGCGGCGAAGCGCTCGTCGATCTGCGCCGCTAGTTCTCGTGTCGGTGATAGTACCAGGGCTCTAATCACTCGACGCCCCTGAGCCCGGTTACGGCTCATTATCTGTAGTATCGGGAGAGCGAAAGCTGCGGTTTTTCCGGTGCCGGTCTGTGCAACTCCGAGCACGTCTCGCCCTTTGAGCAGTGGGGGAATGGCCTGTTGTTGCACTGGGGTGGGGGTCTCATATCCTTGCTCGCTAATCGCTTGCAGGAGCTTTTCATCAAGAGAAAATGTGCTGAAATCGGTCATTGATAAGCCTCGTGTTTAGCATTTATCTGGGGAAATGGCCAACTCATTGAGGCCAGTATGTCCACCGGCGTGACCACTTCACCTAAAACCCAATTGGTCGGTTCAAGTAACTTTCAGCCGATGCGGCGCCCTACCTCGGCGGCAAGTTGTTTCGACATCGGGCCTTCAATCGTCATGCGCTCGCCGTTCGGGTGCTCGAAAGTGAGTGAAGAAGCGTGTAGGCAAAGCCGGTTGATGCTGGCTCTGCCCAACCCGTGGCGGCTGTCGCCGACCACCGGGCAACCCAGATAGGCCATGTGCAGGCGAATCTGGGCGCGACGCCCGGTGTCGATTTTGAGGCGTATCAGGCTGTGGTCGAGACCTTGGCCTTCAACCTCCCAGTGGGTAATTGCCTCCTTGCCTCCGCGTCGGCCTTTCTCCACCAGTCGCACCCGCTTATCCTTGGTCTCCTTGATTCGCCCGGTCACAGTTCCTGATTCATCCTCGGGTCGGCCATAGACCAAGGCATGGTAGATTCTCTCGATTGAGCGCTGTTTGAATTGTGCTTGCAGGAATTCCCGCCCCTCTGCACTGCGTGCGAAAATCATGCATCCGGAGGTTTCTCGGTCGAGTCGGTGGACGAGAAGGGCCCGCTTCTGTTGTTTGTCCTTAGTCCATAGTTTGACGCGGTCGAACATGGTGTCCAACTCGCCCCGCTCGGTCGCCACCGAGAGCAGTCCGGCCGGTTTGTTGACGACGATTATCGCCTCATCGCAATGGATTATCTCGGGCTCGGAAAGAGCAGATTTATCCTTCCTTATCGGCTGGTCACCATCCACTCGAGGTACGACCGAGAGGGTTTGCCCAACGGCAACCACGGCATTGGCGCGGCCGACATTCTCGCCGTCGATGCGGACTCGTCCGGCATCGACCATCCGTCGCAGTGAGTTCTTCTTCGCCTCGGGGTGAAGCAGTGAGAGAATCGCCAGCACAGACGCCTCTTCATCGACCTCGATGCTGAGTTCACTCATATTGCCTGCGAGCGGGTCGAGGCATTCAACTTTGGCTGTTCCATCGACTTCGTCGGTTCATAAAATCGGGGACCGGGTTGAGTGAGAGGGGGGTTTGGTTGAGTGGGATTGAGTTTCCACAAGTTAGTCAGCCAGGTCGGCGTCGAGGATTCCCTTATCCACTCCCTTGAGAGATTTCTCCGAGGCATTTTCTCTAGGGTGGTTATTGGAATCATCATCGGAGTTTCCATTGGTCTTGGTCTCGGATTCTAGGGCCGAGCCAGCGGCATGTTCGGCTTGAACGCCGAGTGCCAGTTCGTCGTCTTCGGCCAGACTGCTTCGGTATGCGAACCCACCGGCGACGATTACCAGTAGGGCGAGGGCGACGATGAACATCAACTGGTTGCCACCACCAATGTCGACTCCGGTTGAGGTGCCCATGATGGTCAGGGTGACTGGTAGACTGTGGGTGCTATCTTCACCGAGGGCGCGAATATCCACGGTCTGGTTACCTGCCTCGACTTTACTCAAGTCGAGAACCACAGTCCAGTTGAATGGCTGACCGACCTCCAACTCCTCAAGGGGGGTCTGGTAGGTAACTTCATTCCACGTGCCATTGCCAATTCTGAACTCGACCTTTTCGACCTCGCTGGTCTGGCTCCATGAATGGCCGGTGATGGTGATGATATCGTCTACGGTGGTGACGTTGAGCAGGTGATTCTGCAGGGTGATATTGATTTCGGAGATATTGACATTGCTGTAATTGAGATGTAGTGCCATCTCTACCGCGGCACGGGCATCGACCATTCCCCAGCCGTAATCCTTGTTCCAGTATGGGTCGACCGCTGGTAGGCTGGCTTCGCCTCGTCGCTCGGCGGTCTGCTTGAGAATCTCCCGTAGAGTCAATGGGGTAAGGTCAGGGTTGGCGCTGAGCAGGAGAGCGGAGATTCCCGAGATTGCCGGAGTGGCGTAGGAGGTTCCCGAGCCGCGACCGGTGTAGGTATTGTCCGAGGCATCTTGACCGGGAATCAGGTTATTGCAACTACCGCTGGTGACACAGCCTTCGGCTTGGATGATATTTGACCCAGGTGCAGTTATATCGGGTTTCAGTTCGTTGATTGGGTTACCATCACCGTTGTCTCGCCGCGGGCCACGCGATGAATAACCAGCAACGACATCATCACTGCGGTTGACGGTGTTCATGTCGTCGACCGCACCTACGGTTATCGACAGTGATGATGATCCCATACCCGAAAAGCCGTCGTTATCGTCGCCGTCATTGCCAGCGGCCACGCTTACGACGATGCCGGCTTCGGTAGCCGTGTCTAGTATGCGAGAGTGCATATCGGAGCCGTCCGAGCCGCCGGCTTCATGGCTGGTGATTCCCCATGAGAGCGAGATGATGTCGATTCCGTAGTTGTCGGAATCGGCGCCCGACCACTCGGTATCCTTGTGGTCGATTATCCACTGTATGCCATTCATTGCCGACTCGTAGAACTCCTGGTCGATGGCGTAGGTCTCAAATGGTCCGGCACCGATATCGGTGCCGATACGAACATCGACAAGACTGGCATTCGGCGCACTACCATAGAATTCAGATTGACTCCCATCGGCCTCCAAGCCGGTCGAGGAGGCCATTCCCATGCACGCTGTACCGTGCTGGTTACCATCGTCGGGGTCGAAGTCTCCGGAATCATCTCTAGAGATGTCCAGCCAACATGATGGGTCGGAATGCATGTAACAAACCGCATCATATCCTGCGACGAATTTTCCCACCAGTCCCGGATGCTCATTATCGACTCCGGTATCTACCATGGCGATGTTGACTCCGGCTCCGCTGGTATTCAACAGCCAGGCACTGTCTGGATATTCTGTTGAGTTTCGGGCTTTGACGGCCATCGTCTGGATTTCACCATAGAAGACGACCCCCCCGTATCTCTCGACCATCACCACTCCATCGAGTTCTGCCAGACTCGGCGCGAGGCTAGAGTCAATCTGACCGAGCAGTACGGCGTCGACCGCCTCAATGATGTCGCGAGGAATCAGTCCCAGTGCATTGAGGGCGGCGATATCGGCATCATTCGGGGTGTGGTCGTATGATAATCCGATCCCGGTGGTACCGGTGACTGAAAGCAGGCTGTCGTGAATGCCATCACCATTCAAATCGAGGCTCGAGTGAGTCCACCAAGGTCCGATCTCAGGATTTCCAGCGGGGAAGCGAGGAGTTTGTGTGGGGATGGTTAATTGATCACCATAGCGCAGTAACTGACCCTCCGCTCGGTCCTCCACAGGGGCGAAATCATGGTTGGTGGGGCTGGACAGTGAGCCGGTGAGCGGGACGGTCAGCAACAGCAGACAAATGAACAGCGCCCGACGAATAATCTTCACCCAAATGAAATGTGACGACTCTCACACAAGAACTTGACGTTATTCCGTTTCGCTGAGAAAACACACAAGCGTCTGACTCTACATTCTCATTTAGACGCTAGTTCGACTTTTTTTTCAGCGAGTCACAAACGCTCATCAAATCGCGATTTTTGGAAAATGCATGCCAATGCGAATAAAAAATCGATATTCTTCGCTTGTTCCTCGCGGTGCGTCCGCAGAATCCTATCGTTGGGTTTGAACTCACAAAAGGTACAATTGACTTCATTGGAATAATATGGTTAAACCTGTTGGCGAGGGTATGGCAAAGCCGGTTTGGTTATTTCGTGGAGCCCCTATCTTGGCGACGGTATTATTCCTTGAGGCCTACGTTTTCCTGAAGTCATTCGCATATCTGGTCGAATCCGACCTCTATCCCCTTCTTGATGTGTTGGGGCCAATAATGTTCCTCGGAGTGATGTTCTTATTCATTTTCCATCGCCCTTTCACCGCTTTGGTATATGCTGAGATTGGTTGGGTCTATCGCTTCCTCACCATGACCGTAGATGAGGAAGAGGCCGCCGAGTTGGAAGCCAAGTTGTACCGTGAGGCGATGACTGAGATTGCCGCGGATGCCGCAAATACTGTATCCGGTGCCGAAAGTACTGAAGAAGAGTGACTTTAGGACTCCATCAGAGATATTTGATGCCGGTGCCATAGGCTAGGATTTCGATTGAGCCACCTTTTTGCTGACCACCCTTATTCATCGAGATGGTCGAGGTCTCCATGCGCAGATTGATGACGTCGTCATAGCCCAGTTCGCTCGCCTGTTCACGAAGTCTTTGCAGAGCTTCACTTCTTCCCCAGTCCAGCATCTGGTCGAGATGCTTGATATTGCCGCCGAAGATGGATTTGATTCCGGCCAGGAAAAGTTGCCAATGCGATGGTGCGCTGACGACATTGGCCATCAGTAATTGCGAGTTGGCGATGGTTTTGTCGGAGAGGGGGGTTTTCAGCGTCGACAGATTATCGCGTGGCAGAGCGGTCTCACGCTCGAGCAATCTGGCGATGATTCTCTTCTGATGCCAGTTTCCCACCAGCCAGGAGAACAGGAATGGGCCAAGGCTGGAGGCGAGAATAAACCCCCAGATCAATATGTTCGTAATCGTATCCTCAGCCAAGTTTTCACCTCCTAGACGACGATGACCGCGGTGCCATAGGCGAATAGTTCAGCCGCACCACCTGCCACCGCTGAGGTAGCGAAACGGACGTTGACCACGGCGTTGGCACCGCGGGCGGCGGCATCGGCGACCAAGCGCTCAAGCGCCTGGTTTCGTGCTTCGGTCAGTAATTCGGTATAGCCCTTCAACTCACCGCCGACGATATTCTTGAACCCGGCGAGGATATCCTTTCCGATGTGTTTGGCGCGCACGGTCGAACCGGTGGCAACCCCCAGAGACTGCTGAATCGTCCGCCCGGGGATGGTCTCGATATTCGACAGGGCGATTTGGACGGCATGCTGAACCGGTTGGCCTGGCTGGACTTGCTGAACGGCAGGTTGTGGTGAAGGCGGTTGCATTGCTTGCACTGGTTGCGGTGCCGGTTGTGGTGCTTGGTCGGGGTGTGGTTGCATGGCGAGCACTTGGCCGTTCAGCACTTCATTGTTCGTCTAGTTGTTTTCCGACTATCACATCAGCATCAATGCCCTCAGGGGACTGTTTGACCAGTTGTGGTGGTGCCATATATGGGCTTGAGAGAACCGCCGAGGTCACCGGAGTGATATCATCACTGACCACCACCATGCCGACCTCGGTCGAATGGAAGCCGCTCTGAGGGATGATGGAGCCCTTCTTAGACTGAATCGAACATAGAGCCAATATCGCGAATAGGAAGGAGTAGCAGGTAATCGTCTGGGCGATGCCGAGAGCCAAACTGAAAGAAGAGTAATCTGGAACATCTGAAGGTAAGTGAGCAAATATCTTCTCGGTGAGTGATTGCGAATATATCTGAATCGCCAGTGTGGTGACAAATCCGGCCCCCATCCAGATACCGGTGTACTTGAAGGCCGATTGATGCTGAGAAAACAGCATTATCACTAACGGAATCGCGGTCAGAAAGAAAATGCCCTGGGTGATGGCCTGAATTTCAATGATGCGACTCTCTTCGACATCGTCGAGTATTTTCATCACCATTTCCTTGGCCTCAAAATCCTCATTGGTCTCATTCCAAGTCGCCTGCTCATCCGCAGTGCCGTTCTCAGGGTAAGGTCCGGGGTCTGTGACCTCCCAATCGCTTTCCAATGAGTCGCGCCACATCTGCGGGCCAAAGGCGAAACTCACTGCCGCTCCCAATGCCGACATCAGCGCCATAAAGGCGATGAAAATCGCCAAGCCCCAATGCCACCATGGGCTGACATTTTGATTGGTGGTATCGACCGCCACCGCGTAGGGTTGCATCTATCCACCTACAAGATGGGCTGAGCGCGGAGCCATTCGAGGTCGGAGATGTAGAGTTGGCGAATGTCGTCAAGGTCTAGCACCAGCATCGCCAGTCGCTCAAGTCCCATACCCCAAGCGCAGACAGGGGCGCTACAGCCCAAGGGTTCGGTGACCTCAGGGCGGAAGATCCCCGCCCCGCCGAGTTCCAACCACTCGCCTCGCCACTTGATTTCTACCTCCAGTGAAGGTTCGGTATAGGGGAAGTAGGCAGGGCGGACACGTACCTCGGGATAGCCCATCTTGGCATAGAATGTCTTCAGGGTGGTGACCAACATCGGCAGGTTCGCTCCTGGTTCCATGATGATTCCCTCAATCTGGTGAAACTCCGGGAGGTGAGTTCGGTCGATGCTCTCCTTACGGAAAACCCGGCCGACCGAGAATACCCGGCAAGGCTGTTTCGGGTTCTCGGCCAGATGACGAATCGTGTTGACAGTGGTATGGGTGCGCAACAACCCGCTCTGGGCGATTTCAGGGGAGAACTTCCCACCCCATCCCAGTGAGCCGGTATCGCCACCGTGCTCGTGAATCTCCTGCCATGCGGTTAGGTGCTCATCTTCAATCTCGATGCTGGCAGGGTTGTCGAGATAGAAGGTATCCTGCATCTCCCGTGCGGGGTGGTCTTGGGGAATGAATAACGCATCCATGTTCCACCCGGCACTGGTAACATAATCGCCGCTTATCTCACTGAAGCCCATCTCGAGGAAAATCGAGCGGATTCGCTCGATGAGAGCCTGCATAGGGTGCGCCTTACCGGTCATCGGGTCAGCCGATTCCAAGTTGACATCATAGGGTTTGAACTCGGCATTACGCCATTCATCGCCCTGAAGCAGTTCGGGGGTGATGTCGGCAATCTGAGCCGCTTCGACCAAGGCCGAGGAATCGACCGCCAAGCCGGCCTCTGTAACCGTCCATGTACGGCTGACCGATTCACTTGAGACGACCAGGTCTTTTCGACCTTTGAAGTGGGCCAACATCGAGGAATCGAGCGATTCCTCGCTCGTTCCTTCGACCAGCGAGGCGAGGAATTCGGCTCGCTCAGCGAGTATAGCAGATACCCCGGAGACCTCTGAGGTATCAGTTGGAATGGTAAGACTACCGGCGATGATTTCGACCCCGAGGCCTTTGAGAAGACCGACCCCAGGGCCGGTCTCATGGCGCTCAAATACAGATGAGTTGAGGTCGGACATGCCACGTGCTGACTCAGGTTGTGCGACCAACCAGTTCCACAGTCGCGCCTCTAGCAGACCATCGGTGTGCGCCCGCTCACCCTCATCCCCAAGCATCCAGATTACCGAGACCTGCTCATCAACCGATACTAGACCAGCATCTGCCAATCCTTGACCGGCACCGACCGACTGCGCCTGGTCGTGCCAATCGCAGGCCGAGAGAACCTCGGAGAGAGACCACGCTTGGTCGGGCGAGCCCTGTAGGGCAGAGAGCATTCTCCGCTCGGGATTGCTCAGCGATGACTCTCCCATGCAGTGGTGCACCGGCAGGCCGGACTTGACCCTTATGGGTCAAGAAGGGCACGCACATCGATTATTCAGACAAATGCAGAGATGCGCACGCCGGGATTTGAACCCGGGTGACGAGATTGGGAACCTCGTATCATAACCGCTAGATCACGTGCGCTTTGATTCGGCTAGGAACGAGGGATTCTTGAGTGCTATCCCTCACTCTTCCTCAAGTTTTTCCCATAAAAGAATCCCACATTTTTCACACTCAAATGAATTAGGCCGCCCACCTTCGACTTCGCTGATATGGCTACACGAACCGCACAGCACAGTGGTCATCTTCGGCTCGTACAGGGTGGTGTCGACTCGATACATGACCCGCCCGGCCTCGTCCAATATCGTGGCTTTAGGACGCCACGCATCGATTTCCCCCTGAGTCCATTCAGATTCATCGAGTTTGGCACTGAACCCCCACAGGAATAGGCCGATGCCCAGTAATCCGACGGTAATCCCGAACGGCAGTAGGACCGATGCCACAGCGGCGACCGCGCCACCGATAACGATGCAAAACAGTCCGGCAATCAGCAGATTCTGTCGCAGATATTGCATTTGGACACCTTTGTTCAGGGGGGTTGTCGAGAGAGGGATTGGGTGGTAATGAGTGAGGGATGGAAATTGAATCAACGGGTCTGTGCCAGCCCATCTGCCAAAGCCGCCGCTACCCTCTCCATGTGCTCGGCGGCAATCGCACAGATACCGATTCTCACCCCGCCTTCGAGGGGGACGAGGAAGACATCGTGTTGGGTGGCGGCGATTTCACAGACCTGAAGATTGGCCTCGCATTCGAGGAAGGCGAAGTATCCGTCATGGGTTGGATCGAGGCTCAGGTTGTGAGCCGCGGCGGCGCGCCTAAACGCATCACGACGTTCGTCCAACAGCCGTTTGAACGAATCTCTATCACCTTGCCATTCTTCGTGCAACTCTGCGTCGATATGAACTTCTGAAATAGCTCTCTGGGCAACACGGGGAGCGGCTGACCAGGTCCCCCGGCCGGTGTGCAGGAGGACCTCCACCAGTTTGTCGGTGAATTGCTTATTTGGGTGCAGACATATCAGGGCGCCGGTCCTCAGGCCATAGCAGGTGTGAGATTTGGAGCACGAGATGGCGAAACAGAGCATGAGATTCTCGGGAAAATCTCCTCGCCGAGCGATTTCTTCCTTCAGGGTGGTCGCCCAACCATAGGGTTCGGCAGCATAGAGGGCATAGGCGGCATCGATAAGCAGGGTGATACCGACCTCGGGATAGGCCAGTGCGTGCTCCCAGACCTCTTCTAAAACCGCTCGCCTCTCGCTAGATTGCAGGGATAATCCGGTCGGATTGTGCGCTGGGTCATTGAGCCAGATCAGTACTCGTTTCTGACTTTGTGCAAGGTTGGTTAGTTCAGTTGCTAGGCCTGCTCGCTCAAGATGCTCAAGTCCGGCCTCCGGTGTCTCGGGCAAGAATGGCCAGGTGGCGATTTTACAGCCGCGCTCCTCGATAATCGTCTTGTATGGACCCCAATGTCTCGCTCGCAGGAGGATCCGATCTCCTACATCGACGAAGTTTGAGGCACTGGCCGACAACGCCCCACAGCCGCCTGGGGTGGCGATTGAGATGGCTGAAATCCCGGCTTCCTCGATGGCTTGGCGATTCGAGCCTAGTGCCAACTCAATCGCCAGTTCGCGGAAAAGTGGTAATCCTAGCAATGGCGCATATCCTGCTAGTTCAATACTCGGTTGGCCCCGTATCTGCCGCTCGACAGTTCGGTTGATGGCGAGATGTCCGTCGTCATCCAGCAAACTCCCCAATGTTCCATTGATAACATCTCGGCCGTCTTTCTTGGCTGCCAGACAGCGGGTGAACCAATCAAAAATCTGGTCTTCACCCTCCTTTTTCACCGCTTCTGGGTTGAGTAGTAGATGTGTTGCATCTTGGCTCTCGACATAGGTGGAAAACTCGGACATGGCAGAACCTCGTAGCAATCATAGACATGGTGGATGACCACCGATATCACACCCTAGGGGTATCTTGGGTTATCAAGGTTGACCAAAATAATGCTCAGCATATTGCCTTGCGGTCTCCGGCGGGTAGCCTTGTGCGATTAATTGTTGCTCGTAGGCCAATTGTTGCGGTGAGACTCCGAGTCCGGCCATCCCCGCCTGGGCATTGAATGCGGCGTTGACAAAGGCATCGTCTTTGGCCGCACTACCACCTCTGCCCCCCATCAGCAGGAAGGTTAGAATCAGGATTACCAATACCGCTCCGGCGGCTGAAATCAATACCCATGGTTGCTTGATCAGACTCTCGCCAGCGGAGGTTGAATCGGTGGTCGAAGTGCTATCGTCGCCATTTCCTCCAGTTCCAGTACCGTCACCACTGCCATCGGTTCCATCAGTCCCGTCGCTTCCGGAGGTGCCGCCGCCGCCACCGTTCTCGGTGCCGTCAGTTCCACCATCGCCGGTGTCCGGTTCTTCGACTTGGTCGACACATCCAGTGGTCATGTTCACTACCGCACCAACCGCACTGTCAGGGCAGTCATCGAGGTCGTCAAAGATACCATCACCATCCGAATCGACCGGTGCCAAGGGGCAACCCATGCCGCCCTCTCCGTTGTAGACGCCGGGCTCGTTCGGACAGCGGTCAAAATCCAGGCCATCCGGGTTATCGCCGAAAGTATCGTTATCTGTATCAGCCCACTGGGTGCCGTCATCGGGGAAGGCATCGGCCATTCCTTCTGGGTGAGCTGGTCGGCCAGCGGCGACATCTGGGTCAGAATATCCATCTCCATCAAAGTCTTGGCAACCGAATACATCAGCGGTCGAAGAGCCCCATTCCTCGGGGCATGAATCGACAATTCCATCGCCGGTATCTGTGGTGTTGACACCGTCCTGGTCGATATCATTGGCCCAGAAGTCATAATAACTCTCGACGTAGAAAGAAGCGCCAGAAAGATTGTTATTCGATTCATTCGCTTCCGCATAATCATCGTTAGTATCGACGGAAAGGACACAGGTGTAATTATCGGATGGAGTATCCATCGGAATCTCAACGTATTCACTACTGCTCGACAACAATATGCCATAGGCGCCGGTGAAGGTGATATTCTTCTCCAGTAGAGTGTGGGTGATGGCGCCACTGCTGTTGACGAGATTGATCTGCCAAGAGAATGGGACTGTGGTCGGGCCTGCCAAGTTGCGAATCATCCACGAAACCACCGCCTGCTCGCCGCTGATCAGGTCCAAGGGACAATTCACGCTCTCGGCGTAAAGGTCGGTAGGTGCCGGCTCGGTGGTCATCACCGAAAGTGAATAATTTCCTACCGAGTTGTTGGAGCCGAGCATCAAGGTGTAGGTTCGGTTCATGCCCTCTTCGTACATCTGCCCCATAGTCGTCCACGACATCGTTCCATCACCGTTGTCCAGCCAAGCGTCATTCATGTCGCTGGGGCCATTGATACGGGAGATGGAATAGGAGAAATCGGTCATTTCTGGCTGGGCTATGGTGATATTCAGATTCTGTAGATTGTTTACACTGAATTGGTAGGCATCGGCGACATCATTGCCATCCAAACATCCACTGCCATTGGAATTGGGGTTAACACCAAGCGCGGTCGGGTTTGCGCCTTCATCGCTGGCATCGCCACCGACTCCCATGTCATCCAGTCCTTCACAGGAGAACGGAGGAATCCACGTACCGGCAAGTGGCTGGCCGATAATGAGTCGATAGGTGCCGCCCGGAGCACTGCCGAAGCCACCGAAATAAGAGACGTTGAGAGTATATGTTCCCGCCACCAGGTGGCTGTCGGTATCCTCGGTGGTGACGAAATCATCATTCACTCCACTCAAGAGCGAACTATCTATCACGGTGCCGTTTGGTGCTACCAGTCTCAGGTCGAAATCGGCTCCACTGTTCGGGGCTATCACCAGAGTTGCATTGAGTGGCATTCCGGCGCTGACGGTGACCTGATAGACATCTTTCTCATCACTTGAGTCGACGCATCCGCGGAATTCCTGCTCGATATCGGTGCCGAGGTCGACCGCGGTGCCGGCGCTATCTCCGGCATCAGCACCAGAGCCACCATCATCTTGTGAGGCTGGGCAGGTGGTCTGGGCGGTACCGATGTTCAAAGCCGAGGTGGGGGTGTAATCGTTATCATCCTCATTCTTTTCAACGATTACATCTTCCTCATCGACGAAATATAGCACATTGTATTCGCCCTCTATTGTATCGGCAGGAATCATCGCGTTGATTGTCACGACCTGACTGGTGTTCATCACCAGAGAGTTGACGGTTGTCAGTCCCAGCAGAGCATCAGGCCAACTCTGAATGCCATCGACCGATAGGTAGGCGCTGACGGTGAAACTCCGATTGGTATCCAAGGTGCCGGTATTGTTCACCGTTACCGTAAGGCTGGGGGAATCTCCCGGTTGGGCACTGGTGGGCTGTGAATGGTCGGTTATCTCCAAGTTCGGCGCCGGGATGGAGTAATTGGTGAAAACGTACAGGGTATAATTTGCATTTCCCGACCAATGTGAGACATTGAGGTAATAGGTTCCATTTTCTCCTTCCTTAGCGGTATTCTTTGAACTGACAGATTCATTGACATCCCCGCCAAAACCCGAGAGATCTAGGATTGAGCCATTCGTTTGGTGCAGGTAGAGATCGAAATCCACCCCCGAATCCATCTCCAGCACCGCTTCGATGGTGTGGTTTGTAGGAACGTCGAATGCAAACACATCGTTCTGGTCGTCCTTATCCATACATCCATCATAAGATGCTGTTATGTTGTTTCCGAAGTTGGTCGGTGAATCCGACCAGTTCGCTGGTGCGTCCTGGCCACTACCCCCGTCATCCTGAGGAGAATACCAGTCGGCACACATCTCGGTATAATTCGTCCAGGTCTGAAGCCCGTAATTGCCGTCGCCACTGTATTGCTGCACGACAATGAAATAATCTCCAGCACGGCTTTCAGCGCCGGTACCGATGCTGGTAATCTTCTCCAGTGGGTCGTTGAAGAATGAGTAGGCATAGTATCCTGTACCGGTTTCATTCAGTAACCAAAGGTCGAAATCAGCACCTATGGGTACGCTAAGCTCGACATCGATATTATATCCGGAACTCATGCTGAAACCGTACCAATCCTCTTTGTCGTTAGCGTCAACACAACCGTTTTTCTGCGTTGTCGGGTCGGTGCCCAACTGTCTGGCGGTGGCGGTGGTGTTGCCTGCATCACCGGCAGTGCCACCATCATTTTGTATCGCTGGGCAAGGGGCACGAGCGCCAGCCATCTGGGTATTGCGGAACTTTTCCAGGGCAATTTCGGGGGGATTATCCAGTTTGTACAATATTCCATCTTCGGAAACAGAGATTTCACTTCCCGGGGTTGTAAAGGGGAGAATCACGGTGGTCAAGAGCATGGCCAGAATCAGCGAGCGAACCTTCATGGCAAGTCCTCAATGCCCCTTCGACCAGCCGCTAGACTATCAATGTGCGTTTTTTCAGTCATTTGCGACCAATTCCCTGCCGGTATGCCCTGCCAAAAGCCAACGGCAGTATTGCGGGTGATAGAGAGGCGGTAAACGAGATGTGGTGCCCGACAGCGTCTGCTCATGAGATGTGCAGGATTGTCGGGCCGACGATTTCCGCATCTTCGGGGCCGGTGACACTGAAACGGAGAATACAATTTGCCTTACAGATGTCGAGTCCGGTCTCGACCACACTGATTACCTCATCGAGTTCCCATAGGTCGTCATCTGCGCCGGATTGGCTGAGGGTGCAGTTGCTGGCCGAACCACTGCGACATGGCACTTTGCCGTCTTCATCCATGTCGATGGTCACCAATAAATCTGCCATCGGCATTGCTTCATCAGCGTCGACCAGAGTCATCGTGAAAAGGACGTCGGTGGTACCATTGGTATTGGAATTTATTGCTTCATCTTCGACCTCGTAGCGGTAATCGAGGGTGGTGGTAGAGAGACAACCACTGGTGAACATCGAGGTGGCGAGGAGCAGGGCGAAGAGCTCTTTGGCGAGGGGGCTGTCCATGGTTTAGCGCCAATCGTTCATCATTTCAGTCTTGCGACCCAAAGGCGGGCATAGGGACCCATAATCCATCGGTTATGGTTCGCCGGCACAGGATGTTAGAGTTTTTCTAAGGCTGAACTGAGCCGGTCAGGCAACGATTGGGAATTAAGCCGACGGGGAGATTCGAACTCCCGACCGCCTGATTACAAATCAGGAGCACTACCACTATGCTACGCCGGCAACCTTTGCCGGTGGTCTCCTTTGATGAACCCTCGCTTGCCCTAAGTGTCAAGAGCGGTCTATACCTCGCCTCGCTTGAGACGCATGGTGGCTGAAGTGCTCGATGGCCGTGCCTGTGCAGATTCGATTGAGACTTCTCTAGGAGTCGAACTGGCAACCCTTGCGGAGAGTGGAATCACCCCTCACCTCGCGGTCATCATTGTCGGCAATGACCCGGCTAGTCATGTCTATGTCGGGGCGAAGGAGCGAGCCTGCGCTCGCTTGGGAATCAAATCGAGCAAGTATGAATTGTCTGGCGATGCGGCATGGGATGAGGTCACTTCTCTGGTGGAAGAGTTGAATCGCAACGATGATGTAGATGGTATCCTGGTGCAATCACCATTACCAAATGGAATGGATGAATTGGTAATTTCTGAACTCATCAACCCCGAGAAAGACGTCGACGGTTTCCACCCGCACAACCTCGGTCGCCTGGTGCAGGGACGGATTGATGGCTTACTTCCATGTACCCCGCACGGGGTGATGAGATTGCTCGAATCAGCCGGAGTTGAATTGGCCGGTAAAACCGCGGTGGTGGTCGGGCGCAGTCGCATCGTCGGCATGCCTCAGGCCTTACTACTAGGCCGCAAAGGTGCGGATGCGACGGTGACGGTGGTGCATAGCCGGTCGCAGGACATCGGTGAGATATGTCGCGGTGCGGATATTTTGGTGGCGGCGGTCGGGCGAGCCGAATTCATCATCTCCGATTGGGTCAAACCCGGGGCCGTGGTGGTCGATGTCGGGGTCAATCGAGTCGATGATGACACAACTGAGGCCGGCTACCGAATGACCGGGGATGTCCACCCCGACGTTGCCGAGGTTGCAGGTTTGCTTTCGCCGGTTCCCGGCGGGGTTGGACCGATGACCATCATCATGCTGATGGCCAATACGATAACCGCGGCAAAACATCGAAAATCACGTTAATTGTGGCATTTTTGGATGAGAGGATTCATCAACGCGTCATTCCATGCAGTACCATGTCCGGTGAGCGTTACCACCCTAATTTGGGAAGTGCCACCCTCATCATCGCCGTCATTACCCTGTTCTTCACCCTCGTGAATGCGATATTCGGCCCCTGGCCGGGGCACTTCTCGGAGAAGATTTATGGTCTGCCATTACTGATGGGATTATTGGGAATCGAGACCAGCCAACCGATATGGGGACCGGCCGGGGTATTCAGTTTCCAAGAAGTGTTGCTCCTCATGATCGCCGCAATCAGCGGTGGCGTCTCATACTGGGCGCGCCGTCTTCGACCGGAATTTTCAGTTCCCGAAGGCATGACTTTGTCGGACTTCAGTGAACGTCAATTCACAGATACCCAGATTGCTACGAGCGGTTTTGGTAAGGAAAGCCGCTCGATGACTATCGAGTCGAGTCCAATCTCGTCTACGCCGCTTTCATCCGATCTTTTGTCTGACTATGATCTCCCGAGCACAGTCGCAATCGCCGACAATAAAATCGGAGGGGCACCCAAAGTCATCCCGAGTGTAATGGAAGAGCCTATTGCCAATCTCGGTGTTGCTGTTGCTCAAAGTGCGCCTATCAGTGGTGATGATAAAGTACGAGATTTCGGAGGCACATCAGAAGTGGTCGATGTCCCATTGCCAGGTGCAAATGCTGAGGTAAAGACTGAGACTGAAGCCACTAGCGCGGCTGATTTACCCGATGTCCCAGCAATTCTCGAAACCACTCGGCCTGCCGCGCCGACTTCTCTCGAAGTACCATTGCCCCAATCACCAACAACGGCAGAATTACCTGAGGTGCCTTCCATACCCGAGGTGCCTTCCATACCCGAGGTGCCTTCCATACCCGAGGTGCCTTCCATGCCCGAGGTTCCTGCCTTGCCCGAAGTACCCTCATTACCAGAAATCCCCGAAGTGCAAGAAGTTCCTTTGCTTGCATCACCGATTACAGCAGAGCTGGAAGATTTGGAAGCATATCCGAATTTGGAGTTGGACCTCCCCGCCCTTCCAACTTTTGAAAACCAATAGCATGAGATATCTGCTACCAAAGGACGGCAGCATCGAGTGATTCTCTAGGCGCTTCCGTTAAACGAGGTTCACTCTTCGGCATCATTACTATGCAGGCATCAGGCGACATCGAAGAGCACCTCGCCGACCTGATGGATTCCCCGGGTGGTAAACTACTGCTCGAGATTCGCACCCATATCGTCAAGCGGATGCCGGTGATGGCGGTAGCGTTTTTCGTCGGCCTGATAGTCGGTTATCCCTTGGCGGCAATCGGAGTTGAATGGCTGGTATCCGATGCCGCGCTGGCACCCGATAATACCGAGATAGCGGTGCTCTCACCGGTCGAATTCATCGCCATCAAAATTCGTTTCGCCGCCGCTTTGGGTATCTTGATGGTGGCGACGCTGTTGATTGGCGATGTCGCCTCGGGGGCGATTCGCTCATCGGCCCTGAGGGCTCGGCTTTCCGAGGTCGATGTGAAAATACCCAAGCCGGGTCGGCAACTCCTGATGGTTATGTTGGCGATGCCCTTGCTGGCAGGGGCTGGACTGTACTATGCCTATGGCTTGTTATTGCCGTTATTACTTGAATACCTAGCCAATGATGCGGCCTCTGTCGGGCTGTTGACCGAGTGGCGACTTTCCGCCTATATCGGTTTCATCATCAATATGGCATTGGCCAGCATGATAGGTTTCCAGACGCCGTTGTTGACCCTTCTCGCCACCCGCAGCGGTGTGGTGGAACGCTCGGTATTGACTAATTTCCGCCGTCATATCTGGTTTGCCTCTTGTGTATTCGGGGCGCTGTTATCGCCGCCCGACCCACTTTCTCTTTTCTTGGTGGCGATGCCGGTAATCTTATTGTTCGAAGTTGCACTTTTGCTCGACCGATTATTTCCCTTGAGGGAATGAGAATCACTCTGATTCGGTGATTCCTCTGATTCTTGCATCTTCGGCCGTGGCAACAGCAATGCCATCTTCGACATCGACCCAGAACATCATGATGGTACCGGCGATTATCAGCACCGCCAGACTGGAGATTGCCACTCGGCTGTCGAACATCACCGCCAGCACAGTGTAGAGCATCGGACCGATGAATGCCGCCACCTTGCCGAAGAATCCGAAGAAACCGAAGAATTCGGTACTGCGGGTCTCGGGCACCATCTGACCGAAAAGGCTCCTTGCCAGGCCCTGACTGCCGCCCATCAGGAATCCTGCTAGGCAACCCAGCATCAGCCATTGCCAGAACACGCTCATTCCCAAGGGTGCCCATAAAAAGGTCCTGACCGTCTTGGCGATGAAGTCAACTTTGCCATCACCGATATTGGTGGGGTGGTC
>JYMV01009995.1_pt1 | contig 17723 bp, 14 predicted proteins | sample 338911 | NCBI WGS metagenome assembly JYMV01 (sample SAMN03354496, study PRJNA234377) | hydrothermal vent metagenome | biome: Deep sea; feature: Hydrothermal plumes at the Eastern Lau Spreading Center, Western Pacific Ocean; material: Seawater | place: Tonga | collected 2009 | depth 2000 m m
AGGGCATCGAGAAAGGTGAGCACATTAGATCGACGAGAAGCATGCCCCATCAAGCCAATGCGCCAGACTTTTCCAGCAAAGGCCCCTAGTCCGCCCCCGATTTCGATACCAAAGCGATCGAGCAATTGTTGGCGTGTGCTACCATCGTCGATGCCTTCAGGGATATGAACGGCATTGAGCATCGGGAGCTGGCATCCTTCTTCGGCGGAGTAGGTGATTCCCATGGCCGCCAACCCGGCTTTCAAGGCCTGGTGATTATCTGCGTGTCGTTGGAAGCAGGCATCGAGGCCTTCTTCATGAATGATTCGCAGTGCTTCGTAAAGTGCATACGTCATATTGATTGGGGCGGTGTGATGGTAGGCCCGGTTGGTACCCCAGTAGTTGGCGAGCATAGAGACATCGAGGTACCAGCTCTGGACCTTCTGGGTTCGATTTTGAATGACTTCCACGGCTTCGGGGCTGAAGGAGACAGGGGCCAGGCCGGGAGGACAGCTGAGGCATTTTTGCGATCCCGAGTAGATTGCATCGATATTCCACGCATCAACTTCGACAGGTACCCCGCCCAGCGACGTCACGGCGTCGACCACTAGTAGTGCGTCATGTTCATGGACCTGGCGAGAAATTTCTTCCAGCGGTTGCCATGCTCCCGTAGACGTTTCGGCCATCACGATGCCGACCAGTTTGGGATGGCTAGTTTCCAGTGCTTCGGCCAGGTCGTCTGGGCGAAACACTTCTCCCCAGGGTCGCTCTACGCGGGTAACTTGGGCGCCGGCTCTTTCTGCGACATCTGCCATCCGCATCCCGAACACACCATTGACACAGATGACCACGGGGTCCCCCGGTTCAACGAGGTTGACGATGGTGGTTTCCATGCCGGCAGAGCCGGTGGCACTGATTGCCATGGTCATCTCATTGCTTGTCCGAAACAGGTCGCGCAGCATAGTTTGCAGGTCGTTCATGACCTGCAAATAGTAGGGGTCCAGGTGTCCTACGGTAGGTTTGCCGATGGCTTCCAGGACTCTCGGATGGATATCACTGGGACCGGGTCCCATGAGGGTTCGGATGGGCGGATTCAGTGGAGCGCTCACGGGGTCGAGATCCTTCTGGCTAGAGGTGCACTAGTCGTCACCGGTTGGCGATGGTTTTTGGATAAGCTGGCTGATGGCCTTGAATTCGGGACAATTGGAAGTCGCACACCATTCAAACAGGACGGCCTCGGTGCTGGTGATCGTAGCTCCGCAGGCTTCCATGCGGTTGATGGCAGTTTCGGCATCGATCGCATGGCGTGACGAAATGGCGTCGCGAGCCAGGTAGACATGGAAACCTTCGGCCAGCAAGTCCAGCACGGTCTGTTGAATACAGACATGGGCTTCAATGCCGCTGACTAAGATCTTATGGATCCCTGTTTTGCTCCAGTTAGCAAAGAGGTCGCCAATTTCACCACAACTAAACATCCTTTTGCTGGAGATGTCTGTTATCATTTCGGCTATTTCGGGAATCGTGGGTCCCAGGCCTTCAGGGTACTGCTCGGTCCCGGCTACTGGTAAACCGAGCAGTTGCGCGCCTTCGATCAGGCGCTGGATGTTCCAGGCTAAGCGAGCGTGATCTTGTACCGCGGCAGCCAGTTTTCCCTGTACATCAACAACCAGTAATGCCGTATCGTGACGCGACATCAATTCCGGGCTGCGCGATAATTGCGTAGATGATTCCATAGGCTGCAGAATAAACCATTACGAGGGTGCCGTGAAGTCGGGCGACAGGGATCCTGAGATGCTATCCCCTGGAGTTCCCGGACTGTTTGCGTCACAATAGAGGCTTAGTCGATTAGCTTAGTAATGTTGAGTGAGTTCCTTTGTTTTGGGCTCGACACTTCCGGACTCGGTTACCGATTCCTTCCAGGGGTTACGATGACATTTCACGCTACCACGATTCTCACCGTTCGGCACCAGGGTCAAGTTGCCATCGGGGGTGACGGACAGGTGACGCTCGGCTCTGCAGTCATGAAGGCTGATGCGTCGAAAATCCGGCGCATGTTAGACGGGCAGGTTTTATGTGGATTTGCGGGGACCAGTGCTGATGCCTTCGCGCTGATGGAACGGTTTGAAGCCAAGTTGCTGGAATACCCGGGAAATATGCCACGGGCGGCGATTGAATTAGCCAAGGAATGGCGTACTGACCGAGCCTTACGGCGACTGGAGGCCTTGATGGCGGTGGTTGATTGCAAGGATACGTTGCTCTTGAGCGGTACCGGTGACGTGATTCAACCGACCGATGGAATTGTGGGAATTGGTTCTGGCGGTAACTATGCCCTGGCAGCGGCTCGATCACTGGTGAGACATACCCAGCTAGGTGCCGCGGAAGTGGTTAAGAAATCGTTGGAAATCGCTGCTGAAATCGACATCTATACCAATAACAATATTACCGTGGAAGAAATTGAAGAGTAGTTGCCCATGCCAGACACAGTGCTTTCCACAAACGAGATGACGCCCCGCGAAATTGTTAAAGCGCTGGACCGTTACATTGTCGGCCAGGATGATGCTAAACGGGCAGTCGCGGTGGCGATTCGCAACCGTTGGAGGCGACAGCAACTCTCAGACGATCTGCGAAATGAAGTGGCTCCCAAGAATATCCTGATGATCGGATCCACAGGAGTTGGGAAAACCGAAATCGCCCGCCGCCTGGCTCGCCTTACCGGCGCACCCTTCATAAAAGTCGAAGCCACGAAGTATACCGAGGTGGGATACTATGGGCGCGACGTGGAAAGCATGGTCCGTGACCTGGTGGAAAATGCGATTGGCCTGGTGCGTGAACGGGAACGCACAGCGGTTGAACAGGAAGCCAAGTCGATGGTTACTGATCGCCTCGTGGATTTGCTAGTCCCTCAGCCGATTACGATGGCCGGAGGTGATGGAGAAACCGATCAGCTAGAACAGTATCAACGGACGCGGGAAAAAATGAAGGCGATGTTGGCGGGCGGAGAACTTGAACAGCGCAAAGTCGAATTGTCCGTTGAACACAAGGCGGCTCCTGTCATGCTCGGTGGCATGGGAATGGAGCAGATGGATTTTGACCTGCAGGGGATGTTCGAGAAGCTTATGCCTAAATCGAGTCAGCAGCGGGAAATGACCGTGGCAGAAGCCCGGCAAGTGCTGTTCGACCAAGAGTGTGAGGCGATGTTAGATCCCGAAAAGATCAATGCGACCGCGGTCGAATTGGCAGAAAATGTCGGCATCATTTTTCTTGATGAATTGGACAAGGTGGTTTCCGGCGAATCAAAAGGGGCGGATGTCTCGCGACAAGGTGTCCAGCGTGACCTGTTGCCAATCGTAGAAGGAACTACGGTTCAAACACGTTATGGAAATGTCCGGACCGATCATATCCTCTTTGTGGCCGCAGGCGCCTTTCATCGTAGTAAACCAAGTGATTTGATGCCGGAGTTACAGGGGCGGTTTCCGATTCGTGTAGAACTGCAGGATTTAACAAAAGAGGATTTTGTCCGAATTCTCCGCGAGCCGAAAAACTCACTGACTCGACAGTATGAAGCACTCCTGAAGACCGAGGGTATTGATCTGAAATTCAAGGATGATGCGATTGAAGAACTCGCCCACTATGCTTATCAAATCAACCAGTCCACTCAAAACATCGGGGCTCGAAGACTTTATACGATCCTGGAACGAGTGTTGGAAGAACTTAGTTTTGAGGCTCCGGATATGAAGATGGGCAACGTGGAAATTAACTCGGCTTACATCGAGGAACGACTCAAGAAGATTGCAGACGACGAAGATCTGAGCCGCTTTATTCTCTAGGTCAGGAGTGTTTCATCTGCTGGTCCGGGTATAATAGATGCATCCTGCCTGAAACCCCGCCATCCCGCTACAGAATGCCGTTTGATTCATGAGGGCCTGTGCTATCAAGATCCTGTCCGGCAAACCGCTAATCCTGGCAATGCTCCTCAGTCTTGCTGCTGACCTGTCTCACTCCACGGTTGTGGCTCAAACCCCGTCCAATCGTCGTGCTGCGTCTCTGGCGAGGTGGCAAGAGACGTACCAACAGGAAGTCTCGCCCTTGTTAAAGCGTTACTGTTACGAGTGCCACCAGGGAGACGATGCTGAGGCTGGCCTGAAGTTGGGCGATTTTCCCAGTATCGAGTCGATCCAGGCGGACCGGAAACGCTGGACGAAGGTTCTTCGCATGGTGCAGTTTGCTGCCATGCCACCGGAAGATCATCCTCAACCGACGGTTCAGCAGCGTCAACAAATTGCCAGGTTACTGGAACCGGTCCTTTTTACTGTTGATTGTGACCTTGCTCGTGACCCGGGACGCGTGACGATCCGCAGGCTGAACCGGTCGGAATACAACAATACCGTTCGTGATTTGCTTGGTGTTGACTTTAAGCCGGCAGACAATTTTCCTTCTGACGATGTGGGACACGGGTTCGATAATATTGGCGATGTTCTCTCATTGCCTCCTTTGTTGTTCGAAAAGTATATGGACGCGGCTGAGCAGATTGCGGACGCTGCGATCCTTCTCTACGATCCGCAGAATCTTCCCAAGCACCGTTTCGCCGATAAACGCTTGCGACCTCATGGATCTGCACGTTTTAGCGCTGATTCCGGCTTCTATTTACTTCCTTCACAAGGTGCGGTTTTCACCAAGTACTCTCCTCCCTACCCGGGCCGATATCGCCTGCGAGTGGAAGCCGGTGCCCAGCAGGCAGGCACGGAATTTGCCAAGATGCAAGTCGAACTCGATAGCAAGACAGTCAAGGTGTTTGATGTTAAAGCAAAACCAAATGCTATGCAGATGCATTCGATTGAAGTTGATTTGAAGGCTCGTGAGTACGAATTGGCAGCAGCCTTTATTAATGACTATTACAAGCCGGAAGCAAAAGATCCTCGGGAACGGGACCGTAATCTCTATATCCGGGCAATTGAGTTGGAGGGGCCCTTAGAATTGCCGCCCGACGTTTTCCCAGCAAGCCATCGACGATTAATGATTGCCCAGCCTGGTGAAGGTAAATCGGTTCGTCAGGCTGCAGAGGAAGTTTTACTGCCGATAATTCAACGGGCGTTTCGGCGACGTGTTGGGAAGGATGAAAGGAAGCCTTACGTTGACCTCGTGGAGCGGGTGGTCGCTGATGACCGGTCCTTCGGACGCGGTATTCAAGTGGCGATCAGTGGGATGCTCGTGTCGCCCCATTTTCTGTTTCGCATTGAGGAACATCCCGATGCAGATAACGCTCAACAAATTCAATCGTTGTCCCAGTATGAATTGGCCAGTCGGCTCTCTTATTTTATTTGGTCCAGTATGCCAGATGACCAGCTGTTTTCACTGGCCTTCGCTGGAAAACTCTCGGATACTAAGGTTCTGCGTCAACAGGTTAAGAGGATGCTGGCTGACGACCGCTCGCAATCGTTAGTCGATAATTTTGCCAGCCAATGGTTGAATCTGAGGAACCTCGAGAACATCAAACCTGACCCTGATCAGTTTGGTTTCTTTAATGACCAGCTGCGCAATGATATGCGGCGGGAAACAGAATTGTTTTTTGCAGCCGTGATGCGAGAAGATCGCAGCGTGCTGGACTTCTTGAAGGGTGACTTCTCTTACCTCAATAGACGCCTGGCAGATCATTATGGAATCAAAGGGGTAGAGGGAGACGAGTTCCGCAAGGTTTCTTTACGAGGTTATCCCAGGGCCGGGGTCTTAACCCATGGAAGCATCTTGACGTTGACTTCCAATCCAGACCGGACTTCACCAGTCAAAAGAGGCAAGTGGATTCTGACGAATATTCTGGGCACACCACCACCAGAACCTCCCGCCGAGGTCCCTGAACTGGAGGCTACTCAAAAGGCATCTCCTCAAGCCACACTCAAAGAACAGCTGGCCCTGCACCGCAAGAATCCGAATTGTGCCATTTGCCATCGCCAAATGGATGCTTTAGGGCTGGGATTGGAGAATTATGATGCTGTCGGACGTTGGAGAGAGCTTGATAAAGGGAAGAAGATCGATCCTCAAGGGAGCCTTCCAAACGGGGATAAATTCAATAATCCGCTTGAATTAGTGGCAGTTATAGGGGGACGAGAAGAGGAATTTTGCCGGGCCCTGGCCGGAAAAATGTTAACCTATGCAACAGGGCGGGGTTTACAATATTATGATCGCTGTGCGGTCGATGATATTATCAAGCGGATGAATGAGGGTGGAAATCGCTTTTCCGTGTTGGTTACGGAAGTTGTCTTGAGCGATCCGTTTCGAAAGAAAAGAGGAGATGGAGGACTGCCATGAACGGCTTGCCACGACGGACGTTTCTCAAGGGTCTCGGCTTAAGCATGGGATTGCCCCTGTTGGAGGCGATGCAACCGGCAACCTGCCGGGCGGCCGCTGCCAATCCGTCTCATCCTACCCGGGCAGCGTTTGTTTTCTTTCCCAATGGCGCCATCATGCCGGCCTGGACACCGTCAGGTGAAGGAACCGACTACAAGCTGTCAGAAACCTTACAGCCGCTGGCAAAGTTCAAGCAACAGTTCAATGTGATCACTGGGCTGGCACAGGACAATGGGCGAGCCAAGGGGGATGGACCCGGTGATCACGCTCGTTGTGCCTCTACGTTTTTGACCGGATCTCATCCCTACAAAACGTCTGGAGACAATATCAAGGTGGGTGTTAGTGTTGACCAGTCGGCAGCAAAGTCGATCGGACATCTGACCAAGTTACCGTCGCTGGAGCTGGGAATCGAAAAGGGTCGTAATGCGGGCAACTGTGACTCCGGCTACAGTTGTGCCTATTCTTCCAATATTTCCTGGAAAACTGCCACCACGCCGATGGCAAAAGAAATCCATCCACGACTGGTCTTCGAACGTTTGTTTGGCAGTCAACAGGGTAAGGCTGCAGGCCAGGCAGAACGAAATCGGGATCGGAAAAGTGTTCTCGACCTGGTGGCGAGAGATGCCGCCGTCTTGCAGAAACGCTTGGGGAAAACGGACCGTCAAAAGATTGATGAGTATTTCGACAGCGTCCGGGAACTAGAGAAACGTGTGGTGCGGGCCGAGCAGACCAACAAACAGCAGCGTCCTGAATTTGCGGTGCCCGAGAGTATTCCGAGTGATGTGCGCGACCACATTCGCTTGATGTACGACCTGATGGTGCTTGCCTTCCAAACGGATTCGACCCGTGTCGCAACCTTCATGCTTGGCAACGCCGGCAGCAATCGAACCTATCCTATGGTGGGGGTCAATAGTGGCCACCACAGTCTGTCTCACCATCAGAACAAGGAAGACAAGATCAGCAAACTGAGGAAGATTGATAAGTTTTTAGCGACTGAGTTTGCGTATTTTCTCGGCAAATTGCAGTCAGTCAGTGAAGGAGAGGGAACGCTGCTGGATCATTCCATGGTCCTCTACGGAAGTGGCCTGGGAGATGCGAACCGTCATGATCATGGTGGGTTGCCGGTGGTCATGGCCGGAAAGGCCAATGGTACGATTCAGACAGGTCGTCATATTAAGAGCAAGTCGGAAGTGCCGCTCAATAATCTCTTCCTGTCAGTCTTGGATCGTCTTGGTGCCAAGATCGAAAAGATTGGAGACAGTTCCGGGCGACTCAAGGTGTTGGGTAGCTGAGCTGTTTAACGCGGTTGCCCGGGCCCAGTTGCCGTTTTTTGGGTTGCCTGTGAAGGGCTTTCAGCGGTAAACTTCGGCAATACGTGCTTCGGATAAATCGTTTGTCGTTCAAATTAAAGGAATGCCGATGAATGACCCCCTCCCCCCGGAAGATTCGGCAGCGGATGGCTCAGCAGATCAGGATGCCGGTGGCGACTCGCGTGTAGATCCTGCCGAGGGAATGTCGTCGGACCAGGCACAGCGTCATGTATCGGCTCGCGTACCGGAATCGGTGGCACCTGGTGTGCTGGGAACAGGCATCATTGTGATGACCGGTGCCAATGAATTCGTTGTCGACTTTATCCAGGGCCTGGGGCAACCGGCTCAAGTGGTTGCGAGAGTTGTTGTGCCCCATGCCGTCATGCCACAGTTTATTGACGCTTTGGAGAGAAATTTGCAGTTGTATCGGGACCGCTATGGCGACCCTCCAGAATTGCCCAAGAATCCCAACCCACAGCGGCAACCGTCCGCACAGGAAATCTATGACGAATTGAAGATGACCGACGATGTTCGAACCGGTGCTTACGCGAATGGGGTCATGATTGGTCACAGTATCACAGAGTTTAAATTGGATTTCCTGGCTAACCTGTTTCCCCAGACGGCAGTTTCGGCCCGTGTCTTCATGGCCACGCCGCAAGTGCCGCGAATGCTTGAATCATTGAAGCGGACGTACCAACAACTTCTCGAACGGGTAGGCAAGCAGACTGTGGCTGGAGAAGGTGCGACCGAACCACCGGAGACCGAACCACCGGAGACCGAACCACCGGAGACCGAACCACCGGAGACCGAACCACCGGAGACCGAACCACCGGAGGAGACCGAACCACCGGAGACCGAACCACCGAGTGCTCCACCATCGCAAGCCGATGAACCACTTGACTCAGAACCCACGTGAAATCAAAAAGAACGAAAATCCCGCTCAATGAATCCTGCCCGCGTGTTGATACTTTGTACCGGCAACAGTTGTCGATCTCAAATGGCCGAGGGGCTCTGGAATGCCCTCTCCCAGGGGAAGTGGCAGTGTGTGTCCGCAGGTTCGAAGCCGGCCGGTTATGTGCATCCGCAGGCGATCCAAGTAATGCATGAGCGTGACATTGATTTGTCAGCAAATACTAGCAAGCATCTGGATGAGTTTGCCGCGGATTCCTTTGATTATGCAGTCACGGTCTGTGACCATGCCGACCAGTCGTGTCCTGTCATCGGCAATGCAAATCAGCGACTTCATTGGCCCTTTCCAGATCCGGCCGAGGTGTGCGGTAGCGAGGAAGAAAAGCTTGTCGTGTTTCGCGAAGTTCGAGATGCGATCGAAGCGAAGATTCGTGAATTTATGGCCAGTTTGTCAGTCCAGGAAAATGGTTGACTTTTTTGTAGCAAAGTGCAAACGGCCCGGTTATGACGAGAGTTTTTGCCAACAAGCTAGTTCGTCGGCACCCAGATAGGCCAACAGCATAGCACCGGGGGTGGCGCTGTCCTCAAACAATTGCTGAACGAACAGGTTTTCGCCGGGCCAGGGATAAACAAAAAACAGGTCCACGTCACCAGGTTCCAGGTCGATTAAGTGGTACCCGCTGCGTGCCTCCAGATCGACCCAGGACATTTCTTGATGATTGAGCTCTGGGTGTGCGATGTCATCAGCAATAAAGCTCCCGCAAGCAATTTCGACATCGAGGCGGTGTCGTTGGAGCAGGTTCGCAGACTCGCTGACGAGCAGCGGTTCGACTTCAATGCCGTAGGCCAGGAAACCGTGGATAGCAGCTAAACCCGCCACGACTCCGAGGCCGCTGCCCCATTCACAGAAACAGCGGCCACGCAGTAGGCCTGTTTGTTTAAGGTGTTCGATCGCGAAAAAAACCTGTCGATAGTCGCTGGCCACGAAGCCGCTAATCGGTTGGTCACGATGCTCGTAATGGAAACGGTCACTCTGGACCCGGGCTTCTTCCAGGAACGTTGCCACTCTCTCCGGGAGTGGGCCGTGGATTCGCGGTAATTCAAGTTCACGTAGCACAATAACGAGCCCCATGTTTTTACGGGTGACTGGTATTGTATAGCCTTGAGTTGCAGGGTCGCAAAGCGGTAGCTTGTGAAGAGGAAGAAAAATGTCGCTTGCTGTCTGTGATTTCACTATAATGGGCGGCACTTTCGTGGCTGCTATCAATAACCCAGGTACTAATTCGTGGAGTGAATTATGGATCGGCGACATTTCTTACAGCGGACGGGGCGGGGAGCTGTGGCAGCGAGTGGAGTCGCCCTGATGGCGCGTTCTGCGGCGGCTGGAAAAGCACCTGCCAGCGAACGAATCCAAGTCGGTTGCGTGGGAGTCGGTGGGCGAGCCAGTTCGTTGTTGCGAATGTTTGCAGCCCAAAAAGACGTTGATCTCGTTGCGGTGGCGGATATTGACAGTCGTCGCATCCCAGCTGCCCAGGAGACCGTCAAACAGATCAATGGTAAAAAGCCGGCAGCTCACAGCGACTTTCGCCGCCTGGTCGACAATCAAGCCCTTGATGTCCTGGTGGTCGGTACTCCGGATCACTGGCATGCAATTCCAACGATCATGGCTTGCCAGGCCGGCAAAGACGTCTACGTGGAGAAACCCGACGGGCACAACATGCTTGAGGGGCAACGCATGGTAGCTGCCATGCGAAAACACAAGCGAATCGTACAAATGGGAACTCAGGCACGTAGTGGTGAACATTTCCTCGCCGCGATTGATTACATCCGTACGGGGGCACTCGGTAAAGTACTGGTCGCCAAGGCATGGGAAAGTAGTCGCCAGAGTGCCATTGGTTACCCGCCCGATAGTGCGCCACCGGACGGTGTGAATTATGACATGTGGTTAGGACCAGCACCTAAAAAGCCTTTTAATCCGCGTCGTTTTCACGGTCATTGGAGATGGTTTTTTGATTACGGGAGTGGAGATCTTGGTAACGATGGCGTCCATCGACTCGATTTTGCCAGGTGGGCCTTGAGCGCAGCGGTGGAAGCACAGGGCGAAGCGCCGTTAACGGTCCCAACCAAGATATCTGCCTTAGGAGGCAAGTGGTATTTTGATGACATGCAACAGTGGCCGGACACCTACCAGATAAATTACCAGTACTCGGGCGAACCGGGTAAGGCCGGTAAGATCCTGACTTATGAAATGCGCATCTGGACTCCTTACAACTACTACGACGAAGGCGAAGGCGCAGTTATCTATGGTGACCAGGGATATATTGTGCTGGGCAATCGACGCTGGCGAGCTTTTGGCGCCAAGAACAAGCTGGTCAAAGAAGGATCAGGCAATAACGATGGGGTCAGCCACATTCGGAATTTTCTTGATTGTGTCAAAAACCGTCGCAAGCCAAATGCTGACCTGGAAACCGTTGGCCATCCTACTTCGCTGCTCTGTCACGGTGGCAACGTTGCCTGGAAGTTGGGACGGCAAGTGGAATTGGATCCGGTAACCGAGTTATTTGTGGATGACGAAGAAGCCAATCGCTTGCGAACTCGTCCCGAGTACCGCAAACCCTGGTTGTTGCCAGAAGTGTAAATGGGCGTTTTCGTCGTGCGGAACTGGACTAATCCGCTTGCTTTCGTTGGTTGCCGGTTCGCAGAAACAATGCCCGTCGCTGATCGGGTAGTGAATAATTGAAACCGCAGGAGAGAAGGAAAGAGTCGGAAGATGTAATCGCCAGCAGTTCAAAGACCTGTTCGTCGCGAGCCCGCTCGACACATGCTTCTAACAGTTGTTTACCAAGTCCCTGCTTCTGATAGTCTTCACGGACAGCCATGCACTGGACTTCCGCCAGTTTGCTGGAGTAGATTTCAAGGGCCGCAAAACCAACAACGTTGCCCGCATCCTCAGAGACAAAGCCATGAGGTATCAGCTTTTCCAGGTCCTCTGCGTTGCGGGGTATCAGGATGTGCTGCTGGATATAAGGTTCGATGATCTCCAAGATTGCAGGAATGTCCGTGCGCTGAGCATTCCGAATGCAGGGGGCTGCTGAATCAGGGCTGTTGGATGGCTGAGGAGAGGTCATCGAGTATATTGAAGGCTGGTGTTATAAGGAAAAAACGACGCCAACAAAATCATCGGCAGAATCAGTAGATGGCATGAGCATCGTCCAGTAGGAAGCTGGCAGGTGGCTTGCTGCCAGGGAGAAAACCAGATGGATGCTCACCAGCAAGTTGCCCAGTGGTTACAGGCAGCGGAGCGGGCTGTTGTCTTTACGGGTGCCGGTGTCAGCACCGACAGTGGCATACCAGATTATCGTTCCCCCAATGGTATCTGGGCCAAAACGCAGCCCGTTTTGTTCGATGACTTTCTTGCCAGTGAGGAAGCTCGCCATAAATATTGGCGACAGAAGTCCGTTTTCCATAGAGATTTCGCCGATAGCCAGCCTAATCTGGGACACACGCTGCTGGCACAGTGGGAAGCTGCTGGTAAATTGCAAGCGGTCGTCACACAGAATATTGATGGTTTGCATCAATTGGCTGGCAGCAGGCGGGTGATTGAAGTGCATGGTACGGCTCGCCAGATCGCCTGCCTGGACTGCGACCAGCGTTATGAAGCGGGCCCGATGAATAACCAGTTCCTCGAAACAGATAAGGTTCCCAGCTGCGATCAATGTGGCGGGAGGCTCAAGCACGCGACGATTTCGTTTGGCCAATCACTTGAGCCGAAAGTGCTTGAGTCTGCCGAGAAGCTGGCACGAGAAGCAGACCTGTTGCTGGTACTCGGTTCGACGCTATTGGTTGAGCCAGCAGCCAGTTTGCCGGGACTGGCCCAAGAGCAGGGGGCCCGCGTGGTCATCGTCAACCGTGATGAAACACCGTTGGATGGGACTGCGGACCAGGTCTTTCACGAGAGCATAGGCGCTACCCTGGAGGCCATCAACGGCTACCTGCAGGAGTGAGTCGTTAATTCCTGGTGAAAGGGCAGGGTGCAATGAGCGTTTGAAGTCACCACGGAGCCCTTGTAACGACCTATTCACTCTCGAAAGAGATATCGATGATTTCGAAACGAAGCGTGCCCTTGGGAACATCAATCTCGACCTGGTTTCCCTTTTTCTTTCCCAACAGTCCTTGGCCGATGGGGCTAGTGATCAAGTAACGGCCGGCATCATAGTCCTCATCTCCGGCGCCGACGAGCGTAAACTGTTCTTCGTCTCCATAGTCGAGATCCTTGACGGTCACGGTGGCACCAAAGACGACTTCGTCTTTCGGCAGTTTTGAAGGATCGACAATGCTGGCGCGAGCCAGTTCGCTGCGCATCAGGTTTATCTTCGCTTGCAACATGCCCATAGCTTCGCGCTGGGCATGGTATTCGGCGTTCTCTGAAAGGTCACCTTCAGCCCGTGCTGCCGCGATGTGCTCGGCAATTTTCGGGAGTTCTTCGTTCTCCAGTCGGGTGATCTCGGCCTTTTTGCGGTCGTAGGCTTCACGAGTCATGGGGACATAGTCGGTCATCAGGTCTCTCCGGCAGTGGTGCAAAAAAATGCGGCCCTCTCGATAAGGGTCGCATCGGTGCGCCTGTCTAGCGAACCCTTCTATTGTTTGAAACCCTGTGGCTGCTGTAAAGTCAATTGTCTCGAAAGCAGCAAGAAACTTACCCCGGATGCTCGCAACTGAGAGTTACTCGCTGGTCTGTGAGTCGGCCTCGTCCGCCATATAGAGAAGACGGCCGCAACTCTTGCAGAAAACCGGTTTTGCCATCAATAGCTCGTTAATTGTTTGAGGGGTCAGTGTTTGAAAGCAACCGCCACAGACATCGTCGTCGACTGGTGCCAGGGCATCTTCCCCCATCGCGCTTGCAATTCTCTTGTAGTCAGTTCGCAAATCACCGGGCAGCGACGCCTCCGCCTTCTCCAATTCACCTTGGATACGTTGCAAATCACTTTCCAGCCCTGCTTGGCCTGCCCCAACAGTTGTTCGAATCTTTTCCAATTCGTGGCTGGCCTTGTTCAGGTCCTCTTGAGACGCATTGGTGCTGCTCTCCTGTTCATCCAACTCTTCCAGCATTTCCAAGATCTTGTCAGCCAGTAGATCGTTCTCCTGAACATCTGTGTCAATCAGGGTTTTAAGTGTTTGGAATTCCTTGTTGGTAGCACAGGTGTTGAGTTTGCCACGGGTATCGGTGATGCGCTGCTCCCGTTCCTGGAGTTGAAGTTGCTGGTCATCCGTTTGAACACGTGCCTGGGTATAGGTTTCTTTGACCCCGTCGAAGGTGGTTTGAAGTTGCTGCACCGCACCTTCGGCAGCCTTGATCCGGAGCGGTCCCGCTGCTAAGCGCTCATTCAAGTCCGCGTATTGCTGGTGAATGCGATGTAGGTCACGAAGGGATGAAGCCGTTAACGACATGGAATCATTGCTCCTCAGTCAAGGAAAGGGCAGGGACGGTTGAGGGTGTCAGTAGGATACAAAAAAAGCCGTTGGCCATCAGGCCAACGGCTTGGTTATGTCTGGTGCAGTCCAGGGATCCATAAGGCTGGGACTGGACTGGGCAGAGTGCTTCAACTTGCCGCACTCTGCAAGAAGCCCTCCAATTGGCCACTGCGGACCGGATGTTGCAGTTTGCGAACCGCCTTGGCTTCGATCTGTCGCACCCGTTCTCGCGTAACCTTAAAGATCCGGCCAACTTCTTCCAGCGTGTACGTATAGCCATCGCCCAGGCCGTACCGGAGCCGAATAATCTCGCGTTCACGATAGGTGAGGGTTTTGAGTAAATGGTCAATTCTCTGTCGCAGGATTCCATTGTTGGCTATCTTTACCGGGTTGTCACTTGAAACGTCCTCGACGAATTCGCCGAAGCTGTTGTCGTCGCTTTCACCGATCGGTCGATCCAGACTTGTGGGATGACGACCGATATCGAGGATTCGTTTCACCTCTTCAACCGTCAAGTCAACGCGGCGAGCTAATTCTTCTGTTGTCGGCTCTCGGCGGAGTTCTTGCAAGAGCTGCTTCTGAATATTTCTCAATTTTGATAGTACGTCAATCATGTGGACCGGGATTCGTATCGTTCTGGCCTGGTCTGCAATAGCCCGTGTAATGGCCTGTCGAATCCACCAGGTCGCGTAGGTTGAGAACTTAAATCCTCGGCGGTACTCGTATTTGTCGACTGCTCGCATCAATCCCGTGTTCCCTTCCTGGATTAAGTCCAGGAAGCTCATCCCGCGGTTTCGGTATTTTTTTGCGATCGAGACGACTAAGCGAAGGTTTCCACTGGAAAGTTCGCGTTTTACCTGTTCGTAGTCCTCGAATTGCTGATGCAGTCGCTGACAGCGTCTGGCCAGGCTTCTGGGCGTTTCTTGGGTTAAGACCATCAGCTTCCAGAGTTCCTGGCGAGCACGAAGCCGTGCTTCTTGAACTTCTTCAGTTGGCTCTTCTTGCCGCAGTGAGGCAAGCTCTTGTTTCAGCTGCGTCATTCTCTCAGAGAACTGTTTTAGCTGATGCATTAAGGGTTGTACGCGTCGCGTACGAAGGCTCAGTTCTTCCACCAGTTGGAGAGACTTCTGTCGATTGCGAATGAACTGCGTGCGTATTGTCTTTCGCTGGCGAGCCGTCGTTGACTTGCGAATTAGCTGAGTGAAGATTTCCGTGTTGCTTGCCAGTAAGTGTTCCAGCGTGTTCAGGTTGTGTGGCATGCGAGCCTGGATCTGTTCCTTGGTTAATCGCTCTGTCAAGGAAACCTTGATCGTTCGATCGAAAGGAAGTTCGCCACGATGGACGCGTTGGAGCGAGTCGACGGTGGCCCGCATGGCATATTCACAGCCTAGAACCGAGCGACGAAATCGTCGTCGGCAGACTTCGATCTTCTTGGCCAGCGAAACTTCCTCTTCACGTGTCAGCAACGGAATTTGGGCCATCTGTGAGAGGTATAATCGGATAGGATCATCGCTCAGTTTCGGTAGCGTTTCCCCGTTTGGAGGAGTTTTAGCGGCAGTTGCCGGCAGACCTCGCTCCGTGGACGCGGCTGACGCGGTCTCGTCCTTGGGCGGCGCGTCACAGAGCTCAATGCCGGCCGAATCGAGAGCGGTCAGCAGGTTGTCAACTTTTTCCGGATGTACATCTTCATCTGGAAGGTAAGTGTTGACTTCGTCGTAAGTGAGATAACCTTGTGATATTCCTTTAGTAATCAGTACCTGCAGGTCTTTCTCCAAGTGGGCCACGGCTTTGCTCCTTCTGCGCATCCTGCGCTCTGAGACAAATGGTTCTGATCGTGCTCCGGTGCTCCCCTGAACGGGTCCCCCCTGAACAACGACCAACAACAGAATCTGGCTACCCGTCCGTGGGCGCCGACATACTCTGTCGTCGTCTTTCTTGGTCAATTACTTTCTGAAGTAGTTCTTTCTCCTCTTCAAGATTAAGGTCGTTGTTTTCCAGCGCAGCCAGTTGCTGTCGTCCGTCGTCGCGTAAGGCTTCACGTTGAAACCCCTTAACCAGTTCATCCAATCGTTCGGCAGTCCCCGTTTGCACATGTTTGGCCTTGGCATTAGCCGTTTCGTCGGTTTCGACCAGGATGCTCTTTAGTTGAGGGTCTTCCATTTGAGTTAGTACATACCCGAATTCAGGCCGCTGGCCGTCAGCCGCTAGACGGGCATAAAGAGTGTAGAGTGAACGGCCCGTCTCTGTTGGTAAAGCCGAGATTTCAATATTTTCCAGAGCCGATAAGACCAGATCTGGATCGAGTATCAAGATTTCTAGCAGTTCGACTTCCTTCGGATCTAGGGGCTGCCATGTTTTATCCGCCCCGGGATGTTTGATCGGTTCTCGTGGACCAGCAGGCCGTGAGCTTTGTTGTTGCGATCGAATCTCTATCAGACGGGTTCGCAGGACTTCCTCGGCCACAGCAAACTGGCGTGCTAAACGTGAAAGTATCTGTTGTTCAAGCAGTCGACGAGATTCATTGCGTGATGACTGAGACCCCGGTGCTTGAGCCAGGGTACCGAGAATTTCCTCCAAAGCCTGGTGTGACTGGTGTGTGTCGTTTACCGTGTCGATACCTTGCAGGACCGATTGGACCTTGTGTTCCAGAGCGTCAACGGCAGTGGACGCATTCTCCAGGAACAGTTTCTGTCCCTTGGTTTGCAGGAAATCGCAAGGATCCATGCCATCAGGCAAAGTTAAGATGCGCAGGTCAACTTCAGCAGCAATGAACAGTTCAAGGATTTCATTGGTTCGGCGCTGTCCCGCGTCGTCACCATCTAGGATCAAAATGATCTTGTCCGCAAATCGCTTCAACAACTGAACATGGCGGGGTCCCAAGGCTGTGCCAAGTACGGCTACCGCGTTAGCAATGCCATGTTGGTGCGCCATGATGACGTCCGTGTAGCCTTCCATCACCATTAGGCTATTGGCCTTGCTGGCCGCTTGCCGCGCTAAATCGAGCGCGTAAAGCTGGTCGCTCTTCGAGAACAGCCGAGTTTCCGGGGAATTAATGTACTTGGCCGAACGCTCCGTTTCATTGGCCGGCAGAATCCTGCCACCGAAGGCAATCGGGCGCGCCTGGCTGTCACGGATCGGAAAAATAATTCGGCCCTTGAAACGATCGTATACGCGACCACTCTCGCTCTTGGCCACGGCCCCAATTCCTTCCAGCAAGGCGGGACTGTGGGGCGTCGATTTTGCCTGGTCTAACAACCATTGCCATTGGTCAGGAGCATACCCTAAATGATGACGAGCAATGCTCTCTGCCGTGATGTCACGTTGTGCTAAATAATCTCGAGCCCCGGCAGCTTCGGCCGCCTTGAGCAGGTACTGATGGTACTGCTGTTCAACCCAAGCCATTGCCTGGTAAAGATTGCGTTTGTCCCGCGGGTCACCCGGTTGATAATCCCGCTTGCCCGCATTGCGAGCTAACGAAATCCCGGCCTGGTCGGCCAGCAATTCTAGTGCCTGGCGGAAGTCAATTCCTTCACGTTGCATCGTGAAACTGAAAATGTCCCCGCCCAGGTTGCAAACCCAGCATTTCCACGATTGCCTGTCAGGATTGACCTGCAAACTCGGTCGCGCGTCTTCGTGCCACGGACAAAGACCAACATAAAGGCGGCCCTGCCGGCGGAGCGTCAGCGAACCGCCAACCAAATCGACAATGTC
>JYMV01005409.1_pt1 | contig 17710 bp, 14 predicted proteins | sample 338911 | NCBI WGS metagenome assembly JYMV01 (sample SAMN03354496, study PRJNA234377) | hydrothermal vent metagenome | biome: Deep sea; feature: Hydrothermal plumes at the Eastern Lau Spreading Center, Western Pacific Ocean; material: Seawater | place: Tonga | collected 2009 | depth 2000 m m
AATTTATCCCCTTCATTGTAACGCCTTAAGCCAATAGTAATAATAAAACACGCAAACTCATATCTATCTCCAGTTGATTCGCAGTGTTAGTTATCTGATGAATCAGACATTGCTGCAATTACCTGAAAGGTAATTGTGCTGTGACCAAATTGCGCTAAATTTGAAGGTACAAAATGTAGGGATATTTCATCATGGCAATAAAACAACCGGTTTCGCCCTTTTCCGCAACACTAAAAAAGTGGCGTAATTACAAAAAGCTATCCCAACTAGATTTATCACTGGAAGCCAATATTTCTCAACGGCACATCAGTTTTCTAGAGTCCGGGCGCTCAAGACCTGGCAGAGACATCATATTGCAACTGGCAGAAGCCCTGGATATGCCGCTAAGAGACCGCAATCAGTTACTGATAAGCGCGGGTTTTTCCCCCATTTATAATGAAAGAAAGTTAAGTGACTCGGCGATGAACAGTATCAATAACGCCCTCACCATGATGTTGACTCACCACGAACCGTTCCCGGCTCTGGTGGTAGATCGCAACTGGAACCTGCATATGGCAAACCAGGCCACCAATAAACTACTCAGCCTGATTGGCACGCCGGATGAATCACTGTTTAACGAAGATAAACTCAATGTTTATCGATTAACCTTTTCAGAAAAGGGCTTTCGCCCCTTTATCAGCAACTGGACCGAAATCGCCAATCCCTTGTTGTTAAGATTACAGCGCGAGGTTAATGCCGACCCGGACAACCAGTTTTTGGCTGAGCTGTTTAACGAAATGCAAACACAGGCTGACACATGCCAATATTCCGGTAGCGATATTGCGGCCACTATTGCACCCGTGCTGTCTGTGCATATTCAGATACAAAACCTGGAGTTGAAACTCTTTAGCATGGTTTCCGCCTTTGGCACAGCCCTCGATGTCACGGCTTCAGAACTAAAAGTAGAAACATTTTTTCCTGCTGATGAGGCCACCAAGCAGTTTTTTAGCAAATAAAATAGTTGTCTCGATTCAAAAGACACATCAGAACTCTTTCATACAGAAGGCCTGATGTAGTAAATGATTCTAGTAAATACGCGCTTAAAACTTATAGGAAAAGCATTGGAAAGTTATAAAATCCCCGGTATCTGAATAATTCAAACAGTTGTTTCACTTCTGCTCTATTCCTACTTATACTCAAGGTAACTAAGTCATTATAAGTGGAAGATTATGCAAGCTCTGTCCGGTCTGGATGCCTCTTTTTTATTTCTGGAAACCAATAAAATCCCAATGCACATTGGCGGTGTCGCCATACTTGAAGGCTCTCTGAGCTTTTCAAGCTTCCGTGACTTTTTACAAGAGCGCATTCATTGTGTGCCTCGATTAACTGAAAAACTCATCACCTCACCACTCAATGTGGATCGTCCTCACTGGAGTCATGACGAAGATTTTGATCTGAACCTTCACATTCACCGCACTGCGCTGCCCCGACCCGGAGGCTGGTCAGAATTGCGCTACCTGGCATCGAAAGTATTTTCTCTAAAGCTGGACCGGGACCGTCCTCTTTGGGAGTTCACCTTTGTGGAAGGCATAGACAGTATTCCGCAGGTACCAAAAGGCTCTGTGGCATTAATCTCTAAAATTCATCACTCGGCATTTGATGGCAAATCCGGTGCGCAGTTGATGAGTATGTTATTTGACGTTTCGCCTAAGCCCCGAAAAGTACCGCAGCCCACAGAACGTAAAAAAGAGAAGGTGCCCGGTACGATCAGCATGTTGACTCAGGGCGCTTTTAACCTGGCTTCCCGCACCACAAAATTACCGGGCTTGTTATGGGAAACTGGCAAGGCGACGGTGAAAACCAGTTATATCTCAAAGGTTCATGGCATCGATATGCCGACATTGCCTTTTACTGCGCCACCTACACGATTTAACGATGTAGCGGGACCGCAACGAATCTGGGACTCGTCAATTTTGGACCTTGGGCGAGTCAAGGCTATCCGAAAAGCAGTGAAGGATGCGACGCTAAACGATGTGGTACTGGCTATTTGTGCCGGGGGACTGCGACGCTACCTCCAGGAAAAAGACGAGCTTCCGGAAAAACCACTGGTAGCTATGGTGCCGGTTTCCACTCGCTCTGATGACCAACAAAGCGATATGGGTAATCAGGTGACAGCCATGTATATTCAGCTGGCCACCAACGAAGCCGACCCCATTAAACGCCTGGAAACCATCCATATAAATACCATTATCGGTAAGCTTTACCATGAAGCGATTGATGCCGAGAGTTTAATGGGCTTTGCGGAGGTTATCCCTTTTGGACTGGCAGGTGTTGCTGCCCGCTATTACAGCAGAGCCAATATAGCTAAAAAGCACAATCCTATTTTTAACCTGATCATTACCAATGTACCCGGCCCACAAATTCCTCTTTACATGGCGGGACACAAATTACATGTGAATATGGGCACCGCCCCCATCATCGATGGTATGGGTCTCATCATGCCGGTGTTTAGTTACAACGGAACCATTTCTATCAGTGCCACATCAGCCACAAACCTGATGCCAGATATGAACCTGTTTGTGCGTTATGTGCGCGAAGCGGCCAATGAACTGGAAGCCGCGGCCCTGGCGTTATTAGCAGAAACACCTGCCAGCGAACCTATTGCGAAAAACACCACAGATGATGCCGGGGACGCTGTTAGTTCTGAGGATGATAATTCAAAGGACAGCCAATAGTGAGTGCACCGCTATTCCGACATACCTTACTGGAAAGCCGAACCGTTCTGGAATTTGCGGCCTCTACCCTGGCATTACCCTTCCTGCTCAAAGCACCATCTGGGAAACATCCGGTTATGGTATTGCCGGGCTTTTTAGCCGGGGATTACTCGACTTTGGCGCTAAGGCAGTTTTTGAAAATGAAAGGCTATCGGAGCTACGGTTGGCAGCAAGGGCGAAATCTGGGCCAGCACATTATTCCCGGTGAAAAAATGATTCGCGAAGATCTACTGGAACAAGTTCTGGCCATTGTTGAACATGAAAAACAGCCGGTTCACCTGATCGGCTGGAGCTTAGGTGGCATCCTTGCTCGGGAAATCGCACGTCTGATGCCAGATATGGTGGCATCAGTGATCAGTCTTGGTAGTCCGTTTAATACACCTGAGGCTTCAGCACCAATGGCGGCGCGGATTTTTAAACGCTTCAATCACAAGCGCATTGGCGCTGACTTTGAGATCCCAGCCAGTCTGGCGCAGACGCCGCCTGTGCCCTGCACTTCCATTTATTCCCGAAGCGACGGTATCAGCCACTGGCAAGGTTGCCAACAGCATGGCGATGAAATGCATTTTGAGAATATTGAGGTCAAAGGCAGCCATTTAGGATTAGGCCACCACCCCACCGTAATTTGGCTTATCGCCCATCGACTCGCAGCCAATGCCAATTATAAAGACCTACGAGAGTGGCGTCCGCTGGATATCAGCACCGCTCCAACCTGGCTAGCCGGAAACATAGAAAGCCAACACAATCACCAATAAATTTGTGCCTTCCGACCTGGTTAGCAGATTAACTTTAGATCCCCCCGGTTTTATCTCATAATGATATCTGTCCGAATGCCAATCGGGGGTTCTATGTTACACAGCTTAAACTCACTTGAAGGGTACAAGATCATCGGTACCGATGACGAATTGGGTTATTGCAAAGACTTTTTGTTTAATGACGAAAGCTGGAATGTGCACTATATGCTGATAGACACCCATAAATGGCTCCCCGGAGGGAAAAAAGCACTGGTGCACACTAAGCTGATCGAGAAAATAGATACCAAACAAAAACAGATTCTGCTGCAACTGACCAAACCAGAACTGAAACAAAGCCCCTCGTTACTCAGTAACGACCCCATTGCCCGTGCCTATGAAAAAACCTACATGTGCTATTTTGAGTATGCCACCTGGCACGTAGGGCCGGAACCTCTGGACACCTATCTCACAGGAGTACATCCTGAGCAGGTAAAACTGGTAGGGTCGCCGCACGAACCCGCTTCCGAAAAGAATCACGTTCATTCGGCTAATTTTGTGGAAGACTACGAATTAGAGTCTGACGATAACAAGCACGGCCATATCAAGGATTTTGTGTTGAATGACTGCAACTGGGACATCACATTTTTAGCCATTGAAATGAACAAACTTCTGGGTCACGAAAACCCAATTTTGCTCAAGCCTTCGGCTTTAGAAACCATTAACTGGCCAAAGCAAAAAGTGTTGATAAACCTGACAGCAAAACAAATCAACGAAAGCCCCATTTATCACGCCAGATTACTGCCAGTAGAAGATATTGACGGGCTGGTGTAGCAGCTCGCGAACCGAAAATTGTCACCTTACTATGTTATAAAAAGGCATTTTGCGGGGAGTATTTATCTGCGGGTAACATCGGGCAATTCAATATTAGAAAGCTCATAAATACGTATAACCTGACGTATACAGATACATCACATATCCGAGACAATGACACTCAAAATCGACTAAAGAAGCCACTTACCCCACGCACTAACCATTTAGGATATAACCGGGACCACTGCACCAGTGCTTTATTATGCAGCTTATGCACATATATGGTGTCTCCCTTCATCACTGCTTTGTAGGCATCTTTAACTAATGATTCTGGCGATACTTTCAGAAAACCAGGTACAATTTCTTCCAGACCATTTCCTGCCAACATCATATTGGTTTTAGTAAAACCGGGACACACACAATGAGCTGTAACATTGCTGTATTTTAACTCTTCGCTAAGTGCTTCGGTGAAGGACAAAACAAACGCTTTAGAGGCACCATACAAGGCAAATTTAGGGGTGGGCATAAAACTGGCGATAGATGCCACGTTAACAATTTTGCCATTGTCCCTTGCCAACATACCGGGCAAAAACTTGTGAGTCATTCGCACCAGAGCATTGATATTCAGGGTTAACAACTGTTCAAACTTCTCGGAGTTACTATTGGCAAATTCTTCCACGTACATCAGCCCTGCGTTGTTTACCAAAATATCCACCTGTAGACCTTTCTCCAACAGCGTCTGCTCTATCAAGTCAGGGGCATCCTGATGGGTAAGATCTTGTGCAATTACCGTAACTTTGGCAGCGTATTCCTTGCGTAAATCCTCAGCCAGACTATTTAATTTTTGTTCGGATCTGGCCACCAACACCAAATCATGACCTTGTCTCGCAAACTCTTCAGCAAAGCGTTTGCCAATACCTTCTGAAGCGCCGGTGATCATAGTTAAGTTGAGTTCTGGATGTATCATGAGGGTTAGTCCATTATGTGTGTTGCTTCTCAGTGTAGGATGCAATTAGCAGATTAGAAATAATTTGATGAAGAAGTGTTTATTTTTGCTTAGGCTCATCAAACAGTGAAGACTGGCTATCCGCCGCTGGCGTATTCTTCTGAGTCTGATTTTTGCGGTACATCACCCGCTTTTTACGCAACTTGCAAGCCGCAATGATTTGCTGTTTTACTGCGTTGTCCACCTGATGCCAATAGACACGCTCATCCCTGCTACGAAAACAGCCCTTGCAATAGCCCTTGTTATTGACCTGACACACACCAATACAGGGGCTGGGTATTTCAAAAAATTCCAGTTGCTCCATAATCGTTTTATAGAGCGAATACCGCTTTTATACAAGATGGATAAATGCACAGTGGTTGTAGTACTTAATCAAAATTAATCAGGACAGCCATTGTAAATATAAAAATTAACCAAGACAGCCATCTAAAGATTGTTACTCCTCTTTTTTCTTGTACATTTAAGTTTGTTGCCAGAATTTGGGAAGATGAGTAGGAAATCTGATTTCTTTGTGGTGTTTTTCTTGTTTAAAAGTGTAAATAGGTAAAGTTCAGGCAGGGTCATCCCTTACCTGTTGGTAATGCCACTTTATTTCAGTTTGAGGAAGGTTATTGTCAGCCAAATAGTCTTATCGCGGTGTTCTTATCCCTTAGTCGTTTTAACTTATGTCGGTGTTTGTAGGCTTCCAGATAGGGCTCACTACCTGCGGCATGGTGAAAACAGTCCTCAAATTGAGTTGTGAGTTCTCGCCATTGTTCTGGTTTAAGATTGAGGCGCTGCAAAATGGATGGCGTTGGTTCCTGAATAAATCCCTTTTTATCATGCTGTATCACACGGCCGGTGTTATCCACCAGCTCCAGATAGTCGGTTAAATGAAACGGCAAACTATGGCGCATTTCTTCTTTGAAATTTCCAGCCAGTGGTGACAGGTATTTGGGACTTTTCCCGGCTTTAGCAGCATTTATTCGATACTGAATACTGGTGTGGTCAGATTGTTCCGGTGTTTTAGCTATTCCGGCTCTGATAGGGTTTAAATCCACATAAGCCATGCAGGCGGTAAGGGCTGCTTCATCCAGTAAGGCTTGAGACTTGAAGCGGCCTTCCCAAAATCTGCCGGTACACTCGTCCTCTTTGTTGGCTTCACGGGCAATATATTCATTCAAAGAGCGCATAAACCAACTGACATCAGTTAGACGTTGTCGCCAAACATCCACCGTTTCTATAACAGTGAACAGTTGTGATTCAGACATATTTAGTCGCTGTTCAGGGTTAAGGTATTGATGACTCAGCAAAGTGCCTTTGTGCAACAGGTGCCAGCGGTGAATCACCTCTTCGGTATCCCAACTGTCAGATAAATCTTTATTAATGTGCAATACAAGATGAGTGTGATTGCTCATCACCGCATAGGCACATATATCTATGGCGAAAATTTGGGATAAAAAGTGAATACGGTCTTGTACCCACTGCCGGCGATGTTCATAACTCTTGCCGGTTAACTGGTCTTCACCGCACAAATATGCGCGGCGCACACAACGGGAAACACAATGATAATAGGGCGTATCTTCAAGGCAAATTTGTGCCTTCCTGGCTTTTGGCATGTGGACTCTTCCTGAGTCTGATTAACAGACCTCTACTTTTGCACAATCCTGTGAGTTTGAAAACTGTACTGAAGTACAGTTTTGATGGCTGTCCTGGTTATTTTTAGATTGGTCGGGTAAATTTCGCCCACTTATGCGACAATCCAAATAATCTTTTAAACTGAGGTACTTATGAAACAATGGAAAGGGAAATGGATCATCGCAGTAGCTGTATTACACACACTATTTGCATTAGTGAGCTTTGGTCCAAAATATCTTGAGATACTTAGAGCTGGCTTTATCGGCGGTGTTAATTCACTGGAGACAGCACTGGCAGCATGGTTTTTGTTGTTTGGAGTATTGCTATTTGCTCTGGGACAATCTGTTTATTACCTGGAGCAATCCAACACTAAAATTTCCACTTCATTGGCAGCATGCCTATTACTACTGACCCTTATTGGTGTTAGTTTAATGCCAGTTTCCGGATTTTGGTTGTTGTTCCCTCCCATTATCGCGTTGTTCATCGAAAAAGAATCAACCCCAGTTGCTTTAGAAAGCTAGCTCTTGGCAACTGCAAACCATAAGTCGCGCCTGAAAAGGCTGAATGTTTAGCGGGCGCGACTTAATGCATCGAACCAAAGTACTCAACAGATCATAAATTATTAGCAAGATACTTTTGTAGCCAGGCCTTGTAGTGAGGCAGATAAGTGTAATATTCAACCACGTTATACAGCCCTTGCTGCCAGTCTGTTGCCTGTGTGTCCTGCCAGGAGCTGATGCCTAAAATGTGAGTTTTACCATTGGCGATGATATAGGCGGGCGAGCCACTGTCACCGCTACCGCTAATCCCCTCATATTCCAATGCACCATTGTCAGGGCCGTTAAAAGTAAAGCTCATCCATTGACCCTTAACTTTATCCACAATATTTTCTGCCACTCTGAGCTGCAGGTCCGAGGGTTTCAGGCCTTTAATGCCATCTCCGCTATCACCTCGCCCGGCAATGGTTATCTTATCTCCAGCCCTCAACTCATAGCTAAATAACTCGACTGGCTCAACAGGGTTATTTGGTGGTGTAACTTTTACCAACGCAATATCAAATCCAAACTGTTTGTCTCGCCATTTCTCGTGCAGCATCACATCAAGAATCGCTAGTTTTTCACCATTTAATTCGGCCTTATCCGGTTCTTCAAAAAAGTTCGCTACATGAGCAGCTGTCAGTACCCAGCCACCTCCAATATATACTCCGGCCCCCACAACAAAAGACTTTCCCTGATGGGGAGTCACAAAAGTAACCAAAGCTGATGTGGCCGTGGTTCGGTTTTTATAATGGCTGTCCGGTTTATCCTTATAATGGCTGTCCGGTTTATCATGTCTGATAACGATTGCCTGAGTACTTGTACAAAACAGGATCAGTAAAATCAGTGCGCTCATGTTTCGCATTATTCATACCTTTTTAATTAGCTGGTCAATTGGAACGTCTAAAATTCAGCTACATTCTATTGACAGGATAAATTACAACTGTAATCATATCCACATATTACAACTGTAATCAATAGTAGATATGAAAATTTCAGAAGCTGAACTTTCAGTCATGCAGGCCATATGGGAACAATCGCCAGTTGACGCAGACACCATAGTGAAACGCCTGAATCAACACCAGGAATGGCATGAGAAAACGGTTAAAACCCTGCTGAATCGCCTTGTGAAAAAACAGGCACTGGGATTCAATAAAGTGGGCCGCCATTACCAATACTTTCCTTTGATATCTGAAGATTCCTATCAGCAAAAAGAAACCCAGAACTTCGTCTCCAGGGTATTTGGTGGTCGGGTTTCGCCTTTATTGGCCGGATTCATCAAACAGTCTGATTTGTCAGCAGAAGACGTTAAGGAATTAAAGCAACTAATTGCAGACCTGGACAAAGACCATGATTGAATGGCTGTATCATCAAACGCTGGTCATCACTGTCCTGGTTGCCTTACTGTTACTTTTTCGGCGTTTCATTCGCAATCTGGCAGGTACCGCAGGACATTACCTCTTGTGGTTGCTAATCCCCGTCACCCTGATAATCAATCAATTACCTCTGCCAACAGGTGTCAGTTTCACCAGCAGTATGGCGGTATATGCCAAGAAACTTTACAAACCCGGACACCAACTGTTGGAGCCTCAAACTGAGCCTTTGTTACTAATATGGTTATTTGGATTTGTGATATTTGCGCTTGTCATACTAGTCAATCACTTGCTGTTTATTTCCTCTCTGAAAAAGAGTAAACCACAGGAGCGGAAACAGTCTTGTGCGGGAAATCTGGCTCATCCTGATACCAAACCACTACCCCGGATTTCAGTTAGTGATCGCATTATTTCGCCATTCCTGATTGGTATTCTTCGATTTCAGGTCATTGTGCCAACATCCTTTTTCAGATTAACAGAGGCTCAACAATCACTGGTGCTGGAGCACGAATGGGTGCACTACAAACGCCACGATATTCTGTGGAATGTTGTGGCGGCATTGATACTCTGTGTATTTTGGTTTAATCCTGTCCTGTGGTGGGGTTACCGACGGTTTCGCTTTGATCAGGAGCTGGCCTGTGATGTGACCGTACTAAAAGACAAAGACGTTTCCAGCCGCAAAGCCTATCTAACCGCCATGTTGGAACTTGCCATGGCAAAACCAACCCACCCAGTCGCCGCTACACTGTTTAGTGACAAAAACACAATTAAGGAACGAATAATGAATATCAGCCAGTTAAAAGACCTGCAAAAAAACAAAATGATGGCCCTGATTTTCGGAATATGCGTTATCGCAGCTGTAACCATTATTGGAGTGAATACCGGTGGCGATATCATGGAAACTGAGCTGTCACCAGTTCATCGCGTAGCCCCTGAATATCCGAAAATCGCAGTAGAAGAAAAACTCGAAGGGACAGTTACTCTTGAGGTAAAGGTTGCAGTAGATGGTACGGTATCAGAGGTCAAAGTTATCGAATCAACACCTGAAGAAATTTTTGATTTAGCCGCCGTTACGGCAGTAAAACAATGGCGCTATGATAACCCCACAGGTAAAGACCAAACCGGGCAGTTACAATTACAGTTTGCTCTGTAGCACTGAACAAAGCACTAAGTTGACACTAAATGGGCCACAATTGTGGCCCATTTTTCTCTATCCAGATTACCAGATCTTAACTCTGTCTTCTGGTGCCAAATACAAGGCATCTTCCGGACTAATATCAAAGGCCTGGTAGAACTCAGGCACATTGCGCACCGCACCATTAGCTCTGAAATGACTGGGGGAATGAGGGTCAGTATCAATCTGATTGCGCAGCGCCTCATCGCGATACTTGTTAGCCCACACCTGACCAAAACCCAGGAAGACCCTTTGCTCACCGGTGAATCCATCCATTACCGGTGCATCTTTGCCGTCCAGAGATAACTGGTATGCTTTCAACGCGATACTGATACCGCCAAGATCACCGATATTTTCTCCCAGCGTAAATTCGCCATTAACGAAAACACCTGGCAGTGCTTCAAACTGGTTGTACTGCTCTATTAATTGTGCCGTGCGACTCTCAAACTCCTGTTTGTCCACATCAGTCCACCAGTTGCGCAACACGCCATCACCGTCAAAAGTGCTACCGGAATCATCAAAGCCGTGGCCAATTTCATGTCCAATTACAGCGCCAATGCCACCGTAATTAACAGCGTCTTCAGCTTCCATATTAAAAAATGGCGGTTGCAGTATTGCCGCCGGGAAAACGATTTCGTTCATGGGTGGATTGTAATAGGCATTGACGGTTTGCGGGGTCATGGCCCATTCATGTTTTTGCACCGGCCCACTCTGTTTTTCCAACATCTGCTGGTACTGAGCTTCGGACGAACGCATCAGGTTGCCGTACAGATCGTTAGCATCCACTTTCAGCAATGAGTAGTCGCGCCACTTGTCCGGATAACCAATTTTAGGGGTAAACTTGGAAAGTTTATCCAGTGCTTCTTTTTTGGTGTCTTCTGTCATCCAGGTGAGGTTTTTAATGCTGTCCTCATACGCAAGTAGCAGATTCTCTACCAGCTCTTCCATGCGCGCTTTTGCTTCCGGTGGAAAATGCTGCTTAACGTAAACCTTACCAATGATTTCGCCTACATGAGTGTTCAACAAGGTAACACCACGTCGCCAAAGAGGACGAGGCTCTTCTACCCCGAATAAGGTTTTACTGTAAAACTCGAAGTTCTGGGCATCAATCTCTTCATTCAGACGAGAAGCTGTGGCATTGACCAAACCCCACTTCAGGAACGTCTTCCAGACTGCCATCGGAGTTTGCTGGATAATGTCGTTAAGCTGCTGCATATAATCCATTTGCGTCACCACCAGACCATCCAGATTGGATAGTTGCGCTTCTTCAAAAAACACATTCCAGGGGAAGTCAGGCATCACAGTGGTCAATTCTGGCAACATCACCTTGTTATACAAAGCCACCATATTGCGGGTTTCTTCCTTTTTCATGTGGTGACCAGCAAGCCTGGTTTCCAGCGCCATAATGGTATTTGCATTCGCTTCGCCGTTACCTAAACCGGCAAGCTCAAACATCTTGGCAACATGGGCCAGATATTTATCGCGGATCTCCTGACTGGCTTCATCCGCTTTAAAATAGTACTCGCGATCTGGCAATCCCAGACCAGCCTGCCAGCTGTAAATCATATAGGTTTCTGGATTTTTGAAGTCCACATATTGACCAATGACAAAAGGTGCACCAAAACCATACTTGCTGGCACGCGCAAAATACCTGGCCAGGTCTTCTTGAGATTCAATGGCGTCAATGATAGCCAGTTCACCGGCTAATGGCGTTACGCCCAGCGCGTTACGCTTCTCCATATCCATATAGGAATTATATAAATCCCCTACTTTTTGCTCATCAGTTCCTTGTGCAAAATCGCCTTCTGCCGAGGCATTGATAATTTCCAATACCTTTTCCTGAGCTTCATCACGTAAAATACCGAAACCGCCATAACTGGCCTTGTCAGCCGGGATCTCTGTTTTGTCATACCAGGTGCCGTTTACGTAGCGGAAAAAATCATTGCCTGGCTTAACACTGGTATCCATATTCTCCAGATAAATACCAGAGCTATAGGATTGTTCGGCCGTCACTTTTTGTGCCTGAGGCTGTTCTGACGATGCGCTTTCCTGTGGCGCTTTGCTGCAACCCGCAGCAGAAAGGCCCAGTGCCACCGCGACACTTAAAGCCAGCATGTTTAGCTTTTTCATGGTGTTCCTTAATTATTGTTTTCTGTCAGTTGTGCAGTGTACTTTCAGCCACTCGTCATAGCAAAGCCATTCAGTAACATTTTATTGACATCTCTATCTAGAGGCCGACGTCTGCTAACAAGGGCCCTTAGGATAAAACAGGTTTAACTACCAATCTCTTGCATATCGGGGGAGAAACAAAGTGCTAAAAGAATTTGAAAAAGCACACAAGTAAAGTGAAAAAGAATTAACGCCCAGAATCTCAAATATACGGCATTATCAGGAGATTATTTTTTTGGTGGGCTTTTTTTCAACAGACCGTACATATCTGTAGTGTCTGTACCAAGCAGACTATCGAGTTTATTACTGCATGTGTCACACACTCCAGTTTCAGAGGGCAACATTTTTTTATTACAATTAGTACAGCGAGTTTTATCACTAAACCGGGGAGATCCTTTCGACAAATCCAAAAACACGATAGTTTAATCAGGTTATTGAGAATACTGAAAATATATCCCAATTCAAACCTACAACTAGGTGAGTGATAACAGCTACGCCTCGTAAGATATTTCGGACATTTATGTGAGATTTAAGAATAAGTATTCAAAAGGTAATAAATTTATGCGAATATGCAGATTCTTATCCTTTTTGCAGTATTTTTATGGAAAGAACCTCTTCTCCCCTCGTTACCCCTAAATCCGCTGAATACCTCAACGAATTGTCACTTGAGATGGGCTGTATGATTATCTTAACGTTTGTGTTGGGGATAGCTACAGGTTTGCTGATTTGGGCGGTAAATGTCACGGATTTCGTTCAGGTAAACAACTCATCTGTTATGTTAACTTTTTTTGCATCAGCGTTAATGATCGCCCTGTATTTTTACATTAGTTACGCCCGCGCTATCTTCAAAAGTCTTAAAAGTTCCACAGTCAGAACAAGCTAAGCAATTAGCCTAATTTGGATGTAGCTGCTCGTGTTGACCAATAAGACTCCACATTCAGGTACAAAACAGCCAGAACCGCGCCTGCGATAAAGTAATCTGAAAGGAACACATAGCTTTGCCCCTGCAGTGCTTCAAGCACCGCCATAGCAAAGCAATACAAGACGTTAAACAGAATGATTTATTGCCCAAAAGATTTTAGTTTCTGCATTGATGACTCTTAATAACACACCTAATACAGCTTAATATTATCAATCTCAGGCTTTTTATATTAGCGATAAAAAGTACAGTTTTTACACCTGCCCAGAAACCAAAAAGGTCGCTTGCGCGACCTTCTTTAAATTAAGTAAGTAACTTACAAATTACTTCTTCTTTTTTGCCTTAGGGTTTGGCAAATCAGTGATAGAACCTTCGTAAATTTCAGCCGCAAGGCCGATAGATTCGTTCAGCGTTGGGTGAGCATGGATAGTTAATGCGATATCTTCAGCATCTGCACCCATTTCAACCGCAAGGCCGATTTCGCCTAGCATTTCACCGGCGTTGATTCCGATCATGGCACCACCTAAAACGCGATGTGTGTCTTTGTCGAAGATCAACTTAGTCATACCTTCGGTACGACCAGAAGCAATAGCACGACCAGAAGCCGCCCATGGGAATGTAGCAGTTTCTACTTTTAAGCCCTGCTCTTTCGCTTCTTTCTCGGTAACACCTACCCAGGCAACTTCCGGATCAGTGTATGCCACTGAAGGAATGCAGCGCGGATCGAAGTAATGCTTCATACCAGAGATAACTTCAGCAGCCACATGGCCTTCATGTACGGCTTTGTGAGCCAACATAGGTTGGCCAACCAAGTCACCAATGGCATAGATATTATTTACGTTGGTACGCATTTGCTTATCAACATTGATAAAACCACGTTCATCAACGTTAACACCGGCTTTATCAGCATCAACCAGGTTACCATTTGGACGACGGCCAACCGCTACCAACACTTTGTCGTAACGCACTGGCTCTTTAGGTGCCTGCTTACCTTCAAAGGTAACATATAAGCCGTCATCTTTAGCTTCTACCGCAGTCACTTTAGTTTCCAGCATCACGTTAAACTTGTCTTTAACGTACTTCTGATAAACCTTGATAATATCTTTGTCGGCAGCAGGGATAAGCTGGTCAAGGAACTCAACCACGTCAATTTCGCTACCCAGAGCACGATATACTGTACCCATCTCCAGACCGATGATACCACCACCTAAAACCAACATCTTGCCTGGGATGTCTTGCATCTCCAGCGCACCGGTTGAATCGATTACGCGAGGGTCATCATGTGGAATGAATGGCAAAGTAACCGGCTCAGAACCTGCTGCAATAATGGCATTGTCGAAGTTAATCGTGGTCACACCGTCTTTACCGTCAACCACCAGAGTGTTGCTACCAGTAAACTTGCCATAACCCTGAACATGTTTAACTTTACGCATTTTAGACATGCCAGACAGGCCTTTAGTGAGCTGTCCGATAACACTGTCTTTCCAGCCGCGAACCTTATCCAGATCGATTTGAGGCTCGCCAAAAGTCACACCATGAGCGGCCATTTCTTTGGCATCATCAATTACTTTCGCAACGTGCAACAAGGCTTTAGAAGGAATACAGCCCACGTTCAGACAAACACCACCCAGGGTGTCGCGCGCGTCTACAAGAATGGTTTCGATGCCTAAGTCTGCCGCACGGAATGCCGCAGAGTAACCGCCAGGACCGGCGCCCAGCACTACCAGCTGAGTTTTAATTTCGCTCATGATGACCTCAAAATTGTGTATTTGGTTGTTCTATCTTGTTCTGCTGCATTAACTGAGGGCAGCAAATAACTCATTGTTCTTGTGGCCTTTCGCCCTTTTCAATGAGGCTTAAGCCATAACTCGGGTACAAACGCCGCAAGTGTAAACAGCAAATGCCATAAAGGCAAAGGCAGGAAGTAATTCCTGCCAATTTCTGTTTACATAACCAGCCGACGAATGTCGCTAAGCACCTCTGACAGATGCACTGCAAAGCGGGCCGCTAAAGCACCGTCGATAACCCGGTGGTCGTAAGACAAAGACAATGGCAAGGTTAACCTTGGCTCAAACTCTTTACCATTCCACTTGGGTTTCATCTCGCTTTTCGATACACCCAATATGGCGACTTCTGGCGCATTTACAATAGGTGTAAACGCGGTTCCGCCAATTCCACCCAGGCTGGATATAGTGAAACATCCACCCTGCATATCAGCGGCCTTCAATTTACCATCTCGGGCTTTCTGGCTAATTTCCATTAGTTCGCGTGAAATTTCGATCACACCTTTTTTGTCCACATCACGCACAACCGGTACTACCAGACCATTGGGGGTGTCTACCGCAATACCAATATGCACGTATTTTTTCAGCACCAGGGCTTCACCCGACTCTGACAGAGAGGAGTTAAAGGTTGGGTATTCCAACAACGCACTGGCCGCCGCTTTCATGATGAACACCAGCGGTGTGATTTTCACGCCCAGCTTTCTTTTCTCATTGATCGCATTCTGCTCTTTGCGGAAGGCTTCCAGATCAGTGATATCCGCATCTTCAAATTGCGTAACGTGCGGGATAGTTACCCAGTTTCGGTGCAAATTTGGACCAGAGATTTTCTGGATACGGGTTAATGGTTGCTCTTCAATTTCACCAAACTTGCTGAAGTCGACTTTTGGCTGTGCCAGTACTTGTAAGCCACCTGCGCCTGCCGCAGTTGAGCTGGCTGCATTGGCTTTAGGACGAGACAATTCATACTTCACATAAGACTGCACGTCTTCTTTCAGAATACGACCTTTGCGTCCGGAGCCTGAAACCTGAGTCAGGTCCACGCCAAACTCACGCGCTAAGCGGCGAATAGAAGGCGAAGCATAGACGCTACCCGACTTCGGCTTTTCACCGGCAGACGGATGATGGGGTACTGGTGGTGCTTTAGGCGCAGGAGCCGCTGGTGACGGAGCCGGTGCTTCGGCTTTTGCCGCAGGAGCAGACTCACTTTTTGCAGCAGGTGCTTCGCCAGCCACTTCCAGCATGATCACCGGTGAACCTTTGCTCACCTTATCACCGGTTTTCACCAGCATTTCTTTTACCACACCAGCCTTAGGCGAAGGCACATCCATAGTGGCTTTGTCGGTTTCCAGGGTGATTAAGCCGGTTTCGGCATCTATACTGTCACCGACGCTAACCAGCACTTCGATAACGTCAACATTAGAAGCATCACCAATATCCGGAACTGCAACTTCAATTACACTGCTGCCAGAAGCTGCAGCCGCAGGCTCTGCTTCCGCCTCAGGTGCAGGTGCTGCGGCAAATTCATCACTGGCAGTGCCACCTTCACTGGTTTCCAACAACAACACCAGGCTGCCTTGTGAAACCTTATCACCTACATTAATTTTTAGCTCTTTCACCACACCAGCTTTAGGCGATGGTACATCCATAGTGGCTTTGTCAGTTTCCAGCGTAATAAGGCCATCTTCGGCTTCAACGCTGTCTCCGGCTTTCACCAGTAGTTCAATCACGTCAACATCGGAAGCATCACCAATGTCAGGTACTGTAACCTCAATTACACTGCCACCTGAAGTAGGTTTAGCTGCCTCAGTTTCGCTTTTTTCTGCTTCTGCAGGAGCTGGAGCTGGCGCTTGTTCAGCCTTCTCTGACGATTCTTCTGATTTAGAATCTTCTGAATCCGCTGATTCCATTTTCATGATCAGCTTGTCCTGCCCCACCTTATCGCCCACAGCCACCAAAATTTCGGTGATTTTACCGGCAAAAGGAGCAGGAATATCCATACTGGCTTTGTCACTTTCTACAGTGATAAGCGAATCCTCAGCTTCAACGCTATCGCCTACAGCAACACAAACTTCAATTACTTCGACTTCTTCGCCGCCCACATCCGGGACTAAAACATCATTGCTCATTGCTATTCTCCCGTTTGTTTACGCGTACAGCGGATTAATTTTGTCAGAGGAAATACCAAACTTGTCGATAGCACCAGTGACCACTTTGGCGTCGATGTCGCCCGCTTTAAGCAACTCAGATAAGGCCGCCAACACCACGAATTTCGCGTCTACTTCAAAGTGGTTACGCAGATTGGCTCGACTGTCTGAACGACCGAAGCCGTCGGTGCCCAATACTTTATAAGCACCAGGTACATAAGCGCGAATCTGCTCAGCGAAGAATTTCATGTAATCCGTCGCAGCAATTGTTGGGCCTTTAACGCCAGCTTCCAATACTTCAGTAACGTACGCTTTTTTCGGCTCGGCAGTTGGATTCAACATATTCAGACGTTCAACGTCTTGTCCGTCTCGGCCAAGATTGTTGAAAGAGGTCACACTGTACACTTCTGATGTAACACCAAAATCTTCCGCCAGCATGGTGGCCGCTTCGCGTACCTGTTCCAGGATGGTGCCACAACCTAACAGCTTAACTGACAATTTAGATTTCTTAGCTTCCACCGTATCCAGTTTGTAGATACCTTTTACTATGCCTTCCTCAACACCGTCTGGCATCGCTGGTTGTACATAGTTTTCGTTCATTACAGTAATGTAATAGAAGACGTTTTCCTGTTCCTGGAACATGCGACGCATACCGTCCTGCACCACCACAGCCACTTCATAACCATAAGTG
>JYMV01016767.1_pt1 | contig 17704 bp, 14 predicted proteins | sample 338911 | NCBI WGS metagenome assembly JYMV01 (sample SAMN03354496, study PRJNA234377) | hydrothermal vent metagenome | biome: Deep sea; feature: Hydrothermal plumes at the Eastern Lau Spreading Center, Western Pacific Ocean; material: Seawater | place: Tonga | collected 2009 | depth 2000 m m
CAATTTTTGTCGCGATTGTCCCTGAGGGTCTGCCTATTATTCTTGTAATCACGTTATCACTGGGGATGCGCAATATGGCGCGTCATAAGGCCATAGTACGTAAAATGAAAGCGGTGGAAACATTAGGCTCGACAACGGTTATTTGCACTGATAAAACCGGCACTCTGACAAAGAATCAAATGACTGTGCGGCGTTTTTTTCTAGGTGGGGATTCTTGGGAGGTCAGTGGTAGTGGATTCAATCCGGTTACTGGCGGACTAGTCGGGTCAGATGGGAAAATCGATGAAGATGGACTGACAAATCTTTCTGCAAGACTTGATTTTCGTCTAGCCACCAGTTGTTTGGGACTATGTCATAATAGCCGAATATTCAAGGATGAAAATGGATATTGGGGCGCCATAGGCAACCCTACCGATTCCGCCTGTGCGGTAATGGGATGGAAGATAGTCGGTGATGTAGGGATTCACGCAGTTCGAAATCCACGGCAGTTCGAGTACTTCTTTGATGCCACCCGTAAGAGAATGTCGGTAATCCATCATTGGGAAGGAGATGATTGGTTATTGGTCAAGGGTGCAGGTGGGATGATGGATGGGCTATTCACCCATAAGATAGTCGAAAACAAAGTTGTGCCAATTGAACAATCAGACCTCGATGTCTATATTCAGGAAAATCGAAAATGTGCTGCGCAGTCTATGCGGGTAATCACATTGGCAGCCCGTAAAATACCTCCTGGATGTGATTTGGATGAAGTGGAAGAGATTGAAAAAGACCTGATATTGTTGGGCTTTGTCGGGATAAATGACCCACCTCGTAATGAGGCATATGATGCGATTGCCATATGTAAGCGAGCAGGAATACAGGTGAAGATGATTACTGGCGACCAAAGTACTACCGCCAAAGCCATCGGAATAGAATTGGCTATCTGTGATGAGGCGCACGAAATAATCAGCGGTAAGGAACTGCTGGAAATGGACGATGATGAGTTGGAAAGCAAAGTTGAGGATTGCAATATCTATTCGCGTGCCACCCCTGATGAGAAGATGCGTATCGTCTCATCATTGCAATCCAAGGGGCATGTGGTGGCAATGACAGGAGATGGGGTGAACGATGCTCCCGCCCTTACCCGAGCAAATATCGGAATCGCGATGGGTATAGCTGGTACCGATGTAGCCAAGGATGCTGCGGACATGGTGTTGCAAGATGACAACTTTGCCAATATTGTCAAGGCTGTGGAAGAGGGTAGAAAGATTTTCAATAATATTCGTAATTTCGTTCGATACCAGATTTCTACAAATGTCGCGGCCGTTGCCTTGATTGTGATTTCTACCTTTGTATTCCAATGGGAATTACCACTTACAGCCACCCAGATTCTCGTCATCAATATACTGATGGATGGCCCTCCGGCTGTAGCCCTGGGGGTTGAGAAACGCCATGGGGCGGTGATGGATCGTCCCCCGAGACCGACAGATGAGGGACTTCCTGACCTGAAGGACATGGGTATTATCTTCTATCTCGGGGCGATAATGGTAATCGGCACCCTGATGATTTTCTATGTCTCTGATGGGCCGCTCATCACCTCAGATACCTGCACCAAACCGTTCGCATACATCGACGGTAATGAGTTCATCAGCCCCTTCAACGGCGAGGTGGTATTCTACTTCGATAGCAACGGAAATGTCGCCTGTGATGAACAGGCTTGGCAAGTATATGCCGAATCTAGTTTCGCCCAAGCCCGCACCGCGGCTTTCGCGGTTTTCATCATCTTCCAACTATTCAATGTGATGAATTGCCGTAGTAGTTCCGATTCTGTATTTCAACTTGGGGCTTTTTCAAATACCGCTATTAATCTCTCAGTAGTATTCAGCATGGGACTATTGCTGTTATTCGTCCAGGGTGCTGAATTGCAATTACCTTTTTCTGACGTATACTTGGGAAAACTTCTGCATACTACTGTATTACCATGGGAGTCATGGATAGTTCTGCCGGCTGTTGCGTCGGTGGTATTCTGGTTTGAGGAATTTCGAAAAATATTCTTTTTAGATTTTCTCAAGCCGAACAAATTAATCTGATGATAGATGATAACCATGATAGCGGCGAATCATTTCGCCGGTTTGAGCGCATGCCGGGAAGTTGGACTTCAGACACTATCTGCGCCGGAGCGCGAATTGATTGGCAACCTGTCTTGGCAGGATTACTTGAAGAGATTGAGATTGAACCACCGCTACAGGAAATTGTCGATAAGTTGTCAAGAGGAGAGCGATTGACGAAATCCGAAGGTCTGTTTTTGTTTGATTACGAAGATCTGGATGCCATCGGACAGATAGCAGACGCTGTCAAAGTTTCTCGATATGGTGAATGGGCATTTTTCAATCATAACGTTCATGTAAATCAAACAAATATATGTGTTCTGTCGTGTAAATTCTGTGCCTTTAGGAGGGGTAGAAAGGCTACCGATGCTTATGCCCATGATATCGATGATTTTCTCGAAATACTGCGCCACTATGCACCGCACGTCGATGAGGTTCACTCGGTCGGTGGCTTGCACCCTGATTGGAAGATTGAGTATTATGAGAAACTCTTCTCCGCTATCAAGAAAGAATTTCCCAACCTCCATATCAAGGCATTAACCGCGGTCGAAGTAAAGCACATCAGCAATATCTCGCGACTGACTGTTGCTGAGACCCTACGCCGCCTGCAACATTCGGGTCTCGGTTCACTCCCTGGTGGTGGTGCAGAGATACTGAACGACTCGATCCGCGATATCATCTGTAAGGGAAAGGAGACCAGTCAGGAGTATCTCGACATCCATCGCACCGCTCATGCCATCGGGATGCCGACGAATTGTACAATGCTGTTCGGCACAATAGAGAGCGCTGAGCATCGTGTCGAGCATCTTCTTTCGCTGCGCCGATTACAGGACCAGACCGCTGGATTCCAATGCTTTGTACCATACCCATATCTGCCTGATTCCAGCCGTTTGCCCGAAGCACAATTGGCCACTGGCTCAGAGATTCTCAGGGTAATAGCGATAAGCCGGATATTACTCGATAACATCCCTCATATCAAGGCTTACAGAATGAATCTCGGTGATGGGATTTCCGAGTTGGCGTTGAGTTTCGGTGCCGACGACATCGACGGAACGGTGCAGCAGGAATCGATAATGCATCTGGCTGGTTCAACAACCCCCCTAGACCATGATCGGGAGCAATTGTCGAGACTGATACGCGATGCAGGGTGTATTCCAGTGCAGAGAAATACCATCTATACTCGGTTTTCCGAATATCAAACTCCGGCCAAGAAAAGTTGGCGTTTACCGATGGCGAGGTGATACTGTGAACTCTTCTCGCCCACAGTGGCAGAAAACCATCGGCCGTGTGGTATTCTTGAATTGTGATCCGATATTCGATGGTTTGGAAAATGATTGGACCATATTGCCCGCACCACCGGCTTGGCTGACGGGTCACCTATTGCGAGGAGATTGTCTGGTCGCATCCATTCCCTTGGCTGATTATGCCAAGCATTTTGACGAATTGGTCCTTCTACCTGATATTGGCATATCCAGCCATGGGAGCGTGGGCAGTGTATTGCTATTCGGCTCTAGGCCGGTTGAGGAAATGCGCGATATCGCCTTACCCACCGATAGCGCAACTTCCAGCCGCCTACTTCAGTATTTGCTGGAGAAGAGAGGGTTATCCCCTAGGCCAATCGAGATGGGGCCCGACCTATCACAGATGCTTGAGAGGTGTGATGGGGCCTTACTTATCGGTGACCGAGCCCTGTGGGAAGCAGAGAAACATCCACAACTTGTGAAAATGGATTTGGGCCAAGCGTGGTATGATGAGACCGGATTACCTATGGTATTCGGGGTATTTGCGGCTCGAATAGATTCCCCCGGGCAATGCTTGGCAGAAGCGCATCATGACCTTGTGAAGTCGCTGAAGAGTTTTTCTGATGAAGAGTACAAAGAGGTTGTTATTGCCAATAGTTCAGAACGAACCGGTTTCTCAGTTGCTCGAGTAGAGAGATATTTCACCGAGGTTTCAAATAAAATGGATTCGCCGGAAGTGGATGGATTGAATAAATTTCTGTCCGAGGTATGCGGGGTCGACGAGGTTGCGAATTTCGTTACTTTTTAGTCACCCTTGTCGCTGAAAACCAGTTTATCCAGCGCCGAATCCATGATTTCATCATCATCTTGAGAAGAAGTGGATATAGTTTCCTTTTCACTCACTTTCTCCTTAACCGAGGCTTTCTTCGATCTACGTTTAGCCTTGCGGCGCTTCTTAGGTTGTGATTCCTCTTCCGCCATCTTCACCTTACGAACTTTAGGTAGGGAAATTTCTTCTCGGTAATCATGCGCCTCGGAGGTATCCTCGTAGGTTGCATCCCAGCCATAATCCCACTCGCTCGGCGGGTTGGACTGGATGCTGTGACTATCCAAACGAATCCTCTTTGAATCCTCAGGAATCTCTAGTGAGCCTGGTTTCCTTCGTACATTCTTCGACTTTATTGAGGAAACCGATGCTGGCGATATTGAAGTTGCTACTCTTTGCCGGAGCGAGGGTGGTGGACCAAGACTTGGCTTGGGTGGAGCTTCTCCCTCATCAGCCCGCCACTTGGTATCTTCATAGGCTGAATCCAGACCCTCACTAATATCAATTTCCTCGTCATCCATATCAAGACTGAGAATCTGCAAATTCCTCCTCCGGATAATAGTGATGATTCCAAAAATTGAAAATATCCCCGCTAAAATAACCCACAGAATATTATCGATGGTGAAGTTAAGCATTTTTTCTAGTACAGAAAGTTCAACCGCGGCCGCTTCGTTGACAGGTAATACAATACCTGAACCAATAGTGTCCCACAGCACTTCATATTTATCTGACCCTAGAGCATCAACTTGCACCAATATTGGAAATAATGGTGCTATCTGAGCAGCACTGCCGCTAGGCATTGGAATTATACCGGTAATCGATATATTGTATGGAATCGTCGGATTTCCATTCATTTTGAAGGTGGTGAAGGTGGTAATCCTAATACGCGTTTCATAATCATTTGCGGATGTATCCAATAAGCCATAGGTGGCGGTACAATCAACCACACCATTTGAGAGAGAAACTCCTTCTATTGACAATTTCGCCTGCCACGAATCAATCAAATCCCTTGTGACGATATTCGAGCATATTGAATCCGATATTCGGTAAGCTTCTTGGTCACTTAAGAATACATCATCTTCGATGCTGATGGTGGTAATATTTCGTATTGCTGAACTCTGCTCGGAGGTTAGTAAGATAATGTCGAAAGCAAAAACCTCATCCTCTGAAATCACTATTTTCAACTGCCTTACAGAGTTGTGCTTCGGTGTCAGTGAGCAAGAAATGCCGCCAGGACATTCGGAATCCCACTTATCAATAATCCCATCTCCATCATCATCCTCGTCGAAATCATTCGGAATGCCATCGCCATCGGAATCCAACCCTGGAATGCCATAATATAGCGGCGTATATGCGTCGCTGTATTCCGTCAGATGGCGGGTATTGGTCGCGGTGATCAGTGTGGAATAATCAGTTTTGATGTCGAAGTCCGACACCACGTGGCCCAGATTTGTGATAGTCCCACTGGACCAAGCCCCCGAGGCTGAAATATAGGACAGTAATTTGCTGGCGCCGATAGTTTGTATCACATATAGCCTGAGGCCATCAGCCGACCATAAAATCCGCGAGCCCTGGGTGATGTCAATGCTGTACTCCAACTCTTCATATTCCGAGTATATCTGTATGATTCCTCCGCCTGAAAGAACCGCGAATTTATCACTGCTGGGGGAAACCGAACAATCTGAAATACCGACCGATTCAAAGTTATATATCACTTGAGTGGAGCTATTATTACGGCTCCATTTCACCAATCTACCATCACTCCCACCACTGAGTAAGAAACTACCCTCACTACTATATGATAAACAAGTAATAGCACCTGAATGGATACCGTCATAGGTGACGTAATCATCTAAATCAGACAAATTTGCTTCGATGATACTGGTCGTGGCACCGTTGAATGCGATGTCTGAATTATTTGGTGAAATGGCAACAGAAAGAACCCTCTTTGAACCTGTCACATCGTCGATTACACTCCAACCAGCATCCTTGCTCATTAATACAAGGGCATTTTGGTGGGCCTCCAGGCTTCTCATCCCGAGGGCGAGAAATTGGCCATCAGTAGAGAATTCCACATGGTAAACGGCATCGTTCATATTTATCGATTTGATAACTTCCTTCGTTGTGGAATTATAGAGTACAACTCCACTATCGTAACCCGCAGCAATCAACTCCTCATCGGGAGAGTAGGAAACAGCATATGAGTCTCCAGCAATCTCAGAGGGATTAAAAAATCCTGAGATGGCCAATCCAGATGATAGGTATGATGAGCCTGATGCCGAGGGCATGGTGACGAGAAGTAATCCTATCGTCAGAATAGAAATCCATTCCTTGATATTGCGAGGTTGCCGCACCATTACCCTCGTGTGACGATAATGCCCTCCCTTATTGACCATTCTCAAGAAAACAGGTTTTTTGGTACAACAACGCTGATTATTCAATGCAAGGGTTTGAGAGTAACATGCCCTCGAGGGGCTCGATAACGGGGCGAATATATGGAAATCCGCATCGGCCACTCACCGGACCCAGACGATGCCTTCATGTTTCACGCCATGACAACAGGGGCATTTTCGACCCCTGGATTATCCTATGTTCACCAATTGCAAGATATCGAGACTTTGAATCATCGAGCGATGGCAGGTGACCTTGAAGTAAGTGCCGTATCTATTCACGCCTTTCCAGAAATATCCGATGACTATGCTCTCATGAATTGCGGCGCCAGTATGGGAGAAGGTTACGGTCCGATGATTGTAGCCAAACGTGGAATCACCGAGGATGATGCCATGGCTGGGTCTATCGCAGTTCCAGGATTGAAGACCAGCGCCTATTTGGGATTGCGTATGGCTTGGGGAGAGGTCGAGGTTACAGTGGTTCCATTCGATGAAATAATACCCCGTATTCTAGCAGATGAATTCACTTCGGGACTGATAATCCATGAGGGTCAGTTAACCTACGGTGATTTCGATTTAGAGGTTCTGTTGGACCTGGGCATTTGGTGGGGTGAGTTGACCGGCGGCCTCCCCATGCCCCTAGGTGGCAATGTGGTACGACGAGATTTGGGGGCCGAATTGATGAAACAGATCACTCTCGATACCAAGCGCTCCATCGAGCACGCCTTGAAATCTCCCGCCAAAGCTCTTGAATTTGCCAAACAATGGGGGCGTGGAATTGATGATTCTACCAATGAACGATTTGTCGGAATGTACGTTAACCAGCGCACCATCGATTATGGCGAAGATGGTAGGCGAAGTGTTCGTATGTTCCTCACAGAAGGTCAGAAAATTGGCCTTATCGATGCCGATTTCGAAGTGGATGAAATCGAATTCATCGGATTAGGTGATTGAATGAGTGATGTCGGCATTCCTGAGATAAGTGAGTATGGCTCAGTAGACTCGGCTCCAGCACAGGATAATCCTTGGATATTTGGCTACCAAGCGACGGGTTGAAAGGCCGTCGCGCACTCGCATGGATGTCGAGGAATCACGATGCCGCATGACCACATACCGTTGGCCTTCGCTCCAAATGGTGAAATTGGGCCGTTATGCCACCACTGTGGTAAGCGATTGACCTTTGGACAGTCGATGGTATTCGACCAACATTACTATTGTTGGGACCACTACCAAGAAGTTTCAGGTGCTGGAGCAGTGACCAAGGGTCCAGATGGCTCCAGTCCATTCTATCGTAAGCAGTGATTTTTTTTACCTCATCTTCATGCTGTGACGCTTAAGTGCCGTCGCCCACAGCGTGGTTACGGTAAGCGTGCAGGGTAGTGGCTGGGCGACATTCGCATATCGTTTCGGCGAATATTATCGTTCCAGCAAAATGTGGATGCCGCCGCGGTTAAGGACGCGTGAGTGGATGTTCATCCCGTTTGGCGGGGGGATGCCGCTGCGGCACAGGGCATTCGACTCGAGTCAACATCTGCGGCGTTTTTTGGTTGAACGGACTCCGCATTCGACCTTCTACAGTACCGCATATTGGCGTCATCCCGACGAGTATAAAATGGACGACAAGGAATGGTTAGGGGCAGATTTGATTTTCGATTTGGACGGTGACCATTTACCCGGGATTGATGATCTGGATTTCGTCGCTATGTTGGAACACATCCAAGTTCAAGCTCATAGGTTGTGGAATGACTTTCTCAATCCCGAATTCGGATTCGATGAAAAATTTCTTCAGGTGACTTTTTCCGGCCACCGGGGTTACCATTTGCACTATCGAGACCCTGATCTTGCCCATTTGGATAGTGAGGCGAGAAGAGAATTGGTGGCGCACATTCGCGGCGAGGGTATCGACGTCGCATTCGCCTTGGAAAGGTGGCAGGATTACGATGTCGGTGGATGGACCGACAGATTACGTCAGGGGATGAATCTGACCATGGAAAGATTGGACCTGGTGCGGGAAGGAGAGGTGGCGGAAGCCAAACCGATTATTGAGGAAATGGTTCAGGCAATGAAACGCTCGGCCGCATTACGTGGTAAACATATCAAACGAGGTCCCACGGTAGTGAAAAAAATCGCTGAATTATTGGCGCATGAAAATCGCCGCCAGCGCCTTCTTGAAGGAAACTGGAATGCGCTGGGTGGGCGCGGTGGAGAGGCAAATTTCCATCGTGATGCACTGATTGACATCCTGCGTGGCGATTCGGCAATAATTCTCGGAGGTGCTGGTGAGACCGACGAAGTTGTCACTGTAGACACCAGGCGGGTGATAAGGTGGCCGACTTCGCTGCATGGAAAATGCGGACTCCGAGTGACCGAATTACCTCTGGGACGTTTGGATGTGGATGCATCTAACACGTTCGATCCTCTCAGTGAAGCGGTAGCACTTTCGATGGATGGCAATATGACGGTTCAGATAGATGTCGATTGGGCCCGTACCAGAATCGGAGAAAGGGAGTATGAGTTGAATTGTGGAGAGGTGATTGAACTTCCAGAAGCGGCGGCCGCATTCATTGTGCTCAAGGGTTGGGGCAAGGTGATATCGTCGTAAAAGAAATTCCATCCAACCCAAGCATTTGGAACTATAGTATGAGAACGTTCAATATAGAGTCTCTTCTCAAGTATGCTGTTGAGGGGTCTCCGTGGGGCGTAGGAAGAAGAAAAATAAGTTGCCTCCGCCGCCAGATGGAGCAAAACTTCCACCCCCACCTGGTGCTATGCCACCACCACCACCGCCGGGTGGATTAGCAGCAGCACCACCACCTCCTCCGCAAAAAACCTCTGATGATGATTCCCCGGGAATATTGACGGCTCCGCCACTACCCGATCTTCCTGATGCCACTTCCAACGATGATTCTGACTTGGGAGATGAGGACAAGTCGTACAAAAAAATGTGGCAACGCCGAAGTAATAAGCCATTACAACAGGTATATGGTCATATAGACCGCCTCGGTGAGGGTGAGACCGGCAGTCTTCTCGACCGTTACGCCGACCGTTTCGGACATGATTTGGATCGTGAAATTATTGTCTTGCGCGGTAAGGAGCACAGCGATGCTGAGACTGCAGTGCGTGATGCACCTACAGTTGAACTAATCAGCGAAGATATTGAAGATGCCGAAGAATTAGAGCAGGTTGATGAGGCCGAGGAATTGGAGCAGGTTGATGAGGCCGACGAAATCGAAGAACCTTCGCCAGAAGATGATGACGATGATGATAGCGGATATGATAATGACCTCTCGGAAGAGGAAGAAACGGAGTTACAATCTCAACTGGAGGTTCTTGAGGACGAGATCAAGCGCTTGAAACCGAAATATCAATTGGCTAAGAAGAAGGGTCAGAAAGCGAAATTAAGTAAACTTAAGCCGGCTCTAAAGTCTCTAATAGACTCGCGAAAACAGGTCTTGGTGGTATTGTCAGGTGAAGAGTCCATCGATTCACTGTCCAGCGAGCAAACGGAAGGAGATGGCGATGAGATGTTCATTCAACTCGTTGGGATAGTCGACGACCTGTTGGGTATGATGCCCGAAGATGCCATCAATGAATTTTTGGCGAGTTCGGAGTTTGAGACCTACAAGTTGGTCGCTGGAGCTCCAGCCGATGCGGATGACGAGATGCGCGTTGAATTCTTTGAGATAGTCGATAGTAAACTCGGACAGATGCCCGAGGATGCCATCAATGATTTTGTCGCTAGCGATGATTTCGCGATTTACCAAGCGGTAGGTTCAGAACTGAGGAGTTGAAGAAAATGGGTCTGTTAGATAAAGCTGGAGAAATGCAAGGTGGAGCAGGGGCGGCAAAGAAGCCGGCGAAGAAGGCGAAAGCCGCTCCCAAGTCTAGAGCGAAAGCCGCGCCCGCAAAGGCGAAGCCGGCGAAAGCCAAGGCCAAGAAGCCCAAGAGTGCAATTGACCGGTCGCTGCCGGATGAATTCGTGCTTGCCAGTAAGGGAAATAGAGTGGCCGCAGCATCGATTAATTTCGTCTGGAATTGGGGTGCTGTAGTAGCCGGAGTTGCCCTCAATATAATCGCTAATGCACAGATTACAATGATATTGATTGTCGGTGGAATCATGGCCGCCGCCAACATCATCGTCATCCCGACAAAATGGGGTCGGAATATCGGACAATTCGCCTCCAGAACCAAGTATATTCGTTTCACTGGAAAGAAGCCCATATTCTTCCATGGGATTTTTTCCAATACCGATACGCTATTCTTCCTGGTCGGTCTATTCATGGGGGTAGCACTTTCGGGAGTAGGTGCGGCTGGTACCGGTGATACAGATTGGGTGATGGTCTCTTTCGGTGTACTCTTGATACTCGTACCTGTGATGAATTATTACTTCAGGAAATATACCGAGGCAAACCAATCGCTATGGGATTATATCTTTGGAGCATATCTCGTCACCCATACTCCCACTGGGGAGGAAACCGGATGGACTGCACGCTTTGAACGCATGGGAGATTATGTTGAGAAGCGTCAGGAAAAGGCAGCTGAAAAGAAAGCAGCCAAAGAGTCTGGCGACGATTCAAAGGAAACCAAGGAATCCGAATCAAAGTCGTAGTCTACCAATAGGCCAATAAAAAACCTATTTTAGGCACGGTCTTCGCTCACTACCCACTCCAAGAATAACCATTCACTCAAAGACCGAGTGTCGTGACGCCACTCAGTGGCCTTCGTTTTTTTCCATTCGCCCTAACCGGAGGTTATTCCTCTTCAGCATCTGTATGGCTCAAAGAGTTGCCGTTTTCCTTGGCTATTTCCATTGCCAATTCTCGCATGTCATCGACTTCGTCGGTTTCATCAACTATCTCTTGGCCTAGAAGAGTTTCAAGAACATCCTCCATGGTAAGAATACCGCACGTGCCGCCGAACTTGTCGGTTACTGCAACCAATTGCTGACGGTTGCCGAGAAAAATATCCAGCGCCGAATCAACATTGGATTCATCGGATATCTTCTCGATTGGATTCATTAATTCTTCCATCGTAAGTGCCCACTCACCTCTGGCTGCAGCGGTGAGCAATTCACTTCGAATCACCAGGCCTCTCAGGTCATCTATGTCTTCGCCATAAACCGGTATTCGCGACACCCTCAGGATCGGCATCACGTCGAGCACCATTCTGATTGTGTGGGAGATGGGGAAGGTCGTAACCACAACTCTGGGAGTCATGATATCTGTGACCGATATTTCAGCCAACTTGAGAAGGTTGGTGATGACAGCCTCTTCATCCTCCTCAATCGCCCCCTCCTCTTCGCCGATATCGGCCATAACCACGAGTTCATCCCTGGTAACACGCTCGGTTTTCGCTACAGGTAGCATTCTTCTGAATATCTGTATCAAAGATACAAACGGCAGGAGGAGTATGGTCAGCCACAATATCAGGTGCCCTGCTGCGGGAGAAATTTTCTTCCAATACGCAGCCCCAAGGGTCTTGGGCAGAATCTCAGAAAAGAGCAAGACCGCAAGTGTCAGTAATGCCGAAGCAATGGTCAGCCACTCGTCGCCAATCTGAATCTGCACCTGTGAACCGACCCCGACCGCACCTACGGTATGGGCGATTGTATTCAACGTCAGAATGGCGGTGAGCGGGCGAATCGAGTCATCTTCCTTCAGTTTCGACCAGATATGGCCGCTCTTCTTCCCCTTTAGTTCAAGAATTTTTATGTGCCCGTATGTAATAGACAGTAGTACCGACTCAAGAATACTGCAAAAAAACGATACACCGAGGGCCATCGATGCGTATAGAATGAGTAAACCATATTCCATTAGCGGCAATGCCCCTGATAACTGCTATCATCCAATCGGATGAGTACTAAGTTCTTGAGACTTTCACTGGGTGGGTGGCTGATACATGACCTCTACGCGATGAAAAGGCAATATGGCGAATGCCTGTCGCGTGACTGAGTAAGATGAGTGATGAGCACGTGCTGATATGTGTCGCATGGCCGTATGCCAATGGGCCACTTCACCTCGGACATGTTGCGGGTTGCTACCTTCCTCCTGATATCCAATTCCGCTATGAAAGGGCTAAGGGAAATCGTGTCCTTCTAGTCAGTGGAAGTGATGAGCACGGCACACCGATTACAGTAACCGCCGAGCAACTAGGAGTCTCACCCCAGGATATCATCGATAAATATCATGCAATCAATTCCCGGGCACTACTCGACCTAGGGTGCAAATGGGAGCCTAATATCGACTCTCGCGGCGCTGAATATGGCGGTGCTCTGTTCAATCGTACCTCTGATCCGCAACACGAGAAATATGTCCAGGAAAATTTCCTCAAATTGTTACAGGCAGGACTTTTCGAACGTAAGACGATGCAGCAGTACTACGAAGTACGCCCTGAAGGTGGGCGCTTCCTACCAGACCGCTACATCGAAGGTGAGTGCCCGCGATGTGGTGCTGGCGGTGCCCGCGGTGACCAATGTGATGAATGTGGCCAGACCTACGAGGCGCATGAATTGGAAAATCCGGCATCAAAGATGAATCCGGGAGCGGCCATCGAGATTCGTGACACCGAACATTTCTTCTACCGCCTCGACCTATTCCAATCGGTGTTGGAACAACACGCAGAATCACGACAGAAGGTATGGAAATCAAATGTCCGGGCGATGACCAAGCAATGGTTGGATATGGGTCTGCGACCAAGGGCGGTGACCCGTGATTTGGAATGGGGTGTAAGCCTCCCTCTAGATGGAGAAGAATGGGTGGGAAAGTGCGTTTATGTATGGTTTGAAGCGGTGCAAGGTTACTACTCTTGTGCCAGAATATGGGCTGAGAGATTTGCCTTATCTGCAGGACATGAGGATGGTGTATCGGCCTGGGAAAAATGGTGGAAAATTAGCAAAGATGGAACGCAGCCACGCCATCTATATTTCCTAGGAAAGGATAATACTCCCTTCCACACCGTCATCTGGCCAGCTTTGATCATGGGTATCAATCACGCTGAAAACGGGTTTTCAAGTTCGGACCCCGTTAGTTTGCCCGGCCCAGGCGATTTGCATTTGGAAGACAATGTTCCGGCGATGGAGTATCTGATGTTGGCCGGAGGTCAATTCAGTAAAAGTCGTAAACATGCAGTCTGGCTACCTTCGTTCCTTGAACGCTATGACCCTGATACCCTGCGCTACTATCTGGGCATCAATATGCCAGAGAATCACGACACGGATTTCAATTGGCCCGACTTTGTCGAGCGTGTGAACTCGGAACTTATCGCCACCTATGGTAATTTCATCCACCGCATCCTTACCCTCGGCTCACGTTTGCCCGCCGATGAAGGGGAGAACTCACTTGCGCAATTTGACGATATCTCGCTAGTAGGGGAGATGCCCGAACAGATCAAGAAAATTCATGGCCAAGTCACCGATAGTCTGGAAACCCACCGCTACAAGGAAGCTTTGCGGGGGATGATGTCGGTGGCACAGTTGGGGAATCAGATAATTCAATCTGCAGAGCCGTGGAAATATCTCAAACAAGGCAGTGAATCCCCTGAAGGTCGGGAATCATTAGCGCATCTGGCCTTCGGTTGGAGGATTGCTCGCTACCTGGCAATCGTCACACAACCATTCATTCCTTTCAGCGCCCAGAGATTATGGGGTGACCTCGGGTACGAGGGCGATGTTGAGGATGTCAGTTGGGAGTCTGCCCTCGATTGGAGCGCCCCTATGGTCGCTTCTTGCCAACAACCTACCCCGCTGTTCAATAAACTAGAATTAGACGAAATATTAGCCCATGAAAATGCCTTGGCAGAGGAAAATACCGATTCAACCGATGACCCCGGTCACATTGTCAAGGGTGGAAAGAAAAGTACAGGAAGTGAGAAAGTGAGTGATACACCAGAAGGAATCACCTACCTAGATTATGAGACCTTTTTATCGGTCGAATTGAGGGTTGGTAAGATAGTAGATGTCAAAGAGCACCCCAATGCGGATAAATTGTACGTTGTCGCCATAGATGATGGCAATGATGAAAATCGTATCGTTTGTGCAGGGTTGAAAGAGTATTATTCCGCGGAAGACATGGTCGGAATGAATGTGGTCTTCGTCGCCAATCTCAAGCCTCGCAAACTGCGCGGAGTGATGTCCGAGGGAATGATGCTAGCGGCCGATGATGGTGAAGGTCAAGTCAAGTTGGTAACCATCGACGGCGATATCAGCCCTGGATCACTGGTCCGTTAATCCCATCGAAGGCCGTTACTGGGTTTGGAAATCCTGATGGCCTTCGCATTAATTGTAAAGTGAGTCGGGGTCAGCGTCGCTGAATCCGGTCTTACGCTTATGGGAAACGGTGGAAATTGATTTCTTGAAATCATCATTGGTGACCTTGTCTCGGCCATCCTTGATGGTTAACATACCGGCCTCGACGCAAACCGCTTTCAGGTCGGCGCCACTGAATCCTTTGGTCAATACGACAAGTCTTCGGACATTGATGCGACCGGTCGACATGCGGGTGACATTGATTCTGATAATCGCCTCTCTACCATCCTCGTCGGGAATCGGTATCTCGACGATACGATCGAACCGGCCGGGGCGCAATAATGCATCGTCGAGAATGTCGGGTCGATTTGTCGCGGCGATGATCTTCACATCATCCAGTGCATCGAAGCCATCCATCTCCGCGAGTAATTGCATCAATGTCCTCTGCACCTCACGGTCGCCGCTGGTAGCGGCATCCAATCTCTTCGCTCCGATGGCATCAATTTCATCGAGGAAAATGATTGCCGGAGATTTCTCTTTTGCCAAGGCGAAAAGTTCCCGCACCATGCGGCCACCTTCACCGATATACTTCTGCGCTAATTCCGAACCGACCAAACGAATGAAAGTGGCACTGGTCTGTGCCGCTACAGCCTTAGCAATCATCGTCTTGCCACAGCCAGGCGGGCCAACCAATAGAACCCCTTTAGGTGGGTCGATACCGACCTTGCGGAATGCTTCCGGTCGCTCAAGTGGCAACTCAATCGCCTCTCTGAGTGCTTCAATCTGTTCATCCAAGCCACCGATCATATCGTACCCCATGTCGGGTTTCTCGACAATTTCAGCTCCTGAGATAAGTGGATCCCAAGCATCGTGGAGGATGTCGACAATCGAAAGCGAATCTTGATTCAGGGCAACCCGGGTACCGGGGCGAAGTTTATCGGTATCGAGACGTTGATTCAGCGATACCTGAAACACTGTACCGTTGGAAGAGCGAACCACTGCGTGTTCATCATCGAGTAAATCTTGGATGTGACCGATAATGAGTGGCGGTGATTTGATGAGTCTTACTTCCTCTTCCAAACGGCCGGCTTTTTTCTTCAGGCGGGTAATCTCGCTCTCGAGGAAGACACGTTCGGTGAGTAATTTCTGTGCCTCGTCATTTAGACGGCGATAATCCCCCTCCAAAGTGGATATCTCATCGGCATTCGTAGTTGGCCCAGCAGCGCTGCCGGGGCGGACTGAATCGCTCTCTGATGCCATTTGACCAAACAGTGGGCGACGTTAATCTTCTTCAATCTATGCTATTTGAGATATGGATAGGTGGTGTTTGGGTAGAATGTTTCATACCACACAACCTCGACATATAGCTTGGTAGGCATGGGGAGTTGTGAAATCTGTGGGGCCGAGAAAGTCGGCACTCGTAAAGTCGTGATGGGCAGAGCTGATGTCAGCGCCTGCACCCGTTGCATCGATAGTATGAATCTCGAGCCTGCGGCAATTCCTATTACCAAACTGCAGAGCAAACCCGGATTATCGGGTGGATATTCCAAAACCGGGCGTTCGCATGGAACGATTATGGGGAGAGGAGAGAAAGAATTAGCCGCTGATTTCGCATCACAGGTCACTAAGGCTCGCGAAAAAATGGGTCTGGATAAGCGCCAACTGGCGAAGAAATTAGCCGAGAAGGTCAATGTCATCCAGTCCGTGGAGGCGGGAAAATGGCCTACTGATGCTGTGATACGCAAATTGGAACGGTTTTTCGATATAGAATTGATGATAGCAATAGTTCCCGAGGAGACCAGTATGGTCGGTCAGGCGCCAGGTAGCGGTATGACTTTGGGTGATTATCTAAACCTTCAAGATTAGGGGTGAGTTGGTGAAAGAAAGCGTGTCGATACACGCGATTTGGCTGGCTCAGGATGACCCTAAAAAGAATACTGCGGTGAAATTGTCACGGCGCGACCTACTGCGCCTGCACAAGGATTTCCGTAGACTACCTCGCCGTGGAATCTTGCTCGACCCTCTATGTGGTAAGGTATTCGGGCCTGAAGACCATGCTTTACTCAATTCAGCGACCTTGGTGGGATTGGATTGTAGTTGGGCACAAATCACCGATAGTGTGGCAACGGTGAAGAAGCGCACAAGGTTGACTAGTCGAATGCTGCCACTCTTGCTCGCTGCGAACCCGGTGAATTGGGGGAAGGCCGGCAAACTGTGTACCGCCGAAGCATTGGCTGCGACCCTATATCTGGCAAATCATATCGAGCACGCGGAATTATTGCTGTCCTCATTCAATTGGGGCGAGCGATTCATAGAACTGAACTATGAACCATTGGAAGCCTATCGCCAAGCCACCACCAGTGCAGAACTGATACAACTGCAATTCGAATTCTTCGATATTGAATAACATGCGATGTCGTAGAAACTATCATGAGGCAAATGCTTCGGCCAATGACCATGGGCAGAGCCTTGGTAGAGTGCGTGCCCAATTTCAGCGAGGGGCGGGACGCCGAGGTAATCAAGGCAATCCTCGATTCAGTATCGGGAATTTCTGGTTGCCATCTGCTCTCGGCCGAGTCCGATGCAGATTACAATCGCACCGTCGTCACCATGGCGGGTGAACCGGAGGCGGTCGGCAAGGCTGCGTTCCGATTGATTTCTGCCGCCAAAGAGCATATCGACATGCGTAACCACAGTGGCGAGCACCCACGACTAGGTGCGGTAGACGTATGCCCATTTATTCCGCTTCGGGGGATTACTATGGAAGAGTGCGCCAACCTAGCAATTTCGTTGGGGCAACGCGTTTCACATGAACTCGGATTGCCGATATACCACTACGGTGCCGCCGCCAGTGATGAGGCACGACTGATGCTCTCGACTTTGAGGAAGGGGGAGTATGAGGGTTTGCAAGCACGCCT
>JYMV01011259.1_pt1 | contig 17692 bp, 13 predicted proteins | sample 338911 | NCBI WGS metagenome assembly JYMV01 (sample SAMN03354496, study PRJNA234377) | hydrothermal vent metagenome | biome: Deep sea; feature: Hydrothermal plumes at the Eastern Lau Spreading Center, Western Pacific Ocean; material: Seawater | place: Tonga | collected 2009 | depth 2000 m m
ATAATAAGGGCCCTGTTGGATGGATAAAAGCGGTGTTTACTAATTCGGACATTTCCTCCCAATGTTTGAATTGTCATAGTTTCGGAGGTCCCGGCTTAAAGGCTCATAATGGCCATATATCTTCAGATAAGACTGAGGAAGTGACTACAAAAATGCAATGCATTATGTGCCACCGGGAGCATAGTGGTCCTACTGTGATCACCAGATCTTTGAATCCGAAGCAATGCAACTCCTGCCATAAAAGCAAGTTTGAGAGCTTCGAGCACGGACATCCTGAATTTTCTGAAAAATTCCCTTATTTCAACCGGAACTCGATAAAGTTTGACCACAGTTCGCATTTGCAAAAACATTTTGAAAACCCAAAATTTTCTGACAAAGTTCCCGACTACTGCGTAGGTTGTCACGTGATAACGTTGTCGGACCGGGAAGTCCGCCCTAATACTTATGAGGTAATTTGTGCGAACTGCCATGATTCACAGATCAAGAAAAAAGAACTCATTCTCCTTAGGCTCCCGGAGTTGGTACAAAATCTGATTGACCAAAAATCGCTGGTGCAGGCTTGTAACTTTCCTGAAAGCCAGGCCAAAATGGATGATGAGTTTCTCAGTATTTCCACGGACTTTGGTGAGTGCTTTTCTTTTAAATATTCCTGAGGATGATCCGGAAACTTATGACCAGCCCCTTCAGGATCTGATTTCTGCGATGACTGAAGAAAGTAGTGCGCCCTTCGCTGATTTGATCGATGGGCAAACTGAAACCGCAATGTCAGGGCGCCTGTTGGCCGGCTTGAATCCGGAGGTGCTCAAAAGGGCGGCTTGTTCATGGGGTTTGAACCTGGAGTATGAACCCCCCGCTGAAGCCAGATTTGGAGGTTGGTACGCTGACATGCTGGAGATCCGTTACAAACCTTCCGGGCATTCCGATCCCGTAGCGAAGGGCTGGGTGGAGTTTGCCCTGGCCGTTTCAGAGAAACCGGTCGAGGATGATAAAGCTACAAGAGCTGTCGCTATGCGTGAACAGATCCTTTCTGCAAAAGAAGGAGTGGGAGGGTGCATGAAGTGTCATGCTGTAACAGAGGTCAAAAACGCAAAAGGCGACTCCCAACTGAAGGTGGATTGGAAGTATGGAAAGGGCGATGAAAACCGTCCTTTTGTGCGCTACAGCCATAATGACCATGTAGAAATATTAGGAACCAAACGCTCATGCACGAATTGTCATATCCTTGATAAGGAAGCAGACTATTTGGCAACCTTTAAAGAATATGATCCTTCTAAATGGGTGAGTAATTTTGAGTCTATTAGAAAGAAAACCTGTATGCAGTGTCACTCAGAAGATCAGATTAATCTCGAATGCCAGAAATGCCATTTGTATCATTTTAAACCGAGTTTTAAAAAAGATATGCTTACCGTGAAAGCTGAATTGCCTGTATCAAAGCTATAAAAGTCAATGACGGTAAACTGCATCTTTAAGGAGGGGTGTTGCTGAACATCATTTTCAGTTTTGTCGCGTTGGTATTTTTATTGGGCCTGGTAGCCTATATGCTGGTTCTTCTTGCCAACAACTCAAGAATCCTTTCTATCAGTCAGGAAAAAGTTGATCTCGAAGGGGAGTTGTTGAAAGCGAAGATCAAAAGCATCATGGATCGGCGCGAAATTGAAGCCAAGCAACTGAACCTGTCTTGGAATGGATTTCGAAAATTCAAGGTTGTCTCCAAAGTCGAGGAAACTAGCGATATTACTTCCTTTTATCTCGCTCCGCACGATGGCAAGGAGTTGCCAGAATTTTTGCCGGGCCAGTTTCTGACTTTCCAGATTCCGGTACCAACCCAGCCCCATCCGGTCATTCGCTGTTATTCCCTGTCGGACAGCCCCTTTCACCCAGAAAGATATCGGGTATCGATCAAACGGGTACCTGCACCCAGAAACGAACCCACTGCGCCTCCTGGCCTGGTTTCCAACTATTTTCATGACTTCCTTAACGAAAATGATATCGTGGATATTAAGGCCCCCAGTGGACATTTTCACCTGAGCATGACCAAGAAATTTCCAGTGGTTCTTCTTGCGGGCGGAGTAGGGATCACTCCATTACTCAGCATGCTCAACGCCATTACTGAAATGGGTTCCCAGCGAGAGGTCTGGTTCTTCCTTGGAGTGAGAAATAAGAAAGATCATGTGATGAAAGAACATCTGGAAATGGTGGCGAGGGAGAATGAAAATGTTCGCCTGCGTGTTTTCTACAGTGCTCCAGGCGAAACCGATGTGCTCGATGAAGACTACCACGTCAAAGGTCGGGTGAATGTCGAGAATTTAAAAACCATTCTTCCTTCCAGCAACTTTGATTATTATATCTGTGCTCCGCCTCCTATGGTTAAAGATTTGAGGAAGGATTTGGCCGATTGGGGAGTTCCCAAAAAGAATATTCATTTTGAGGCTTTTGGTCCGGCTACGGTTAAAGGATGTAAGGCTGAACCCGGAAAGGCAAGCGGGGTCAAAATCAATATTCAGTTTGAGAAGTCCGGGAAAACCCTGGTGTGGGATTCCAAATCCGAATCCCTGCTGGATTTCGCGGAGTTGAATGGAATTTCTATTGACTCAGGTTGCCGTGCGGGCAATTGCGGAACCTGCCTCACTGCGATTAAACACGGTAAGGTGGAGTTGGTAGGGGAACCCGGTTCAGAACCCGAAGCGGGATCCTGTACTTGTATCAGCATCCCTAAAGAAGACCTGACACTGGATGCCTGATGTTGTTTGAGAAAATGCAGGCTTTTAAACCTTTTCCATCGTTATTTATCCGGCTTTTTTCCTGAATGATCCTTTTATCATGCGGTATGCCCAGCGGCCTTTATCGTGAGCCATAGGGACCCCAATCCGATTGCCGCAGTCTGTGCAGGTCAGTGATGGAAGATCTGGTTTACTGGAAACGGATTTCAATCGAGAAAGAGAATCGGGCTTGATAATCCTGTCAAGGTATAACCTTACCAGCTGACCGGACCCTTTTTTCTGGTACTGAACCATTAAAGCTCCGCACTGGCCGCACAGAATTTTGATAATCTGGCTCGCCATATTCCCTTCCTACCACTATTGGGCTGTTGTTTTCTTCCTCGGGCATTCATGGCCCGAAGGGTACTAAGGGGCTAGCAACAGGCGCTATTGCCGTTTGTTTGAATGCCTTCCTGTGCCTGGGGAGTATTGCAGTCAAAAGGTCCGTAGTGGCTTGAGAAATCTCCGAGGATATTAAAATGCTCGCTGAACCGGGTTTCACTCAGCATCTTGCTGGTATTGCCACAAACCGGTACGGGAACTCTTGTCTGAAAATAATGATGGTCATCAAGGGTGAACCCATGTGGGAATTCGGGGATACTGCCTTTGTAATAGGCGACATGGCCGAAGTTTTCACAAATGTCTTCGAAATCGCATTTAAAGCTGCGCACGGTCATGGAATAAAAATCAATCATACCGGCCTTGCGCTGGATGTCCTCGTTGTTGAGAGTGATCGGATTTTTGGAAACAACCCGGTAGTCGAGACAGCCTACCTTTCTCAGTATTCTCCTGAAGTCTTCTATGTACAGGGCACCTCCCAGGCATTCGCCAAGCAAAACCGGGTCGGTGGTTAGAGATTCCGGCACCCGTCGCCCGGAAAAAATGTCGGAGAGATACAGCTCTCCACCGGGTTTAAGAACCCGGAAGATTTCACGGAATACACTTTCCTTATCGGGAGACAAGTTGATCACGCAGTTGGAAATAACCACATCCACGGAATTATCTTCAAGGTTTGCTGAGGTGAGGTCTTCAATCCAGCCTTTACGAAAATCAACGTTGGGATTTTTCAGGTTAAATTTTTTCGTGTGGTAATCAACATGTTTTCGGGCCACCTCCAGTTGTTCATCGGTCATGTCGATGCCAATGATCAGGCCATTTGGGCCCACTACCTGGGCAAGTAAATAGCAATCGCGTCCTGAACCACAACCGAGGTCCACCACGGTTTTTCCTTTGAGGCTTGTAGGAAAAGTGGAAGCGCAACCGTAAAACTTGGATTGTACTTCTTCATGTATATTCTTCAGATAGGGACGTAAATACCCAGGCATGGAGTCTGCCGCGCAACAAGCACTGGTTTGAAGGTCGTTTTTGGTTTTAAGAATTTTTCCGTAATAGTTCTGAACGTCCTGAAGAATTTTGGAACGGGTATTCACTATCTATCTCCTGAGAATTTCTGAGCGCAGAGAGCAGTCCAACTGAGGTTTGGGAGGCTCTATCATTTTAAAATCTAAGGATCTATTCTATATAAAATATTGTATATATTAAAATTTTTGTCGATACGGATGAAAAATCCTTACAAAAGGTTTGGCTTTTTTAAGAGGGATGGTGGCATATAAAACATTGAAATAAAAGGATATACTTGACAACTTGTTTTGTGGGTCCGTTAAAACAGATTTATAAATTAGGGGTAATTTTTCCCGGTATGGATATTGCGGTTTGGGTAGGAGTCACTTTATTTCGCAGAAAAGATAGCCGAGGCAAATCGGCCCTTAATATTTGGCAACAAGCAGGGATCAGAACTTTTGTAACAGCACCAACAGATGAAAGGTTTCATCCTTGATTTTAAACGGGACGTGAAATTTTGGAATTCCATTGATCTCAATGTCTAGAGAATGGCCTTCCCCCATCTTGACTTCTGGAAGGCCCAGGTCCCAGGTCAGCTCAATCTTTTCCTCAGGTAAATCTTTTTCCGGGTGGACTAATTGTGCGATTTCCCTGGGAAATTCCGAAATTCTCGGTTTGACTATTCCGCCAATGATGTTGGATAACGCCTGAACTATGCCACAGACCTGTTCAATATCGACTTCCCCAAATATTCCCTCATAAATGTTACAAGCGGCCTTTTTGGGAAAATTCATAATCAACGTTATCTGGATTCGATTTTCAGAATCCTAAAGATCCACCCAGGCACTGAGATATCCCTTTAATTCAACAGGACTTTTTGAAATACCTGGAATAGCCTCAGCCAGATACTGTTCCATTGCTTCAATCGTACTTTAAGTAAAAGCTTTAATTATCGATGAAGGAACTTCAACGGGAGATTCCTCCCATTGGGAGTCCAGAGTTGAGGTCGGTGCTGAAGATTTTTGGGTCGTAGGTTCTGTCAGATCAGTTTGGTTTAAAATATTGCGAATTGTTTTTTTGAACTGGTCTTGTGTGAAAGGTTTCTTTAAATAACCACTGGCCTGGTGCTTATCCAAAATTTCCTGATAGGTTTCCTGCTTTTCAGAACTGATAATCAAAAAAGGGGTTTTCTTTTGATTGTCATTACTTTTTTCACGGATTTCCTTGAGCAGCTCAATTCCACTGGAGTCCTTCAGGTGAATTCCTGAAGTGACCAGATCAAAATTTTCCAAATCGAACATCATCATGGCCATATTTCTATCATGAGCGGAGAAAATATTATCCTTTTCAAAACCCGTTTGGACCAGGAAATTTTTGATGATCTTGGTAATGATTGACGAATTATCAATCACTAAGGCCTTCTTGCCTTGGAGAGATGGGTTCATAGAATAATTGTAGCGGAATATAAACTGAAGATCATGCATTATTCCTACTTTAACTGTTACAAATACGTCGAACTTTGAGCGCAGTGGAACGATAATTTCTTAAATAGTTATTTTTAAACTGGTTAGAATTTTTTGGTGGTCGGAAAAAAAAGTGGCAGGATATTTTATTTTAGCTGGAAGCAGTCACTCAACCTCATCTTCTTCAAGAAAGTTCTCTTCGATTCCGCGTTCTATAATTTCGTCGGCAAGATCCCCATATCCTCCAGAATCATAGTCATTTACATTCTGTTCGTCAAAGTCATCAAAATAGACGGAATGATCGGCTTCACACCATTCCCGTATGGGAGTGCTAAACCGCAACACTTTCTGCACAGCTTCCAGTTTTTCCATAAGTCGGGATTTTAAAATTATAAAGACTTTAGGAGAGATTAAATTTTTGATATTTAGAAGAAAAGAGTTTCAGTTTAAGGCCAGCAAAATTGTTTCATTATTGGCGAATTTATGTGATTGGTAGGGATAACTTAAATCAGGGGTGCCGGAGATTTCCACTCCATCCCTTAAGCAGAGTACCTCTTTGAGGGTGAGAGGTCGGGCTCCCATCTTGGAATAATCGTCAGGGTCAAAAATCTTTGTTGAAGTTACCATTGTTTAATTGAACTTTATAGATTTCCTTATTAAGATGCAAAATATTCCCCAAAGACTTAAATTTTTCTTGGAGGGAGAATAGTAAACAGAAAAAGAGGATGGCTATACTCCTCAACGGGGACAGGTATCAGTTTTTACCCGCCCGTTTTTTGCTGTAACAGAGCAGATATGAGATTCTCCACCTCCTACCGTCCATTTTTTCTGGTTATGGCGGACCGCCCAGACATGGACTTCCCTTCCGGTAGATATGGTTGCACGGGTCGCGGCTCTCCGGTTTGTGTGGGGAAAAAACTGGGGAATTCCTCTCCAACCTATGATCAAGCTCCTTCCGTCCACCCGGTACCATTCTACTTCAGGGACATCATCCAGAAATTTTACCCCGTCAATCAGGGCATTTTCCAAGGAGTTGGCATGGGCTGAAGTGAAAAAAGTCGATAGAATTAAAATGGCTAACAGGGTGGGTTTGAGCATGGATTTCTTGGGTTCGATTTGCATAAAACTGTTGGCAAAAATTTTATCTAGAAATAAACGATTTGAGGGGAAGAGTCAAAGCAAATCATCTCTACTCGGTAAAATAAAATTTTGAAAACAGAACAGGTTTTATTGCAACTCCAATAATTGGAAAGCTGATTTATTTGAAGGAATTTAAGGGGTCGGAAAATGCTGGGTTAACCCTTGAAACCGATTGCGCCTTTAAACTGGGTATCCGTGGTGTCGGCAGAGTCCATATTGCTTCCTGTAAGATCTGCTCCTATAAACAGGCCTCCACTCATTTTAGCCCCTGTAAAATTCGCAGAACTTAGATTTGCTTTAGAGAAATCTGCGTGTTCCAAATCAGCCCTTCGCAAATCTACTTTTTTCAAATTCGCGTTCTGTAAATGGGCGTTTCTCAGCTTTACGCCTGCCATGTCAGCACCTTCCAAATTTGCCCTTTGCAGGTCTGCTTTTTGAATATTGGCTCCTACCAGGAAAGCGTTTTTCAAATTGGCATCTGTCAAAATAGCTTCCGTCAGGTTTGCCCGGCTGAGATCAGCCCCTTCCAGAATAGCCGCGTTTAATTCCGCCCCGGTCAGGTTGGCTCCGCTCAAATCTGCATGGGTTAAATCGACTTGCGCTAATTTGGCTTTGGTCATTCGTGCTCCGCTCAATTGCGCGCCATTTAATTTGGCTTGGTTTAGTTTGATGCGGTCTAAATTTGCGCCGGCCAATTTTGTCCCAACCAGATTGGCACCGGTCAGGTCTGCGATATTTAAATCCGCTTCAGACAAATCGGAATCTTTAAGGTCTGTCCTTCTTAGTATTGCCCCATTAAGTTTGGATCGGCTCAAATCCGCGTTGTGAAACTTGGCATCGGTGAGGTCGGCTCCGGTGATATCCGCACGGGGGAGACGGGCATCGGTAAAAATTCCTCCCGCGAGTTTCGCTCCCTTGATCAAGGCGCGGTTGAGGTTGGCGGATTTAAAGTTTCCTTCAAAAAAGACTCCCATGCTTAACCGGGAATCAGTGAGATCGGTTCTTTCAAAATCAGCGTTATTAAACCGGGCCCGGCTTAGGTCGCTATTAGTAATTTTTGCGTCTTGCAGATTTGCCCGTGAGAAATCGGAGTTGCTGAAATCGGTTTCATTGAGATTGCATCGGACCAGCTTGGTTTCCATGCACTTGGACTTCCTGAAAATGGCTCCGTCCAGATTGGATTCGCTGAAATCGGTTCCTAAAAGTTTGGCACCTTGAAAGTTTGCGGATTCCATATTGGCACGGGTCATCACTCCTTCCAGGCAACTTATATTTTTCAAGTCTGCGTCACTGAGGTTGGCTTGGTCCAGATTGGCTTGGTCAAGGTTTGATTCCGCGAGAGTGCAACCGGATAAATCGGTATTTTTTAAATTTGTTTTTCTCAGGCTGATGCCGTGGAAATTAAGCCCCGACAAGTCCAGTCCGGAAAGGTCTTTTTCATCAAAAATATTTTCCAGGGTTGATTCTTCCTCTACAGCTTCATCGTTATCTTCCTGGTCAGGAATTTCTATGTCCTTACTTATAGTTTTTTCTTCCGCACTCTCTTCATTGGGTTCATCTTCGGGCTCATCTTCGGGCTCATCTTCCTTTTCTTCTTCCACACCCTCTTCATTAGGTTCGTCTATGAACTCGTCTTCCTCTTCCCGGGCGACAATCAGCTCTCGGTATTCTTCCAACTTCTCCTCAATTTCTTCTCGTGTAAAATCAGCCATTGAATCCTTCCTGAATAGATCAAAGATATTCTAAAGGGCACGCTCATGACCACGATAAATTTTAGAGGCACTCTAAATATTTCGGGGAAATGAACGGTCTTTTCCATTCGTGGGTAAAACAGAGAAGCTATCCTAGCTTGGCCCGGAACGCAAGCCTGAACCGCCTATTTTTGAAGATTCTTTTTGGAAAATGAAGGCATGTTTTAATTGTCCGGGCAAATGGGCCGTTTTTGTGTAGAAAATATGCTTGGGAATAAAGGTTATAATAAAACCTGAAAACATGGCCCTTCTCTGGAAGTATTTATGGAAAGCGTTTCTCAAAATGGCAAGAAACCGGTTTTTATCTATGATGGCGATTGCGGGTTTTGCCGTTTATGGATAGCCCGCTGGAGCCCTCTTACGCAAGAGGAGGTGGATTACCGTCCTTCTCAAGAAGTAGGCGAAAATTACCCGCAAATTTCTCCTGAATATTTTGAATCCTCTGTCTATTTCGTCGACTCTGAGGGCAGTTTTTGTTCTGGAGCCCAGGCTGTTTTCAAGGCCCTGTCTTACGCCCCTAATGGGAAGTGGTTGCTCAGGGCTTATGAGAAGGTACCGGGTTTCGCCCCAATCTCAGAATGGGGTTACAGGCAGGTAGCCGGAAATAGAAAAATTTTCAGCGCACTTACCCAGTGGATTTGGGGAGGCTCATTGGAAACACCCACCTGGTTTTTGACCCGGCGTGTGTTTCTCTTCCTCCTTAGCCTGATTTATTTGGTGGCCTTTTTGTCCCTTTGGACTCAAATCGAGGGATTGGTGGGGCAGAAAGGTATTCTTCCGGTCGAGAGTTTTTTAAAAGACGTGCAAGCGCATCGGGGCTCGGATCGTTTTTGGAATTGGCCCACCCTGTTCTGGCTTCATGCGGGGGATGGTTTTTTGCAGGCAATCTGCCTGCTTGGGGTGGGAGCCTCCCTGTGTGTCATGGCCAATCGGGCGGTGGGTTTGGCCCTGTTGCTAATGTGGGGATTTTATCTTTCCCTATTTAATGTGGCGCAACCCTTTTTAGGATTCCAATGGGATACCCTCCTGCTTGAAACGGGATTTCTGGCCCTCTTCCTGGTTCCTTGGAGGAGAAATAAAGGGACAACCGGGGAACCGCCCCCATCACCGTTAGTTCTTTTCCTATTTCGATTTTTGCTGTTTCGCGTTGTTTTTACTTCCGGGCTGGTCAAGATAATAAGTCAGGATCCCACTTGGAATGATTTCACAGCTCTCTACTACCATTATGAAACCCAGCCGCTTCCAACCTGGATAGGTTGGTACGCGCACCAACTTCCGCATGGGTTCCAGGAGTTTTCGGTAGCCTGTGTTTTTATTATTCAACTTGGCGTGGTGTTCCTGATATTCGGTCCCCGACGCATCCGTTACATCGGTTGTGCCGTACTGGTTTTTCATGAAGTATTGATTTTCCTGACCGGCAACTATTGTTTTTTTAACCTGCTGACCCTGGCTCTATGTCTTCTTTTGCTCGATGATGCAGTATTTTCAAGGTGGCTCCCAGGGAAAGGAAACTGGAAATTTTCCGGGCAGAAAAAAACAGAGCTGGTTTCTGTCTGGAAGAGAAGGTTTTTTACGGGGATAAGAGTTGGGGTATTAGGGATCTGCATCATGCTTTATGCGGTTCCTTTACTTGTCACTTCCGGTAATTATCCCTCTATTTTTGTTGCTATCGCAAACGCGATACGTCCCCTGCATCTTTTTAACTCTTATGGCCTGTTCGCGGTGATGACAACATCGAGGCCGGAAATCATTATCCTGGGAAGTGATGACCGCGAAAACTGGTTCCCTTATGAATTCAAATGGAAACCCGGCATTGTAACGAATAAGCCGGAATTTGTTGCCCCGCACCAGCCCCGGTTGGATTGGCAAATGTGGTTTGCCGCTCTCAGTAATTACGAGAGAAACCCTTGGTTGATCCAGTTCATGATCCGTCTTTTGCAAGGATCCCGCCCAGTAATAGAATTGCTGGGGAGTAACCCGTTTCCCGATAGTCCTCCTAAATATCTGCAGGCGCTAGTCTACGATTACCGGTTTTCAGATACTGAAACCCGGAACCGGGACGGCTCCTGGTGGAATCGAAAACTCCTGAGACCCTATACGCCCATTCTGCAATTGCCTTAATAGACAGCCTTCCGAGGAAGGATGAACGAAATCTGTTTAGCTGGGCGAAAATTTTAGTATAATTTCCCGATAGGGAGATTTTATGCCAGGGCCTTTGGAAGATGAATTAGGGGACGTGCTGGAAAAGTCCAGGGACGGGAAAGGCTGGACTCAGTCTGATCTGGCTCGTGCCTCCGGGATCAGCGTGAGTGATGTTTCTCGGATGGAACGCTATGAGTACGTGCCTGATAAGAGTGTTTTAAAAAATCTTGCGGAGGTTCTTGGCCTGCATGCTCCGTCATTGATCGCGGTCGCGAAAGAGACCTGGTCCCCCAAACCCATAGAGCCGGATCCCGGTCCCTTCAATACAGTCTGTTTGGATTTGTTTATCGGAACCTATGCCGTCAAATGTTACTTAGTGATATGCAATGCCACAAAAACCTCTGCGGTGATTGATACGGGAGGAAATCCGGAAGCTATCATTAAGAAAGCTAAAGAGCTGAAACTTCAACCGGAAAAAATTCTTTTAACCCACGCCCATATTGATCACGCAGGGGGACTGGAGCTTTTGGATAAAACCTATAAATGTCCCGTCTGGATCGATAAAAAAGAACCCCGTCCCTCGGGGAGTCGTGATTTCCGCTTTTTGCAGGATGGGGAAATTTTAAAACTGGGAAAGTTAAATATAGAAGTTCTTTTCACACCGGGCCATACCCCTGGCGGAGTTTCTTATAAAATCCATGACTCGGTTTTTTCCGGTGATGCCATATTCGCCGGTTCCATGGGACGCGCTAATTCCTCCTGGTCGGAGTTATACAATTCCATTACTCAAAGGCTTTTGACCCTGCCGGACCACACACGGCTTTTCCCTGGCCATGGTCCTGCTACCACTGTTGGCGAAGAAAAACGCCATAACCCATTTTTTTGCACCGGCGAACCGTCGGCGGTAATGAGGCGGTGACGCTAACCCTTTCACTGGGATGCTGGAGTTTTTCAGTAAAAAGAGCCTGCCAATGGGCACGAAATAGAGCTTGAATTGGAGGAGATACACAATGTTTATTAACGATGGAGACACGGTTTGTATTGTTGGGGGAGGCCCCGGTGGATCAGCCTGCGCCATGGTTCTTTTACAGGAAGCCCGGAAGTTGGACAGGAAGATCCGCGTGGTACTGATCGAGCATAAAATATTCTCCGAACATCGCCACTACAACCAGTGTATTGGCGTGCTCTCCCCCCCTTTCGAGGATATCCTGAAAAATGATTTGGATCTGACTTTGCCAGACAACCTGGTGCTCAATAATATGGAAGGCTATTGTCTGCATTCTGATTTGTTGAGCCTGGATTTGGTTGGAAAAGAGTCGGGTCGATCGGTTTCCGTGACACGCTCTAATTTTGATGCCTTCATGCTAGAAGAGGCTCGTAAGGCAGGTGCTGAAATTGTTCATAACCGTGTGACAGCGATCGAAGTGAATTCCGATGGAGTGGTGATATATACTGAGGGCGATAACTTTAAAAGCGCAGTTGTGGTCGGGGCTTTTGGGCTGGATGATGGAACGTGCAGGATTTTTGAACAGGGAACCCCATACTGTCAACCAGACTTTCTGAATACGGTGATCACGCGTCTCTATCCTGGAAAGGAATTCATGCAAAGCATGGGGTCCACCATCCATGCTTTTCTGCTTTCCCATCCCGGTTTGGAGTTTGGAGCGGTCACTCCGAAGGGGGAACATATTTCCATCAATATCGCAGGCCGTAAGGTTTCGTCGCATATCCTGATGGAGTTTCTGCGTTCGGCACCGGTGCAACGTTTTCTTCCTCCCCATCAAAGGCGTGAAAAACCACTGAACTATTTTAAAGGCAAATTTCCCATCGCCCCGGCCCGGAATTTATTCGGCGACCGTTATGTGACGATCGGGGATGCGGCAGGACTCATGCGGCCTTTCAAGGGAAAGGGCATTAACTCCGCCATCATTACCGGTATTTATTCCGCCCGTTCTATCATGAGGCATGGAGTTTCTAAGCAAGCCTTTGCCCAAAACTTTTATCAGGACTGTAGTGAATTGACCGAAGACCTTCCCTATGGCCGGGGCGTCCGGATTTTGACCAACCTTGCTACAAGATTTAAGTTTATGGACCATATGATTGCGATTGCGGCAGAAAGGCCCGATTTTATGCATGCCCTGTTTGGCAGTGTTTCCGGACACGACCCGTATAAAAAAATCATAATGGAAACCGCTAGCCTGTCGCTCGCTTTCACTTTCGCGCAAAAGATTCTGGGACATTTTGTATTCCGTCAGGAGGCTCATCTCCCCATAAAAAGTGTTAGTCCGACTGCATGACCGCGGCATAGACATTGCCTCCCAAGGGTTCCTGTGATATTCTCCCTGCTTTCCCACAGGAGTTCCATGAAAAGAAATTATTTGATAATCACGTTCCTGATGGTTTTTGTCCTGCTAGGGTGTCCTCCACCCAAGGCAAGAAAAAAAATGCCGCGCATTTTTGCCTTGACCTATTCCATGGAGACGAGAACAGAGCCGTCCTTTCTCATTACCGATGATTTTAACCGCAACCATATTCTGGATTTGGTCGTAGTCAATAGCGGCGGCCAGTCCTTTTCATTTTATAAGGGAAACGGGGATGGAACTTTCAAGGATCAGCGTGTTTTTAGGACGGGCAGGGATCCCATTTGTCTGGTTTCGGCGGATTTCAACGATGATGGTTACAAAGATATCGGGGTACTCAATTATGCGGACCAGACCATCCAGATATATTTGAACACCCGGCTGGGAAGTTTTCAGAAAATAAACCAGCTTCTTGAGCCCGGTAAAATCCCCATCAATATGGCATCTGGAGATTTCAATGGTGACGGAAGAATAGACCTGATTGTTACCATGCGTTTTTCAAATGTGGTTATGATGCTGGGAAAAGGGAATGGTTATTTTTCCGAACCTAAATCCATGGATGTTAAGGGCCAGCCGACAGGTGTTGTGGTCGGGGACTACAATCAGGATGGAATGATAGATGTTGCAGTGGCTTTGGCGGGTACCGGAAATAAAGGGGTCCAGATCTTATGGGGTAAGGGCGATGGGGAATTTGAAAGTTCCAAGGTCTTTAAAGCCGGGAAACAGCCTCTCAGCATTGTCAGTATTGATGTGAATAATGACGGATTGATGGACTTTGTGACTTCCAGCAACTCTTTGCATGCCTTGACCACAATTGTGAACAATGGAGACAAAACATTCGATTCGTTACGGGATTTTGCCTCCGGGAATTTTCCGAAATTTGTCGTGGCCTCCGATTTTACCGGAGACGGTTTGCAGGATATTGCCGTATCCAACGCCACGGATGATGCGATCACTATTTCCCTTGGCAAAGGAGACGGAACTTTCACCTACCCGCCTATCTACCACAAGGTCAATGGACATCCTCAAGGCATGGCGGTGGGAGATTTTAATGGCGATGGATTGATCGATATCGCTGTCTCCTGCAGGGATGAAAACCTCATCAACATCCTCAGCAAGAAAGATATGATCAATCCTAAACCGGACCTTCCCCAGAAGGAATCCAAGTCGTCCTGATTGGTAATGCAGAGGATACTAAATTGCTACAGGCAAGTCAGAAACAGGTTGCAGGCAGCCTTCCGGATAGACATATAAAATATCTTCGGGCAGGATCATCTTCGCAACTTCTAAAACATTCTGGAAGCCTTGCAGGTGATTGTTGGCAACCGGAACCAGAATAAAATCGTATCGCTGGTTCCTGAGGTTTTCAATTAAATCGGTGGGAATTGATTCGGCTGAAAAGAATCCGGACCCGTAGGAATAAATTTGATTCAGTCCTTGCAAATCCTCAAGGTCTTTTGCTGAAACATTCTGGCCCAGCAGGTCGACACGGGTCTTCTTGTTCAAATTCTCAAGGATCAGGCGGATCATCCAGTTTCTGACACTGCGGAGTACCAGGACCCGGGCTCCATCAGGAATCAAGTTAAAGGAAGATTTTGCAGTATTTGAAAAAGCACGGGATTGAGCTTTCTCTTTTCCCAAGTCAAAAGCAGACAGTGCTTTCTTAAAGTTCGCCTGGATTTCCTCGGCAGGATAATGCGGGTAGTGGACCACAACCTGGCCGTTGCCATCGAATCCTTCCCAACTTGTGGAAGTGTGCAGTAACGATTCCTCCATACAGGAATTATAAAAATCTGTTCCCGGCTGGGGAGTGTTGATAGAAACCTGGATTTCATCGAGCCAGCCTTTAGAGGCCATTTCATAAACCAAGTCTACTGTTTTCTGGTCTTCTTCCCGACTGGAGCCTAGCCCACCGATACTGATGGTTCCATAAAACAGCATGCCGAGGCTTTTGCCAAACTTAACCATAGAGCGAAGTTTGTCCAAGTCGTGCTTTTTGCCCAAAGTCATTTTCTCAGCGACCTTGTCACTACCAGTTTCGATCCCAAAACGGATTTTGTAATATCCTGCCGAAACCATTTCTTCCAGAGCTTCTTCATCCAAAGAGGCGTATTCGCACATGGCTTCATATTTGAGGTGATCCAGTCCCGCAGAGCGAATGGCCTTGGCAAGGGAGATATTGAAGCTTCTCTTTATATTGTGGACTTCTTCATCAAAGAACACGCCTTCCATTTCCGGATATTTTTCGTGCAAGGTGCGGATCTCTTCGACAACGCTGGCAACGTTTCTTGGTCGCCAGTTCAGTTCGTCGTAATAGAGGGTGGCCGCCGCGCAGAAATTACAACGGCGCGGGCAACCTCTTGAAGCGTACATCTGGATTTGTTTGTAACGGCAATTGGGTTCATGATAATCGATGCGCCTGACATCATCGTCCTCAGGAAAAGGCAGGGCGTTGATGTCGATCAGCGAGCCTCTGGTATTTGGGTACACGCCGGCAAGTTTTTTTGGATTCTTCCCCTGGATCAGGTCAAGAACTGTGAACTCATATTCGCCAATGCATACGTAATCCGCAACTTTCAGGATCTCTTCTGGATGGGCCATAGGGTGTTGCCCGGTAAAGATCAGTTGGGTTCCAAAAGCTTCCTTGAGCGCAGTGGCCAGGCGAAGGTCTTCACGGATGGTGCGGGTAGAACTTTCCATGATGAGCCAGTCGGGTTTTTCAGTGCTGGCATGCGTGAAATAAGTTTCAAAATCCCAGCCATGAAGCACTCCATCCATGAATTTTACGTAATGGTTAGTTTCCCGTTTCAAAAGAGAGGAGGTGTAGGCCAGTTGCCAAGGGTAGTAGCCGCAATTGGTGAAATTCTTTATGCCCAAAGACCAACGTGAGGGCACGTGGACCATGTGGTAACCATCCCGGTCGATTCCTACAGAGTTGGCGACAATGATGTTCATGGAATTCATCAGGCTTGGGTTACAGCTTTATCGGGTTCCCGCACTGGAGTGTGGGAAGGCTGATAAGATTTGTGAGAAACGGCTTTTTTCCCAAACAGTTTGCGAAACCCCCATTCTCCGATCAAGGCCAGGGTAATGATAAAAAAAAGCAGGGCCGTGGCGGCATAATTGATTCCCAGCCAGAAAAAGGTGGTTTTTTCCATGAGGGATTTCCGGACCGCCTTGGCCGAGTCTACTTTCACGAAAGTGCCCCTTGCGTTATAACCACGGACTTCTTTGGCATTTGCGGCACAGGCTAAAAGGTCGATATTGGAGTAACCCAATCCATGGTCGATATTATAAAGGGCTACAGCAAGATCAAACTTTCTTTCCCGTAAGCGAGCAATGTTTTCTGTGCCATAGCTGGAGACACTCATTCTCCGCTGATCTGTTATGGTGAGAATCTCATCAATGAGGGGGTCTTGTTCTATTGCCTCCCTGACCGATTCCGGAACCAGGACGGTAATCCTGCACCCCGGGAATTCTTCTTTCAGGGAAAGCAGGGTTTGGTTCAGAATCCGTGTGGCGGAACGAATGACGAGAACATTCTTTTGTTTTTCCTGAGTTTCCATAGATTAGCCGGGAATATGGGCGCGGCCAAAGTCGCCCGGATTTTCCAGGTCAAACACTTTGCCTTCGACATTGACGGCGACCAGTTTTTTGATGCCAGAACGTTTTGCGATAGCCTTGACTTCCGAATAGCCGTTTCCAGAAATATTATTAAAAGGAATCACGCCCAGTGAAAACGATTTCTTTTTCAGTTTTCCCAATAAATTTTCGGGGAACGTTTTCTGGTTAAAATGCGAGTCTCCATAAAGAAGCACTTCATTGACATGAGGGTTTTTCCTCAGTTCCAGCTCCACTCCGGGTTGTGCGAGAACCGTTACTTCCTTATTGAAATGGCTGTGAATGGAATTTACGACATCATGAATTTGTTTCATCCGTGAACTGCGGAAAAGAAGGATTTCACCGTTGGGGTTGAACTGCAAGTTTTTAAAACTATCCTTGGCGGTGGCATTATAGCGTTGGTTGAAACCTACTTCATAGAGTTTCTCCGCTTCCCTGAAATTGGCCATGATTTTTTCAGCCGGATATTCCGGGCGGTTGACCACGACATGATTTCCCCCGTCAAAACGTTTCCAGTCTACATCCTTGAGGTAACCTTGAGCTTTCATGTGATTGAAGAACGGGGTTCCGGGTTGCGGGGTACTTATGGAAAGCTGGAACCGCCACAGCAGATTGCGATCAAGAAGCTCACGAATGAGGTCCAAGGTTTTTTTATCGCAATCATCGGTGGAGCCTTCCCCTCCAAAGGTGAAAGTCCCATAGAATTTCAGGCCAATGCTGGTGCCATGTTTCATGAGTTGTTTGAGCCGCGGAACGTTGAACTTTCTCTGCAGTTCCATTCCACGTGCGGCATGTTCGCCGGCGGTCTCAATTCCTAGCCGAACCATGTAATAGCCGGCACTTTTCATGTTGTCGAGAACTTCTTCGTCCATGGGCCACTGACCGCACATGACATCGTATTTCAGGTCGTCTAGTCCGTTTTCCCGGATCGCTTTAGTCAGTTCCAGAATATATTTTTTGCTTCCATTGTGAACCTCTTCATCGAAAAAGATTCCTTCCAATTGCGGATATTTTGCGCGCAGGGTCTGTAATTCGTAGATCACATTTTCCGGATTTCTCGGGCGCCAGTTGGGACGTTGATAGGAAATATTTCCGCATACGCAGAAGGTGCAAGA
>JYMV01027342.1_pt1 | contig 17689 bp, 18 predicted proteins | sample 338911 | NCBI WGS metagenome assembly JYMV01 (sample SAMN03354496, study PRJNA234377) | hydrothermal vent metagenome | biome: Deep sea; feature: Hydrothermal plumes at the Eastern Lau Spreading Center, Western Pacific Ocean; material: Seawater | place: Tonga | collected 2009 | depth 2000 m m
GAAACGTTTAATTCTGAATTACCGAGATTTCTATATTCCATAACTTAGTCCTCAAATATTTTTTGCCAATTTTTGTTTTCCTTCTTTGCCGCCAGGTGCAAGAATTCTTACGATAATGGCTAAAATCATTATAAATGCTTGAAAAATACCAACAATAATAAAAGGCCAGCTTGGACCCCAAGCATCAAATAATCTTCCACCAATGAATTGGGTAATCATGATACCAACGGCACCAAATAATCCTATCATTCCCATAATTGATCCACGGTTTTGGGGTGATGATTCTTGACCAGATAAACCTATTGATACTGCAATTGATGTTGCTGAACCGATAGACAGTAGGGCAAAAAATGGTAGATAATTGAAATCAAGCGGGGAGGGCACAAAATACATTGACATGTAACCAGCTGCTCCAAAGAACATTGATATAGCAGTAGCTGTAACTCTATTGACTCGATCAAAGAAAAATCCCCATGAAAAATGAGTGATTATGCCGACCACCATCATAAAGCCAAAAACAAAACCAGCCTGTTGCATTGCTTTTGCCGGGCTAAATCCTTGAGTCATACCTGATTGTACCGCCCATAATGCAATGTATGTGCCTTTCAAAGTAAGGTCTGCTCTCGCTGTTAAAGAGACTATGTATGCAAGCAGTATTCTTGGGTTCTTAGCCTCCATAAAACCATTTGTTAGTAAATCAAGGAATTTTATATCTTTTTTGCCTGCTGAGGGCTTTGATAGGACTGGGCCATCGAAGCCTTTATAGAATATATATGTAGACAGCAAACAAAAAGAAGATAATACCCAGTAAGCAACTTGGCCTGCACGTCTGGCATCTGTTCCGTTATCCATAAGATACAAAGGTATCTGAGAGAGCCCAAGAGTCACCATCAGGATACCAATATTATTGAAAACATTACCGGCTCCAATCAGTTTTCCTCTGCAGTGATTTTGTGGAATATCAGTGGTTATGGCTGCCAATGTACTGGCAGCTGCAGCTGCTCCTACAGCCCAAATTGATCTAGAGATATAAAGATCATTGAGTGTGTCTGCTGTTGGGTAAAAAGCATAACCCAGGCCCAATGCAAGTACTCCTATTATTAGTACAGGGACACGTCCAATTCTGTCGGATAAAGACCCAAACGGTTTTATAAGAAATAGGGTGACAATTTCACTTAAAACCCCTAAGTTTCCTGATACAAGTCCTTGTTGAGCTCTGGGAATTCCAAGGTTTGCATTGAGGACATAGGGTTGCAGGAATCCCATTGCGGAGAACAGGGCTATGCTTATGAGTGAAGCATAAAGATAAGTGTAAAAGTTTTTATAACTAATACCTGGGGATAGGTCATATATCCATATTCTTAGTGACCTTATTGTTTCGGTTGTTGCCACTAATGCGGTTTAGTTCCTTCTATTGTTAACCTATGCATCGTCCGTCTACTAGCATAGTCTCCAACTGCAAAATGTTGCGTTACTCGGTTATCCCAGAAAGCAATTGAGTTTTCCTCCCAAATAAATCTGCATTGAAAGTCTGGATTGTGCAGGTGTTTATATAAGAAATTCAATATGGAATCACTTTCGTTCTGGTTTAATCCTTTAATATGCGATGTAAAGGCTTCATTTACATAAATACATTTTTTACCAGTTTCTGGATGAGTTCTTATTACAGGATGTTCTACTGGAGGAAGGGCTTTTTGCATTTTGGCAAACCTAGAAAGACCTTGTTCACTAAGAATTTCTTCCTTTGTGCTTGTCATGACAATTGAATGTACAGCTTTTAGTTTTGATAAAAAAGTCTTCATTTTGTCTGATAAATGATTATAAGCTAGGCATGCATTAAGAAACATCGTATTACCACCTGATTCAGGTATAGATACAGCTTTCAAAATTGCTCCCATAGGGGGTATTTTTGTGTAAGTCATATCAGAGTGCCAGATCCTAGAGTTTCTAGCATAAGGACCAGGTCCGTCATCAGCACTTTTTAGTTCAATAATTTCTGGAAAGTCTTTAAGAGTCGGTATTAGGGGATGTTCTTCTAAAGTACCAAAGTTTTGTCCAAATTTAACAAGTTGAGAAGGGTTTATGTCTTGTTTACGAAAAAACACTACATGGTATTCATTTAAGGTGTTTGTTATCAGGTTAAAGTGATTTTTAGATAGTTTTTTTGAGAGATCTATACCAAGTATTTCAGCACCTAGTGCACCAGTGTATGGTTTTATATGTATTTTATTGCTCATTGGTTGTTTTAGAGATTATTTAGAAGACAATATGAGTATATTCAATACTATTTGAATATGAAACCCGTCATTAGATACTTAATAACTGCATAAAACTATAAATTGTTAAAATTCACTTTTTTAAATATTTTTAGCATTTAAAGAGAATAAACATTAAAAAAACTATATAAGTAACTGATATATATATACTAATAACCAATATATGCATATGTAATAACTTTACATAATATATATTATACGAATATATATATAGGTAAAATAAGGGGTTCTAGGAGTCTTTTTTAGGGTGTTAATGTGTGAAATAGGGCTTTTATGTACTCTGAATAGATTAATTGTTCCCATATCCTGCTGAATTCATACGATACTTATAGGCATTATCAACATTTTGTTCTAATTCTTTATACTTATTAATCTCTTCCGTCTCAGTTAATTCATTAAATTTATCCATTTGTAGGCCTATCTTGTGATTTTTTCCTAAAATATAATCAATCTTTGGCTTAATAGTCTCCTGATAACACTTTAGACTTTTAGATATTTCTGCACTTTTAAATCCAACTTTTGGCGGTAGAATCTCTATAAGCTGATCTATACACTTTATTGATGTATTCATTCCTTGGCTTCTGCCTGGATGCAAACCGTGACATGCATCACCAATTAAAACGAGATTATTCTTTACCCATTTGTTTGTGTTGATCATTGTTGGGGGATAGATACCTCCAAAATTAACCTCCAAATCTTTGTACTCTGGAACTAAATCACTGATTTTTTTAGAGCGCTCAGGATTTGATAATTGTTTCCAAAGTCTTACATCTTTTCTATTGATGGTTAGACCAATCTTGCACCCTCCTCCTGCTCTTGGGATCATCGCTACAATTCCTTGATCTGTTATGTAGGTCTTTAAATTATTTTCAGCATCAAGAACATATTCACTTGAAAACAAAATTGCTAATGCCCTTTCGTATCTATAGGTCATTCTTGTGAATCCAAAACTTTTTGAAACATGAGAAGCGATACCGTCAGCACCCACAATTAGTTTTGTTTTAATGTTTAATTCTGTTTTGTCTTTAAGTTTTACTGTGAATAAACTTCCATTGGAATTTGTTTCTATGTGGTTCCATTTGAAAATCGGTCTAAGTAACTTAAAGTTTGTATCTTCTGAAGCAAGTTGAAGAAAAACTTCACTAATATTTTCATGATTTAGATAGAGAAAGTAAGGATGTGGAATATTTAATTTAGAGACATTTGCATTCATTATCTCTGTTCCTTTACAGTCGTACCATAATGAGCCACCTCTTTTTTCGGCCCCTGCTTGGAAAAAATGATCTAATACACCCCATTTATCCAAAATTTCACACACATATGGCTGTAAATGGTCTCCTCTTGCAGTATCTTGCGGTTTATTTGATTTCTCAATCAGAACAACCCTGTAGCCCTTACGTCTAAGTCCACATGCCAATGCTGATCCTGCTACTCCCCCACCAATAATGAGAATATCTGTATTTATTGACATAAAGAACTGTTCATTTGATGGCCTGGAGTTCTGTCTGAGACGTGAATTAAAGAGTTAGAGATTCTTCTTATGCTTGATTGATTAATTCTAGTCCTGTTTTAGAACATGCTGGGAGAGTAGCCCGTGATTTTTTGATACTTTGTATTCTAGATCCCCAATCAATTATTGCTGCAGCAGATGTTAACCCTGCTCCAAATGCTAAAAATAGTATCTTTGAGTTTTGTTTAATTTTGTTTTGCTCCAAAGCTTCAGTAAGAGCTACGGGTATCGATGCCGCAGAAGTATTTCCATATTTATCAAGGTTGATGAAAACTTTTTCTAATGGCAGGTCGCATCTCCTTGCAGTTGCTTGGAGTATCCTTGCATTTGCTTGGTGTGGAATGCAGAGTTCAATATCCTCCATTGTTAAATTTGCTTCTTCCAGAGCTTCTTTGGCGAGTTTAGCCATCGTTCTTACAGCATGTTTGAAAACTTCTTGACCATCAAATGTTATGCCAAAAAAGTTAGTCTCCTCCTCAATACTGAGGCCATTTATTTTCATGTCTGATCCAAAATTTTTCAGCATCAGTGCTTGTCCCTGTACAGGATCACAGCCTAGTTTTGCTGCGTGCAATTTAGAGTGGCCATCAACATTCTCAATAACCACTGCACCTGCTGCATCTCCAAATAAAACAGCAGTATCTCGTTGCGTCCAATCAAGAAAATAACTCACTTTCTCTGCCCCTATAAGCAAAATACGATTCATAACATTGGAGGAGATTAATCCATACGCTGTGGTTAAACCATAAACGAATCCAGTGCATGCTGAGTTTATATCGAATGAGGCTGCTGAAGTATTTCCGATGTTTTCTTGAACACGAGAAGCACTGCTTGGAATCGTATATTCTGGTGTGCAAGTTGCTACGATTATGGCATCCATTTCTTCAGCTGTCTTGTCTGCTGAAGCCAATGCATGTTTTGCTGCTACTGTGGCAAGTTCGGTCATTGGAACATGAGAAATGCGTCTTTCTTTAACACCAGTCCTGGAAACTATCCATTCATTACTCGTGTCCAAAAAAGTTTCAAAATCTTCATTCTTGAGGATTGTTGGGGGTAAGCATTTACCCCAACCTGTTATTTCTATGCCCATATAGTTTTCTCTTGGCTGAAGAAACTATACTAATACTAATCCTATTTTTTTAATACCCCTAGACGTTCTTGGAGTTTTTTACTGGTAGTGGTGTATTGAACATGAACCTTTTTTCCTGGTTCAATGATGGCTTTAGCAGCAAATGCAGCCATGGCAGCTTCATGACAGCCACTGAGTATTAATTTTTTTTTGCCTGGATATTTGGCTATGTCGCCAATTGCAAAAATACCTTTTTGATTTGTCTGACAAGTTTCTGGATTAACATTAATCGATTTCTTTGTTATATCCAGTCCCCAATTTGCAATTGGACCCAATTTTGCAGAGAGACCAAAGAAAACCAGAAGCTGATCAGCATCTATACTTATTTCTTTGTCTTGTGTAGAAATAACGATTGAGTTTAGTGAATCTCTTTCACAGTTAAAACTTTTCAGTTGGCCAAATTCTATAAGTTGTAGTTGATTGGAGTTTGCCAATTCTTTCATTTTATCAACTGAATGTTCAGCACCTCTGAAGGTTGCAGAACGGTGAACCAAAGTCACTGAACCGCCTGAGTTTTGAAAATCCGATGATGAAGCAAAATCTATCGCCCAATCGAGTGCTGAATCCCCTCCTCCAAATATTACAAGTTTCTTTCCAAAAAATTTCTGTTTTTCTTTAATTTTGTAGTGAAGCCAGTTGTTTTCAAAATCCTCAGTTTTTCCCAGTCCCATTTTTTTAGGTTGGAAAGAACCTACACCACCAGCAATAAAAAGAGTCTTGGTTAAAAAACAGCTGTCTTTGTTGGTCGTGATTTTGTAACCTTCTTTATTTTTTTCAATCATGGCTACCTCTTCGCCTAACTTTATTGTGGGGTTAAAAGGTTTTATTTGAAGATAAATATTGTCAGCAAGTTCTTGTCCTGTACAAACAAGGATTCCTGGCATGTCATAGAGTGGCTTGTCTGGGTAAAGTTCTGAACATTGACCTCCTATGTGTGGAAGACTGTCAATGAGGACTGAGTTTATCCCTAGTAGCCCAAGTTCAAATACCTGAAAAAGGCCACAGGGGCCAGCTCCTATCACAACCGCATCTGTTTTTTGGAATACTTCACCCATGTTGTATCAATCCTTTAAGATCAGCATATATTGGCGTCAATAAATTACTTATCTGTAAACTCCAATTAAGGCCTTTTCCGTTTAATAAATGGTGTCTTATATTAGCTATTTCATTTAAATAATTGAAACATAATTCATAATTAAATTTGGCACCAATTAACCCTTTGAAAGAACTAGGGACATACTTTACTGCATCAATTTCCTTAACTAAAGAGCCAGTTACTAAACTGGATATCCAAATGTAAAGAATTTTCAACAGCATATCTAAATCTTCCTTAGCCCAATTGGCTGCTATCTCAGATGGTTTTGATTTTTTTAATACCAACGAGTCAAGATCCGTGGAAATCTTTTTGATTTTTGCAGTTAAGAATTCATATCCCAGTTCATTGATTAACAACGGTCGTGATCCAAATAAAGCAATAATTTCTTGCCAGTCATTTTCTGTTTCTTCATTGTTGAGCCAACCGATTGTTTCCTCGACTGATGGTTTTCTTATATTGTGAATTTGCATTCGGCTGACGACTGTTTCTGGGAGTTTCTGGATAGATTCTGTTATAAGTATCAGCAGGGTTTCATCAGGTGGTTCTTCTAGAATTTTGAGTAAACTGTTGGCAGCTGAATACGTCATAGATTCTGCAGGACGTATAATAGCCACTTTTCCTTTTCCTTGATGGCTGGTTAATTCAAAGAAAGATTTTAGCGATCTGATTCTGTCTATAGGAATGGTTGTCTTATTCTCTTCAGGACAAACAAAATTACAGTCAGGATGGAATAAATCTGAGTCCTGGTATTCGTTTGCAGTAGTTGCATAATTAGCCCATCGTTTTGGTTTAAGTTTGTCTGAATCCAAATAATCACCAGCCAATTGGAATGCAAGTATCCTTTTTCCAATCCCTGAATACCCAACCAACATAAGGCCGTGGGCATTATCGTGTGTTTTTACTAAATGCGATAATTTAAGGTAATTTGGGTGCAGCCATGTCAATGAATTAATTGCCACTATTTTTAACTAATTCCTTTAAGTATTTTACAATTTGAGTTTGAACATCTTGAATTGGTTTTGAAGCGTCTATCACCTTAACTCTCTCACTAAAACGATCAGCTATTTCCAGGTAACCGTTTCTAACTCTGTTAAAAAAATCATCGCTTTCAGATTCAAAACGATCATTTGCATTTAATTTTCTTCTATTTTTTATGACTGTTACGGGAGCATCCAGTAAAAAAGTAATATCTGGGTCAAGATTTGCATGAACTATTTGTTTAAATGTATTGACTGTTTCAAAGCCCAGCTCTCTTCCGTAACCTTGATAAGCAAAACTTGCATCGGTAAAGCGATCACAAATTACCCATTTTCCTTGTTGCAAAGCTGGTTTAATTACTTGTTGTATGTTCGCATCTCGTGCAATAAACAATAAGAATAATTCACTAAGGGGGGTAATAGTTTCTTTCTCTTGGAACAGTAGAATATTTCTTATTTTTTCTGCCAGTAACGTCCCACCTGGCTCCCTCGTTTGATGAGTTCTGATGCCCCTTTTGTTTAAATAATTTGAAATAAATTTTGTGTTGGTAGATTTTCCGACACATTCAATTCCTTCAATTGTTATAAATAATCCTGACATTTAATTAGTACTGTCTATTGAACATGCAAACAGGAAACAAATATAACCCGCTCAAATGTTTGAATCGGTAATAAATTAACGGGTGAGTGAAATTAAAACAAATAAGAGTTATTTAGTTGAAAAAGTTCCATCCTAATTGGCATTATTATTGACGTGGTCGATTGCAGCTTGAACAGTTAATATATTTTCGGCTTCATCGTCAGATATCTCAATGTCAAATTCTTCTTCTAGAGACATTACAAGTTCAACAGTATCTAGAGAGTCTGCTCCTAAATCATCTATAAAACTTGATTCATTATTAACTTCGTCTTCACCTAGACCAAGTTGTTTTGCAACGATACTTCTTACTTTTTCTTCAACACTCATTGTTTTAATTCCCCTGAAAATTTAAAAATTTGTTGTATTTTATGACAATGGTTTATTTTCTCAAACTAATTTCAACAAAAAACCAAAAACATTCTACAACATATTCATGCCTCCATTTACATTAATTGTTTCACCAGTGATGTAAGACCCTAAAGATGATGCCAAATACAGGGCTGTTTTTGCTATATCAATAGGTTTTCCAAATCGCTTAAGTGGTATTGTTTCAAGCAAAGCTTGGTTCATTTTGTCATCAATTTGTTTGGTCATATCGGTAGAAACATAACCAGGAGAAATTACGTTCACGGTAATGTTTCTTGATCCTACTTCTTGGGCTAGTGACTTTGTTAGCCCAATCAGCCCAGCTTTTGCAGCACTGTAATGAGAGTGCCCAGGAGCTCCTGTGGAACCTTGAACAGAGCCAATGTTTATGATCCTTCCATGCCGGTTTTTAAGCATCGATCCTATGACGGCTTTACTGAGATAAAACGCAGATGATAAATTTGTTGCAATCACTTTTTCCCATTCGTCTTTTTTAATCCTCATCAAAAGATTATCTAGACTTATCCCAGCATTATTGACTAGAATTGAGGGCATTAAATCTGATTCTTTGAGGCTCCCTACTTCTTTAGATATTTGTTCAGAATTAGCAACATCCAAAACAATCCCATGACCATTAAGATTCAAATTGGAAAGCCTGTTAGAAATATTTTCCGCACCTTCTTTGGTAGTGGCTGTACCAATAACCGTAGCACCTGCTTGAGCAAACTCATCTGCAATACTTTTGCCTATGCCTCTTGTTGCACCGGTTACGAGTGCAATTTCTCCTTCTAGGAGGGTTAAATTATTTTCGATAGCCATTGGTCAATTATACCTAGGTGAGAAAATTTGTAGCGAATGTTTAATGTAAAAATCTTGAAATTAGCTAACGGTTTTCTTGAATTTCTTTGTCATCAATTTTGAGCATTGAAGACGATATAAAAGCAATAACCAACAAGATGCTAATCAGTGTAAAAGGAATCAAATAGCCTTGAGTTTGATCATATAAGTAGCCTGTGAAGAAAGGTCCTAAACCACCACCAAATGTATCTAAAATATTGATCACGCCCATAATTTTACCCAAAGAAATCAAACCAAATAAGTCAGCGGTTAACAGTTGAATCAGTGTATACAATCCACCCCAGCCTGTTCCATAGAGGGCAAGTCCTATCCAGACAAAGATAGGATTTTTGTAAACAAGTGCAAGGACAATAAATATCGAGCCGATAAACATCACCCCTACCCCAGTTAATAAGATTACTTTTCTGCCATATTTTTCAGCTAGTTCACCGCTTGTGATTTTACCGATAAAGCCGCCAAAGAATATCAATGAGACACCAGTTGCCGCTACCTGCGGTACATAGTTTTCTTCTCTTAATAGTAAAAAAACATGCCCTGTCATAGCCAAGATGGCATAAAAAGTACAGAAAGCCATCAATGATAAAAGCCAGAAATTTTTACTCTTGAGTGCTTGTTGTAAAGTAAATCCACCCTTTTGGTTGCTTGCATCAAAACTTTTATTGGAAACTTCGTTTTCAGCTTTTTGTAAATCTTCAGGTCCATTTTTTACTACTAATAATAAAAAAGGGATGAGGAACAAAGGCACCAAGCTCAACCAGGTCATGACTTCCCTCCAGTCACCTAGGGACAATAACCAGGTGTTGAGCTGAGGGAATAATCCATTTCCAGTACTGGTGCCTGCAAGGAGAATTCCTATCGCCAGTCCTCTTTGGTTATTAAACCATCTGGAGATTAGAATGACATTCACAAGCATTCCTGAAATGCAGAGCACAAAACCCATGAAAACGTGGATGATATACATCTGATTCAAGGATTCTGCTTGGCTGTATTGCCAAAAACAAGCTGAAAGGATCAGCAGTCCTGAAACCATTAATTTCCTGACGCCAATTTTATCTGCAGCAACCCCAGCAAAGAAACCAAAAACGGCTGTTGACCAGAGAGTAATTGCATCTCTAAGTTTCAAGTCAGCCCTAAGGACATCCTCCCCTGTCATCTGGCTCAGGGAGTTCATAATCTCTTCTTCGAAAACATACAGTCCACCAAGGGTGAGCCCATTGGTAACTGTGATTAGCAAAAAAGAGACCGCTAAAATTATCCAACGATAGGTTAAAGGGTTTGTGGGGAGAACATTGACCATCGGTGATAGATTCTTTTTAACTTGAATGAAACATACAGTATTCTATACACACAGGAAAGTAATTTGTTGCTCTGTTGAAATATAGATAGGGGTTCTTGATGTTGAAATCGATCGTCATGGTTACGATGCTGGTAACCAATTTAAATGCCGTTGAAGAAGCATATGACAGTTACTTGGGTTACCAAGTGGTCGAGGAAGGACAGATTGATCGTTCTTTGGGATCAGTATGGGGCGCGAGAGGCATGAACAAGCACCCATACGTGATCATGCAACCAAAAAGTGGTGAAGAAGTGTATCTACGTTTTATTGAAGATAAGTCGATGACAAATTATAGGCCTATGGGTACCCATGGTTGGAACTCCACCGAGATTCTGGTAGAAGACCCTGACGCATTGGCAGTACAATTGTCTAATTCAAGCTTTAATATCATTGGTCAGCCCTATGATTTGTATCCCACTCCAGATGCGCCTCGAGCAATGCAAGTACTGGGCCCATCCAATGAAATCATTTACTTAACGAGGATTATTCCTGGAGGGTCTGGATTTAATTTAGGCAGTGCACAGTCGTATGTAGATCGTGTCTTTATCATGGTTGTGGGAGGCCCTTCCATGAAAGCACTGCAAGATTTTTACAGTCAGAAACTAAATATGCCAGTTACAGAAGCCTCGGATTGGACAATTGGCGTCATATCACGCCTTAACAACTTACCAGAAGATACAGTTTACCCGCTGGCGTTAGTGAGCTTTGAACAAGATTTCTTGATTGAACTTGATGAATACCCATCGGTTGTTGTACCGCGAAAACGAGCAGTCAACCATCTTCCATCATCAACATCGGTTGTTTCTTTCCTTGTTGATTCTTTGGACAATTTTGACATCAAGTGGCGTAGACCCCCTCAATCAATCCAAAATTTTCCCTACAATGGTAGAAAAGTTGGTGTCACCATCGGCCCTGCTGGTGAATGGATTGAACTTATAGAAGAATAGATACACTTATTTTAGGAGAATCATATGTCAGTAATAGTTCTACTAACACTAAAAGCAAAACCTGATTCTTATGATGAATTGGGTTCTTTGCTAAAAAACATCTTAATCGATACATCTGTATTTGAAGGTTGTGAAGGCATCTATGCTTGTGGTGATTCAGAAAACCATACTTTTCTACTATACGAATCGTGGGCATCAACTGAAAATCAGCAAGAATATATGAAATGGCGACAAGAAAGAGGAGACCTGGATGTATTGGGTACAATGCTTCGTGAACCCCCGATTCTTGAGACTAGAGATCTCATCTTTTCAAGCTAAGCTTAACGGTAAAATAAAGGGAGAATATTATGACCTACAGTTGTTTTGAATATGATCTCAGAGATCATGTAGCACATGTCACTATGTGCAGGGGGGATGATTTTAATACAATGACAAAGGCTTTTTGGTCTGAATTACCAGAATTAATCGATAAAATATCAGATGCAGCTGAGGCAAGAGTCATTGTGCTTTCATCCCAAGGTAAGCATTTTTGTGCCGGCATGGATCTTGCTAATTTCCAAGACGATGGTGAAATGCATGGCACTGATGCTAAAAAAGTTAGTCAAGGCAGGAGAAGTGAAGCTCAGTTTAGAGTGACGCGTGAGTTGCAATACACTATTAGCTGTCTAGAAAAAGCTAGAATGCCTGTGATTGCTGCCATTCAAGGTGCTTGCATAGGTGGTGCAGTTGATTTAGTCACCGCATGTGATATTAGGTATGCTGCTAAAGATGCCTTTTTTTGCATACAAGAAATTAATATTGGCATGGCTGCTGATGTAGGAACCTTACAAAGACTTCCTTATTTAATCCCAGAAGGCATTGTCAGGGAACTCGCCTATACGGGCAGGAGATTTTCCGCAGATGAAGCATTGAGGTATGGGCTTATTAATGCAGTTTTTGATACACATGAAACAGTCATTGATCACGCCCTGAATGTAGCTCGTGAAATAGCTGATAAAGCTCCACTGGCGGTAACAGGCACTAAAGAAATACTTAATTACAATCGTGATCATACTGTTGAAGAGTCTCTTAATTACGCTGCACTTTGGAATTCTGCTATGAATTTTTCCGACGATATGATGGAAGCTTTCAAATCTAAGACTGAGAAGAGAGACCCTGATTTCCAGGGCTTAGTAAAAAAAAGAAAATACTTTGAAGATTAGATCTTTGATTTCAAGCTCACCCTAAGAATCAAATAAACAAGCATCGATACCAAAAGCCCAATCAATGAGGGTGTCCCCCAATCTGGGGAATAGAAAGTACTAGCAGCACCTAGTATGTAAGCTACAAAGGCTGCAGGATTCCATTTTGCAATATTGTTGAAATGCCCTGAATGAAACTTTGCTCGATCAATCATGTAATACTCTACAATTACGGGTCCAATTAAAGGAGGAACAATACTCGCAAGTAAATTAATCCATTCCATAAAATTCTGATACAGGCCCAACCCAAGAATAGTACCTAAGGTCCCACAAATCACAGTCATAACATGTTTGGGTCTTTTGAAAATACTTGAGGTTTGAATGACGGGCAGATATAGATTTGCGTCACCAGTGGTCCACAGGGCAAGGCTCATGCCAATGATTCCTATCCAAGCAATGATCACTCCTTGGTTCATTAAGTAGGTTGTAAACATAAAATCGCCAGAAACGATTCCACCGAGTGCCCCTACTATTTGCAAAAACCACTGGGCAATAATAAGTACGATGAAGGGTATAGCAATGGCCACCCAAGTTTTTTTAGCAAAGCGCGTGTATTCAGGCATCACCACAGCACCGACAATCCATGAACCAATTACCAAATTAATTGCTTCAACGGTGGTGAGTGGGTTTTTTGCAGCCAATTCAGCAGAAAGGGCTTGGAAGGTTGAAAATCCTCCGGCTTGTTCTACGTTCAAATAAATAGCATATAAACCGACAAAGACTAAAACAGCTACCGACGGAATGCTGACTTTTTCCAATCCTTTTACTCCGAAATAAGTTGTAGCCGTGTATAAAATTCCTGCAAGAACAGCAGCAATATAGAATGTTGTTGAGGAAAAGATTTCAGAAGCTGGAAGCTCAGGATGGAGCGCAGTTGTCCAGGTTGCACCGAAAGCACCTACCACGATTCCTTGCCAGCCAATGAGCAGAATTGAGATGAACACAACTGGTATGTATGCCCCAGCATTGCCATATACATAACGGTAAAGGAGACCGCTGTTGCATGCTGTTTTGTAGCCAATATAGCCCACAAATGCACCGATAATAAAATTGACAAGATTGCCGAAGAATGATGCCAACACTATATCAGGCCAGAAAGGCAGGCCATTGCCTAACAACCCACCGGTAAATAAGCCAGTGACCAAGAAGCCCCAACCAAATGCCAGGGCCAATAAGGGTCCTGCGTTTCTTCGTTGTTGTTCTGTCAGTGCGGTTACTGGGTTGTCTGCACTATTTTTCTCAAGCTCAGAATCCCATTTCCACCAGTTTTTAAATTTTTCAATCATTCTTATATCCTAATTGGTTTTTTTAAAAATTAACTATCTGGCTAGATATCTGGTCTTTAATAATCCAAGCAGCACTTTAACATCAAGACTTACTTAGTTCGACGAGCTCGTAATAGGTTTGCATGTAACCACCAACGGCGCCTTTTAAAAATAAATACTCACCGTCATTTGTACACCAAACATCGTATGGAGGGTGTTCTTCTGGAAGACCTGGAGTTCCAACAAACTGAAAGTGAAGAGCGTCAAAAGTTCCTGCTTTAACAGTAACGGTTTCTTCGCCAACAAAATCGATGGTTGCAGTAATTGAGAATAGCATGGGACCAGTTGCACCCCGATGATCTGGTGAGGACAATATCATTTCTCCAATATTTTGCGGTCCTTTATTTTTGGTGCGATCGTACAATCGTAAATGCCAAGCATCGCAAGCGATTGCATGATTTTGAAATGTTTTCAACCGGCCATCAGTTTGCATCTTCTGACTTACTCTTCCTTCCGGTGATGTAACCACTTCACATTCTGCATGTGAATCATCAAAGTTAAACCACCCTGTGCCCATAAATTTATCGTTGACTGATATCCTGACAAAACAATCCTGAGGTAGCCAATTTTCATCCAAAGAGTATGTAATGTCTCGCATTACAGCAGGACGGTCATCTATTTCACAATGAGCAACAATTTTTCGGTGGCCATTGGAGTGTTTGTTGATAATAAAATATTCCCTGCCCCTTTCTTGTCCTTTGCGGTCTTTTTTCTCACTGAGGTAAATGATTTTTCCAATTACGGTCTCATGGTCTTTTTGCAAGATGCTATCTTTATTCACTGTTGACTTCTTTTTCTTGGTTTTCACCCTCACTCAATTCTCTTTGTATTTCAGGCGATGAATCGTTTTCTGGCTCCACTTGTTCAACGGGTTCTGCTTTACCAAAACGAACCAGTAAATTGTAATGCGCTGTCTCATTTAATTTTTTGACCGTAATAATGGAATACGATTCTTGAAAAAGAGAGCTGGGAATAATTAACTCATCACCAGCAAAGCCACAAATCCTTCCGCTCCATGATTTAAAGCTGATTGAATCCGAGCCTCTTATGGAAGATGCAGGTGGGCTGATTTGAATGTGATAAGACCTCGATCGTGGTCTGCCGTAGACAATCAAATTGCCGCGATCAAGCACCATATAATCTGAGATATCCCTTTGGTTAAAACAACTGGACCCTTCCATCATTGTGTATCTTGGTGTATTTTTGTTGCTTAATTCTGCTTCTTGTCCACAACTGGTGATTAGAATAAGTGGTTGCAGCAGTGCAATAAGGTATAGGTTGTTGCGAAAGGAACTCATGAGTATATTTTCAAATCTACTGTAAAATATTATTTATTTAAGTCAGAATACCACTTTTTAAATTATATAATCCTTGGACAGTAAAAAACAAAATTACGCAAATAAACTTCTATGGAAAAAATTCTAGTCTGCCTAAAAAGAGTTGTTGATTACAACGTTAAAATCCGGATCAAACCCGATGAAACAGATGTGGTTACCGAGGGCGTGAAGATGAGTATAAATCCTTTTGACGAAATAGCTCTCGAAGAAGCTTTGCGAATCAAAGAAAGCGGACAAGCAAACGAAGTAATAATTATTTCCGTTGGTCCAGAAGATTGTCAACAACAACTGAGAACTGGACTTGCTATGGGCGCTGATCGTGCAATATTGGTCGAGCATTCAGAAAATACCGAACCGCTTACGGTAGCCAAGTTACTGCATCAAATTGTTCAACAAGAACAACCCGAGCTCATATTGTTGGGCAAGCAGGCAATTGATGATGATTGTAATCAGACAGGACAAATGCTTGCTGAATTGTGTTCTTATTCGCAGGCAACCTATGCGTCAAAACTCAGTGTTGGCAGCAATTCTCTGGNNNTAGAGATCGATTTACCTGCAATCGTAACCGTTGATCTTCGATTGAATGATCCTAGGTACGTGAAATTGCCCGACATTATGAAAGCTAAAAAGAAATCATTGGACGTAATCAATCCCAATGATCTTAAAATTTCTATGGATCCATTCTTTAAGGTAATTAGTGTTACCGCACCACCGCCCAGAGAGAGCGGAATTAGGCTCAGCGATGCCGGCGAATTGTTTGACGCACTTAAAGCAAAAGGCTTGGTTGATTAATTAATATGGATACTGATATGAGAGTTTTGGTTGTTGCAGAACACAACGATGGCGCTATTAATCCCAGCACTTCCAAGACCTTGTCGTGTGTTGCTGAGTTGACATCACTCGGATCCGATCTATTGGTAATGGGAAATAATTCAGCTCTGGCAGAACAGGCTGCTAGATTTCAAAATGTTGATTCTGTGTTGTATTTGGAAAATGAAATATTTGAACATCAAATTGCCGCTGTCATGTCGCCAGTGATTGTTAAAATCGCTCAAGATTATGACTGTGTATTGTGTCCATCCACAACATTTGGTCGTGATCTAATGCCAAGGATTGCTGCGGCATTGGATGTCGGACAAATTACCGACATAATGAATGTGGTTGCTCCCAGAACATTTAAAAGACCTATCTACGCTGGCAATGCAATTCAAACCATAGAAATTCAAGACAATGTAAAAATTGCAGCAACAGTTAGATTAGCGTCTTACAAAGAGGTCGAAACGAATAACCAAGCAACGATAAAGAACATCGAACTTCCTGAAATTGAACTTCCATCGCACACAAGATTTTTGCGTATGGAATCTGAGGCAACGGAACGTCCAGACCTTCAAGTTGCTTCTGTCGTTGTCTCCGGAGGAAGGGCGTTTGGCAGTTCTGAGAATTTTGAGCTTTTGTACAGTCTTGCCGATAAACTGGGTGCGGCTGTTGGGGCATCACGTGCAGCAGTCGATGCAGGTTACGTTCCCAACGATATGCAGGTTGGTCAAACTGGAAAAATTATTTCCCCAGATCTTTATATTGCTTTTGGCATTTCTGGTGCGATCCAGCATTTGGCAGGGATTAAAGACGCAGGGACCATTGTTGCGGTCAATAAAGATGCAGATGCTCCCATTTTTGAAATAGCCGATTTCGGCATTGTTGCAGACTTATTTGAATTTATTCCAGAATTTCTAGCTAAGCTCGGCTAATCATTCATGCGAGCAAAGAAGCCTTCTAACCTTTTGCTAGGTGTTGCCAGCGGTATTTCCCCATTTGGCATGGCGATTGCTATCCCAACACTAGAAAGTTTTGCCCAGTTGTATCAGGCGCCCTACTCCACTGTGCAGTTTATAATTTCAGCGTATCTATTGGGACTAGCAAGTTCAATGCCACTCGTTGGTTGGCAGGCGCCCAGTGCTTATATCAGGGCTTATTTTGTTTGTGATTGCATCGATTTTTTGTTCAACAACCGACAGTCTCAACTCCTTAATTTTTTGGAGAGTAATCCAAGGTATAGGTGCCAGTGTTGGCAGTGTTATGGCAAGAGCAATGATCAGAGACGTAAGTAATGCAAGTGAGACTGCAAGATCCCTGTCAAGGGTTACTGCAATCATGGGAATCTCGCCGATGATTGCACCGGTGATTGGGGGCATTGGCTATCAAATTTTTGGCAACCCAAATGGTATTTTTATTATTACTGCAGCAATTGGTATTCTGGTCTTAACAGCAATTTTGTTGCTGCTGCCCGAGACAAGAAATGCCGCATTGGTTGAATCCACAAGCAAAGAGCCTTGGTCAGATAAATATAGGTATTTACTTGGTTCAAAAGTCTTTGTTGGCTCGTCTTTGATTTATGCATTTACCACGGGAGCTTTCTTTGCAATATTAGCTGTGGCTTCCACTGTTTTTTATAACGACCTAGGAATTGATTCGGCAGGTTTTGGGTTTATCTGGAGTGGTTTGACAATTTTGTATACGGTTAGCGCATTCATGGCAGGTACTTTATCTTCAAAGTATGGGCTTATGAAGGTTTTATTGTTTGGTGTGCTGCTTAACGTGATTGCAGGACTTTTATTTTACTCCCTAGTTAAGGTTTTTGATGTAACACTGAT